>Ga0193724_1000063_pt1 | contig 23731 bp, 26 predicted proteins | sample H2a1metaG_FD_146005 | JGI IMG/M metagenome (GOLD analysis project Ga0193724, IMG submission 146005) | Soil microbial communities from a riparian zone of the East river system, Colorado, United States - H2a1 | ecosystem: Environmental > Terrestrial > Soil > Riparian zone | place: USA: East River... | reverse complement strand
GACAAACATGAAAAAGCCGAAGATCGAGAACGACGAGCAGCAACCCCGCAAAATCATTCGCGCCGATAAAGCACCGACCGAGGGCTACTCGCTGGTGGTGGACGGCCACTTCAAGTCGCACCACGATACGGTCGAAGCCGCCGAAGAGGCGGGCATGGCTTTGAAGAATCAGTACCAGATGCTTCAGGTGCAAGTTTACGACGCCGCGACCAAGACGCGATCGATGATCGAATGGCCCGCGCCGGTGTAATTCGAACTGGTGTAATTCGGACTTAAGTCCGCCGCCCGCCGCTTTGCTGCCCCGCCAGCCAATCTGCCAATGCGGGACCCTTTTCACCTGACTTCTTCGGCTTGGCGCGCGTCTTCTTGACGGTTGCGGCAGGCGGAGGCGCGGCTGCCTCGCGGGCGAGCCGCAATGCCTTCAGCTTCGCCATGTTATCCAGGACGGCTTTGGCGGCGACATCGCGGTCGGTCTTGCCGGTCTTGGCGTCGGTCGCTGCGCGCGCGGCCTTGTTGAAGCGCGCGTCGGCGCGGTTGCGATCTTCCTGTGACATCTAGCTCGTCTTCTTTTTCTTGGGCTTGGCCTTGGCTTTGGGTTCCGGCGGCCTGTCGCGATCGGCGGCTTCCTTCGCCAATCTGATCGCGCGCAGGTTCTCGGTCCGCTTTCGTATGGCGATGTCGGCCGCCGCGATATCAGCCATCGCCTTGATGCCTTCGGCATCCTGGGCGAGCTTTCGGTTCAGCCTGATCTCTTTCAGTTCGGCGGGACTCTTCGGTTCGTCATCCATCGGATACCTCAAAATTCGCGGCGCGCGCCATCGGACGGCGGCCTTTGTCCGAGCTTATCATGCATTAAACCGCCAAAGGGGCATCTTTGGGCCAGATAGGGCCGAAAAACGCCCTTTTAGCGCCGAATTCGGCAATCGTGGTGAAGCGTGGCTGGTCACGCGCGACCGGATCAGGCCGGCCGCGCATGCATCGAACCAAGCTTCCGGTCAGAACGTCACGCCAGCCTTTACCATATAGGTCCGGCCCGGCAGCGGATAGGCGCTGAAGCGGCCGTCGGTGAAGGTGCTCGCCACTGCGTAGTCATAATACAGCGCGTTGAGGATGTTGTTGACACTCAACGACCAGAAGAACCGGTCATATTCCCCGCTCAGCTTGAAGTCGACTGTCGCGTTGGCCGGGATGCGCCCTTGGGTGTTGGCCTGATCGTTGTCCATGCGACGGCTGCTCCAGTAACGCACCGTCGCATCGGCGACGAGATATTTTTGCCAGATATTCCAGCTGACGCCGCCACTCGCCGTAAAACGCGAAACCAATGGAACGTCATTGCCAGCGAAGAGCCCCTCGCGGAATACTGCGCGGGTATAGGCGACACCGCCGCGCAACAGCCAGGCGTCGTTGACACGCAGCGAGGCAGCAGTTTCGCTGCCGTAGCGCCGCGTTGGGTCCAGATTAGTTTCGACGAAATTCACGGGATCGAAATGAATCTCATTCGTTAGATTCATATTGTAGATGCTCGATTGCATTTCGAACATTCCTGCCTTGATGCGAATGCCTCCTTCGACGTCATTTGACGTTTGGATTCTCAGATTGAAATCCTTGACGGGGGCCGCGAACGCGCCAACTCCTATTCTTTCATCGATATTTGGCGTGCGAAACGCACTCGCCGCGCGAGCGAATACCGCACGGTGTTCAATACCGATGTGCAACGCGTGATTAACTTCGCTGGTGTCCAGCGGCGCAGCTTGGGTGTCGCAAGAAAATTGAACGGCGCACCCAGGGGCGTTGTTCAATGCATCTTTCGCGGTAACGCTGGTGCGCTGGATTCGGCCGCCATATGAAAAGTCGGTGGTCGGAAGTATTCCGATGGTCTGTTGCCAATAAGCGGCAAGTGATTTTTGCGAAAGATCATAAGCGTGGATTGGAATTGCGCCTTGAACGTTCCTGTGATCCTGGACGTAGCCGTAATCGTAAAAATCAACGCCGGTCAGAATTGTCGAGGGCAATCCAAATATCGAGTTCTTGACGCTCAATCTGGGAGTGAGCGACCATGTTTGCAGAGACGCGTTGACGAAGGAAAAGAAGAAGGGGTTACTGCCAGGCGCACCCAGGAACGCAGATTGTTGCTGCTTGTTGCGGTATCCCCCGTCGACGATCAGGTCTACGCCGTTCCACAACGTCTTGGTGAACCCGCCGGTTGCGTTGGCATTTTGGCTGTTGCCGTAGTCGAAGGGCGTGTTGGTGCCTCTTCGGTCGGTGATGAGCTGATTGATCCCGAGCGACGGATCGACCGTTCGGGGGCCCGGCAACCTCAGATGCTGATCGTCACCGGATAAATTAAGGTATGCGCTGAAATCGGGCGTGGTGTAACGGAGATCGCCGACGCCGCTGCGCTGGTCGAGGGCGTTGTTCACCCGGTATCCGTCGGACTTGATCGCGTTGCCATAGAAGGACGTCGACCATGGGCCCGAATTTGTCCTGACCGAAACCGCGGCCATGCCTTGGTTGAACGACCCGACGCCGCCTTCGGCGCGCATCGCGACCGGCGGGCCCCCGATACCGGTCTTGGTGACGATGTTAATGACGCCGCCGACAGCGTTGTCGCCATAGAGCACAGCGCCGCTGTTGCCTCTTATAATTTCAATTCGCTCGATCGAGTCGCGTGGAATCGTGGAGAGGTCCACGCCCTGCAAATCAAGGTCATTGAGCCTGCGGCCGTTCATGAGGACGAGAGTGTTCGAACTGGCAAAAGCACCAAATCCACGCAGGTCGACCGCGGTCCCTGCGCCATTCACGCCCCCGTACAAGCTCTTCAGCTGTACGCCGGGCGTCTGGGCGATGATTTCCTGCACGGTTTGAGCCGGAGAGCGCGCGATATCTTCTGACGTGATGACGGTGGCGGAGGCGCCGACGATGCCGTTGAACTGCCTGACAGCCGCTGCGCCACTCGCGGGCGATCCGTCCGGGCCTGGAGCTGGCGCGATGTTAGGGGGGGTGGTTTGCGATATCTTCGGTGCGACACGGCGCGAACCGGATCCCTCGTCGGTTATTGGCTTGGCTCGGGTCCGAGTCTGGTCCTCGGGTGAGCTGATCTCTATGGCCGGTAACGGATTTGATGTCGACTGCTGGGCTTTGGCGGCGGCAATACCCAACGAAAGGATTGGCCCAAGAACGGTGGATGCAAGCAGACAGTCGCGACGCCGCTGTGCGGCAACGATGGCGGAAGACATGGCTCGGACCTCGATATGACGTCAGTGGCACGTCACAGCGAACCAAGTCTCACCATGTGCTTGCGCAGCATTGGTGAAGCTAATGTCTGTACTCCCCGACCGACATCTTCGCGTGTGACCACGGCTGACGGCAGGTCTCCTGGCTCGCGGGTCGATACCTTGCGTCGCCTTCCCAGGACCGAGATTCCCAGTGGCACATGACGAAAGATTCACCGCTTACAGTTGCGGGGGCAGCCGCGGCATTGGGGAAACCTCCCGCACCGCATTCCCTTTTGATCCCCGGACAAGGGAACCGTCGAAATGACGGTAGGAGTTTGTCAAGATGAGAGTCAATCCCATCATGTGCCGCTTGTCATTCTGACTGGACGGGTGCGCCTTTTTTGTCGCGTGAACGTTGAGCGCTGAAGCTCTCGATTGCAACGGAGCGCGCCGCAGGTGCGGTCGCACCTCCGTTGCGGATACGGCGGGGGGGCGTTTCCTCACCCCGTCAGCACTGGCCCGCCGGCTTTTTTCCAGGCGTCGATGCCGCCTGCGATATGCGCCGTGTTGGTCAGGCCTGCATCCTTGGCGGCCGCCACAGCCATGGCGGAGCGCTCACCGAACGCGCAGAAGAACACGATGCGCCGTCCGGTCGCCGCGGCGACTTCGCGCAACATGCCGCCGGGCAAGAGGCTTTCGCCGATCGTGGGATAGGGCGCGTGCAGCGCGCCCGGCAGGGTGCCGTGCTTGGCGCGTTCGCTGTTTTCGCGAAGATCGACCAGAAGAATATCGGGCCGGCCGAGGCTCTCGATGCCCTCGCGGGCGCTGAGCGCCAGACCTTGTTTGGCAAGATCGTCCTGATGCAGGCCGACATGCATATTGGCCGGCACCACCACATCCATCATCTTCGGGTTAGGCAGATTCAAATTGCCCATCAGCTCGACATATTCATCCACCGAGCGGACCTGCAGCCGCGGATTGAAGCGCTTTTCCTCGCCGATGGTAGAGACGGTATCGCCCTTATAGTCATGGGCAGGAAATACCATGGTTTCATCGGGCAGCTTGAGCAGCCGGCCAAAGATGGAATCGTATTGCGCGCGGGCGCTGCCATTCTGGAAATCGGTGCGGCCGGTGCCGCGGATCAAGAGCGTGTCGCCGGTGAATACGCGATCGCCCATCAGGTAGCTGTAGGAATCATCGGTATGGCCAGGTGTGTACATCACGTCGAGACTGAGGCCCTCGATCATCACCTTGTCGCCTTCGGAGACCCGCATCGCCACCACGTCGGCCTTGCTCTGTTCACCCATGATGGTGACGCAGTGGGTACGATCGCGCAGCTCGCCGAGCCCGGTGACGTGGTCGGCGTGCAGATGGGTATCGACGGCCTTGACCAGTTTGAGATCGAGTTCGCGCAACAACTGGCAGTAGCGATCGACCTTCTCCAGCACGGGATCGAGGATCAGCGCCTCGCCGCCGGCGCGGCTGGCCAGCAGATAGCTATAGGTTCCCGAAACGCTGTCGAAGAGCTGGCGAAAGATCATGGTTGGCACGCCCGCGAAATGATTGGGTGCATGACAAAGCTCCTTAGGGCCGCACCAATGTATATCCGTTTTCGGTCTGCGCCAGAATTTGTCCGACGCCGACCTGAACCGGCGTCGCCACGGCAATGAACTCCGGCCGCTTGCCGGTTTCGCGCTCGATGGTATCGGCGGTATTCAGGCAGACATCGAAGCGCACGCCTTGCGCGACCAGGCTCTCGACCAGTTTGCGGTTGGTATTTTCAGGGCGCAGCAAATCGATACCCGGGCCGAACGTCACCACCTCGATCGCGACCTTGTCGGGATCGTAGAATTTCAGCAGGTTATACGCGACGCTGATCACGAGGCCTTGCTTCTTCGGGTCATTGTCCGAGAGCTGCAACACGATGCGATGCTCGGCGAACGGTTTGTCCGGCAGCGGCGCCTGCTCGGCCCGGGCTGCAGACCACAGCATCGCCGCCGCCAGCGCTGGGATCGCGGCGCAGCCGAAGGCGCGAACGATCGAGCGTCGATATGTCAAAAGATGCTTCATCCCTGTCCCGCGAGGCCCGGGTTATCGTCGACGCCCTTTAACGTGACGCCGGCACCATGCCGGTCCGGCGTCTTCAGGGAGCTCAGATGTTTTGCCAATACATCCCATACCGGCGCTCCGCTCTGTTCGTTGACCGAGGCCCATCCGGCTACCCTGTAGCTCTTGCCGGCCTCGAGCGAACGCCCGTTATCGAGCTTCAGTTCGGAAATCCGTCGTCCGGCGGATTCCGCGGGCGTGCAGGTGTACGCGATGCCGCCGACGCGAACCATGTCGCCGCCCTGCTGATAATAAGGATCGGCATTGAAGAGATTGTCGCAGACGTCTTCAAGGACATCCTTGATCTGGCCGCCGGTCATGCTCAGCACATAGGTTTCGGGGTACGTGATGGCGGTCTCGGACAGCACGTCTTCCATTGTCACGGGCTGGCCCGGCAGTACGCTTAGACCCCAGCGAAAGCCAGGCGACAGCGCGATTTCGGTGTCGAATTCGCCGCGCAACGCGTCGCAGATCAACTGATCCACGGTGCCGCTGAAATTGCCGCGACGATAGAGCAGTCGATCAGCGGTGGCGATCTTCCCGGCGTAATCTGCCGCATGGGGCCCGCGCATTTTTTCGATCAGCGCCTGCATCGACGGATCCGGTCTCAGCAATTCCGAGAACACCGGAAGCAGCCGGTAGCGCGCATCGGCGACCCGGCCCTTTGCAATTTCGAGATCGAGTACGCCGAGGAATTTTCCGTTCGAACCGGCATTGGTCACCAGCGTGGTGCCGCCAGCATTGGTCACGGGTATCGGCCGCGGAATGGCATCGTGGGTATGGCCGCCGAGGATGACGTCGATTCCGCTGACGCGGCTGGCGAGCTTGAGATCGACGTCCATGCCGTTATGCGACAACAGCACCACGGCATCGACCTTGTCGGTGGTGCGCAAGCCGCTGACCAGCTTCTGCAATTCGTCGTCGCGGATCCCGAACGTCCAGTCTGGCGTAAAGCGCTTCGGATGCGCGATCGGCACATAGGGAAAGGCCTGTCCGATCACGGCGACGCGGTGGCCACCGACCTCCTTGATCACGGCCGGCTTGAACACGCGTCCCGAGGCGGGATCGAACGCCTTGGCGTCGTTGAACGCGGCTTCCTCGGTGAGGAAAACGTTCTGCGCCAGGAATTCGCCCTTGAAGCGCTCCAGGTTGCTGCGCAGTGCCGTTTCACCATAGGTGAATTCCCAATGGCCGGTCATCGCCTCGATGCCGAGCAGGTTTGCCGCCTCGACCATGTCGGCGCCCTGCATGGCATTGGCGAGCCCGGTGCCCTGCCACAAATCGCCGCCATCGAGCAGCAGCGAGCGTTCGGGGCCGGCATCGCTGCGCAGACGCTCGATCAGCGTCTTCAGATGCGCGAAGCCGCCGAGCTTGCCGAACCGAACGGCGGATTTCTCGAAATCGAGCGAGGTGAAGGCGTAGGCGTCGGCGCTGTCAGGCCTTATGGCAAAGCGGTCGAGAAAGGCGCGGCCCACCAGATGCGGCGGGTTTCCCTGCATCGCGCCGATCCCGAGATTGACGCTCGGCTCGCGAAAATAGACCGGCAGCAATTGCGCATGGGTGTCGGTCATGTGCAGGATGCGCGCATTGCCGAAGCGTTCGAGATCGTAAACGCCCGCGCTGTCGGCGCCGCGCGCGCGACGCGGCAATCCCCCCGCGAGCGCGGCAGCGCCGGCGAGTTGAAGAAAATCCCGGCGCCGGATGGTCATGCGATGTCTCCGCGCCTCTCGGATTCTGATCCGACCGGATCGAATCGGATCAGAATCCCATCTCTTTGCCTGAGCATGATCTCCGGGCAAACGCGTCGCGTTTGTCCCGAGGAAAACCGGTTTCCACCCATCGGGCCGTGGCCGGAGGCCATGCTTTTCCGGATCATACTCCAGGCTCAGCGTATCTCGAGTGCTTTCCAGGCTTCTTTCTCGCTCGTCGCCTGGAAAATAGATGCTTTGGCCAGCGCTTCGGCTTCCTTCGATGACGCTATCGCCTTGTCGAAGTCGCCGGTATCAGCCGCCTTTTTTGCGGCCGCCAAGGCCGAGGCCGTCACGGTCCATTGATTGCGCAAGCTTCCAGCTTCCTTGTTGGCGGCTTCGGCCGCGGCGTAGGCTGCCTTGAAATCGGCTTCGGAGCCGGCGGCCAGCGCCGACGCCGCGCTTGTGATCAGCAGCACTGAAGTCACCAAGAAGGCGGATGTCCGCATCTTATCCTTCATGGCCGCGCACCCGGGCCGGAAATAGGCAATCCGTTGCTGACATAGGACAAATAATATTCGAGATCGCGGTATTCGTCGTCCTGCGGATTGAGCGGCACGCCGCGGATCTGGCTGTTGCAGGTGGTGAAGCGCCGGCTGATCGTGCCCATCCCGCTCCATTCGGAGCGGTAGATCGGCATCGCATTCAATATTCCGAGCGCCGGCGCCAGCACTTCGGCGCGTATCCGTTCGCCCGGGGTCTGCACGTGACAGGTCGCGCAGGAGAAATTGAGCTGGCCACGCCTTGTATAGAAATAGCGCTTGCCGTTCTGGTAGGCCTCCAGCGCGCGCGGATCGTCCGGGATCTTGATGTCGAACGGCTTGCCGCGCGATGTGAACGCCATATAGGCGGTCAGCGCGGCCATCTCGTCTTTCACATAGGAGAACACTGGTTCGCCGTTGGCCTCGCGGCAGCGGTTCAGCGCGAGTTCGAGCGTAACGACCTTGCCTTCTCCAGCGTCGAAATACGGATAGTTCTGGCGAATGCCAATGCCCTTGTTCGGAAAACAATCCGCATAACTCTTGCCGTTCTTGAACGGCTTGGCGAACATCTCCTTGCCCATATCGAGCGAAAATTCATAAGGCGGGAACTGTTCTTTCTCCTCCCATTGCCGGTGCATGTCCTCGTTCATCGAATAGGGGCCGTTGACGAAATCCTCCAGCTTCACCTTGGGGAATTTCTGGGTGAAGAAATTCTTGAACGCTTTCGCGTCGGCCACCGGATCGGGTTTGTCAGCGGCGACAGCGAACGGCACGGCTGTAAACGCCAGCGCTGCCAGCGCGAGCGCGGCCGAGGCAAAATGGATCACAGATCGCACGTTCACTTCTCCCTGGCGTTTTCAGCGAAAGCTTGCCCCGCACTTGATGCGGGGTGGACACCGGTTCGCGTGAGGAAAACGCGTCAAAACAAAAACCGTTATTGAATCTTCGCCGTGGCCGTATCGGTCGCACCCTTGTTGTCGACCCAGCTGATTTTCAGGTCATCGCCCTTCTTGCCGCCCTTGAAGCTGAACTTGACGTAGGGGTCCTTGGAGACCGCCGCTCCCCAATCTGCGACGAAGACGCTCTTGCCGTCATATTCGAAGGTCAGTTCCTGGATGAAATGTGGCGGAATGACCTCGCCCTTGGCGTCCTTGACGAAGCCGGAATCCATCGGATGCTGGATCAGCGCCTGGACTTCGGTGGTCTCTCCGCTCGAAGTCGCGCGCACGCGAATAGTCGATGCCATCAGAATACTCCCTCATTCATAATTTTGCGCATGATCCTGTCGGAAACTGGTTTCCGCCCGTAGCCCGGTGGCATGCTTTTTTCGGATCATGCGCTTCAGCCGCCGCAGCCGCCGACGGTCACTTTGACTTCCTTGGTTGCGCTGTAGAGCTTGCCGCCGGCTTCCACAATCGCGATCACGTTGCTGGTCTTCGCCATTTTCAGGCGATTGGCCACGCTTGGCATGGTCCCGGCCGGAATCTTGTAGGACGCCGCCAGCGCGTTGGGATTTTCGCTGACCAGAAACGCGATCGAGGTTACATCGGCGAGGGTGGTGCTGACCGAGATCGGAACCACCGCGCCGTTCTCGGCGATTTCCGGTGCGTCGAGCTTGACCTTGTCGGATGGCTCGGCGGTCTTGCCATAGAGCGATTTGATCGCGTCCGCTTCGCTCTTCGCTTTGAACGCATCTTCCGGATATTTGTCGTTGGCCGCGGCGAACGCCGGAACCAGGCTGAACGGAATGTTGCCGAGGCCGACCAGCGCGACCGCGCCAGCGCCTTTCAGGATTACGCGCCGCGTCGCCGGAAATCCGTCGTGAATGATGGTCATCTATCGTCTCCTAAGGCGAGCATTCGCCATCATAATGTCTGCAGGAAGTCCACGATCGCGTTGATCTCCTGGTCGGTCAAAATGCGATTTCGTCCGAACGGAGGCATCACGGTTTGCGGGTTACGCTTGGTTTCATCATAGAGGATGGCAACGAGATCGTTGCGGTCGGGATATTTGCTTTTGATATCCTTCAGCGCCGGCCCGATCGTCCCCGGAAAATCGCCGCCCTTGATCTCGTGGCAGGTCAGGCAATTGCCCTTGCCGCGATCGAAAGCCAGCTTTTGACCCTCGGCGGCCGCAGATTGCGCGCAGGCAGGAGTCACGGACGCGGTGGTGCCGATCAACAATGCCAACACCAGCGCCTGCAACAGCACGGGACGCGTCGAAGGATAGTAGGTCAAAGGCGTTTCCCGTAATTCTATTTCGGTTGCATCGTGTCGAGTGGTCCGGTCGTGCGCGGCGTGACATCTCTGCCTTCCGCCGTGGACATGATCTTGATGTCACTGGGGTCGGCACACGCGTTCATGCACGGCTTGGCCATGGTATCAGGTCTTGGGTCGATCCAGATGAAATTGTCGCGATTGGGCATTTTGACTTTCGGCAAACTGTCCCGGTCGGCGACGAATTCATTGGAGACGACATCGTTCAGGTGCAGAATATAGGCGGTCAAAGCATAAACGTCATCGGCTGACAATGTGTGCGGCGCCGCCATTGGCATGGCGCGGTTAATGTAGTCCCATAGGGTCGGCGCAAATGGCCAGTAGCTGCCCACCGTCAGTTCCGGCCGGTCGTCCATGAGCGTTCCTGCGCCGCCCACGAGTTTGGGAAAGCGGCCTTCACCTTCGCCGAAGACACCATGGCAGGCGGCGCATTGCTCGGCATAGACCTCTGAGCCCCTCTGGACCGTGCCTTTGCCGGGGGGCAGGCCCAGCCCATCGTCGCCGCGCACGTCGATATTCCAGCCGGTAATCTGGGCTGGCGTGGGTTGGTCGCCATAACCATAGAAGCCAGGCTCCGCCGCGCGCGCCAAGGTGCCGCCGGCGGCGATCATGCCGGCGCAGAGCAGCAGGGCAGGCTTACGCGAGCTGAACATCGAACACGCTCCCGTCAGGCTTGACCTGCCAGGTCTGGATCGAATTGTTGTGATAGACCGAATTCGATCCGCGCTGCTTTCGCAGTTGCGTAATCGTCGGCTGGACGTAACCGGTCTCATCGATCACACGCGATTCAAGCAGCGCCGGTTGGCCGTCCCAGCGCCAGGGCAGCGTGAATTTGGTCAGCGCTTTCGACAGCACCGGCTCATGCAGCCGCGCGCTCTGCCAATTGACGCCGCCGTCCGTGGAGACATCGACGCGCTTGACCTTGCCGTTGCCGCTCCACGCCAGTCCGCGAATTTCGTATTGGCCCGGGCGATCAAGCGGCTTTTCGGGGCAGGGGAACGTGATGACGGACTTGGCGTCGATCAGCCAAGTAAATCCGCGCGAGCTGCCGTCCGGCATCAGGTCGGTATATTTCGACGTCTCCTCCCGGGAATACCATGGTTTGTCGCCGAGCTTGATCCGGCGCAGCCACTTGATGCTGACATTGCCTTCCCAGCCCGGCACCACCAGCCGCAAAGGGTAGCCCTGTTCCGGCCGCAGCGCTTCGCCGTTTTGCGCGTAGACCACGAGACAATCGTCCAGGCATTTGCCGAGCGGCAGGCTGCGGTTCATGTGCGCGCCGTCGGCGCCCTCCACCATCGCCCATTGCGCTTCTTTCTTGAGCCCGACTTCTTCCAGCAACGTCGAGAGCCGCACCCCGGTCCACTCCGCGCAACTGATCATGCCATGGTTGAATTGCAGCGAATTCATTTGCGCGGCGCGCCACTCCATGCCGCCATTGGCCGGGCATTCGATGAAGTGAATGCGCGACACCGATGGAAAGCGCACGATGTCCTTGATGGCGAGAATGAGCGGGCGCTCGACGAGACCATGGATCATCAGCCGGTGCCGATCCGGATCGATGTCCGGCCGCCCCGCATGATGGCGCTCGAAGAACAGGCCGTTCGGTGTGATAATGCCATGCAGGTGCTGCAGCGGCGAAAAGCTGACGGAAGATTCGGTTCCGGCCGTGAGCCATGGCACGTTGCGCCTGATGACGCCCGCCTCAGCGTCGGAAGGCCTGCCATAGGGCCGATCAACCACGCCGGCCCCGATTGATTGCGACCACGGCGCGTCCGCGGGTGGCGAAGCCTGCGCGGGCTCAGCATGGCCGGGCTTTGCGCCGAGCGCGAGGCTGCCGGTCAGCGCGGCGCCCAGCCTGAGAAAAGAGCGCCGGCCCAGCGGATTGCGCGCACCCGCCAGCTTGGATACCACAGGCATATTGCGCCATAGGTCGGGCCGCACGTTCCCTCGCTTTGCGGCTTGCCGCCGCATCGTTCGTTATTGTTCCAGATATATCGTCATTAGCTAATTTAGTCAATGCTAAACAATGGACTACGCGGTAGAGTGAGACGGGCGCGGGCGCTTTGCCCTGCGCGCAGATCCGATCTGGACAGGAAGCCATGAGAGCCGTTGCAGCAGCACCGAAAAGAATGCCCGCCGGAATCGGCGTCGGCGATGCCGCTGATTTGAAGAAGCTGACGAAGCAGGCCGGCGAGGCCGCACAGCTGCTGAAATTGCTCGGCAATGAAAAGCGGCTGCTGGTTCTTTGCTTTCTGGCCGCGCGTGGCGAGATGACGGTGGGAGAACTGGTTGGCGTCGTGAAACTGAGCCAGTCGGCGCTGTCGCAGCATTTGGGCAAACTGCGCGCCGATGGCCTGGTCGCATTCCGGCGAACCTCGCAGACATTGCATTATCGCGTTGCAGACAAGCGCGCATTGCAGGTGTTGCAGGTGCTCAAGCAGATTTATTGTGGCGATCTGAAGTGGTGCGGCGTTCGGGATCAAGCGCGGAGCGAATATGGCTGTATATGCGGTGGAATTCGGCAAGGACGGCCGGCGGGTCGAGCCGGACGGTCGTCTCGACGCGCCGGCGTTTCACCGCAACCATCGGGCGATCTGGGAAGTGCTGGGGAAATTCCTGGCCGGAAAATCCGGTGACGTGGTGGAAGCCGGCAGCGGCACCGGCCAGCATGTGGTCGATTTCGCCCGCCATACCCCCGATATCATTTGGTGGCCGAGCGACCTCAATGAGCGGCACCTGAAAAGCATCGATGCGTGGCGGGCGCATGCAGGATTGGCGAATCTCCGCCCGCCGCTGCGGATCGATCTCTCCGATCCCGCATGGTGTCCAAAGATGCATGACGGCAGCGGGCCCGGCGAATTGCTGGCGGTGTTCTGCGCCAATGTGATCCACATCGCGCCGTGGCGCGTCGCCGAAGGTCTGTTTGCAGGCGCCGGGCGTTACCTGCGGGCGGACGGGCGACTGCTCCTCTATGGACCGTTCAAGCGTAACGGCAAACATACCGCCGTCAGCAATGCCGTGTTCGACGCGAGCCTTCGCGAGGGCAATGCGGAATGGGGCGTGCGCGACATCGAGGCTTTGGAACAACTGGCGGCAAACGCTGGCCTGGTACTTCTGGAGATCGCCGAGATGCCCGCCAATAATCTGATTTTGATGTTTGGACGCCGGCAAGCCGATTGAACGCGCGCAAGATCCAAAAAACTCCCGCCCAGTGTGGTGGCTTCATCCTTCGAGACGGCCGCGTTGCGGCCTCCTCAGGATGGCGATGTACCCGGACTTGACAGAACGATTTAGGCATGGCAATATCCTCCTATAAACGAGGTCTTGCCATGCGCCAGCCTAAGCCTGTCCACCAAATGACATCGGCTCAGTTCGACGCCATGTTTCCGGTTGACGATGAAAACGCCTGCATCGCCTATCTGATCGCTCGGCGCTGGCCTAAGGGCGTCGTCTGTCCCCGCTGCGGAAACGACAAGGTTTATGCGCTCGCTTCGGGCCATCACTGGCAATGCGAGCAATGCGCCGCCAATGGCTATCGGTTCTCCCATCTGGCCAGGACGATCTTCGAAAACACCAACAAGCCGCTCCGCGACTGGTTCAAAATCACGCACTTGATCCTGACCAGCAAAAAGGGAATGAGTGCCCGCCAGCTTGGCCGCTACATGGGCTTTGGTTCGGTCAAAACCGCTTGGCTGATGGCTCACAAAATCCGTACCGCTCTGGTCGAACCGGAAACCAAACTTGGGGGCATTGTCGAGATTGACGAAACATTCATCGGCGGCAAGGCGCATAACCGGCATGCCGACAAACGTGACGGGAAGCCCGGTGGCACTGCCTCTGGCAAAGCCATCATTGCTGGTGCCATCCGTCGCAAGGGCAATGTCGTCGCCCGCGTCATGGAGAATGTCAGCGCTTCCACACTTGAGGCATTCGTGAGCGAAGCTGTGTCGAACAAGATCAGCCTGATCTGCACCGATCAGTGGACCGGCTACCGCAATCTCAAAAACACCTTCCCGCATGCGACCATCGACCCATTCCAGACGGCAATATGTTGTGGGCGCAGTCCACACCAATACGATTGAGGGCTTCTGGAGCATCTTCAAACGCGGCATTGTCGGCACCTTCCACAACGTTAGCAAAAAGTATCTGCACCTCTACGTCGCGGAATTCCAGTTCAGATCTAATAACCGCTTTAATGACGACATTTTCGGAACGGCGATTAAGGGATGTTGATGGGGGAATTTGGTTGATGGCCCCATGTGTTAGACACCCACAAACAATCGCGATCATGATTCCAAGAATCAATGCGGGGGCATTGCGATGAACAATAGCGGCGACACACACAAGCCAGCCGTACAAAGAACAACCAAAAGTCAAGGCGGCGATGAAGCGCCATCCCCACCGCCAACTCCGCTCTATGTCAAAATTCTCTGCGGCCTTCAGCGGATAAAAAATATTAGTCCAGAAAGGCTCACTGGTTGGGGCACTATTGCTATTGCTATAGTTACATTGGCGATTGCTGTTCTCGCATACTGCACGCTTAAAAGTAGCGAAGAATCCACAAAAAGGAGCGAGCGCGCTTATCTCTTTGCTGCACCCAACAACGCATACAATGTGAGCCCAGGTTCCAATCCGCTGCAGGGGTATTTGCTGATTGGAAATAGCGGGAAAACGTTCGGTAGAATCATTGATTGGCAATTTGGTGTAAATATTCTGGAGCCTGATAATTCCGAACGAATCGAAAGTCTGGGAAGGCTGGAGAGAGAAGCTGGAAATCCGGTTATCTGGCCCGGTCTCCCACACGTGGCATTCAGAACGCTGCGACCAGTTAGCGACGCCGAATTTCAAATGATGCAAACCGCTAAGGGCGACAAACGAATTTACGTCTTTGGGTTCATTAAATACCGAGACGTCTTTGGTGATCCGCACATGACAACGTTCTGTCATATGTATTTTGGAAAAGAGATGGCCCCCGACCAACCCACGGGCATTTATCTGGAAACTCAAGTAAAATACTGCGAAAAACACAACGACGCAGACTAGTAAACGCTGGCCTGTCGGAGCCAGCTAGATAACGTTTTTCTCTGACTGTCAAGTCCGGGTACATCGCCCTCAGGATGAGGTCTTAAACCCTCATGGTGAGGAGCGCGCCTTCGCGCGTCTCGAACCATGAGGCCACGGGATGCACGACCATGATCGGAAAACGCCCTACGCCCGATCGTCGGTCCAGCCGATCTTGTTTTTCAGGAACGCATAGCCGAGCGCTGTGAACGCGGCCCGTTCCTTGTTGTCCTTGCCATAGCCGTGACCGCCGGCCGCGGGCTCGTAGAGATACGCTTCATATCCCATCGCCTGCAGCTTGGCCGTCATCTTGCGCGCGTGTCCGGGGTGGACGCGGTCGTCGCGCCGCGTGGTGGCAATCAGGATCGGCGGATATTTCTGCTCGGGTTTTGCGGCGTGATAGGCGGAATAAGTCTGCAGCCAGGCCCATTCTTCCGGTTTGTCGGGATCGCCGTATTCCGCGATCCAGCTCGCACCCGCCAGCAGCTTCGTGTAGCGGCGCATATCGATCAGCGGAATGGTGCAGAACAACGCGCCGAAGCATTCGGGGTAGCGGGTCAGCATGTTGGAGATCAGGATGCCGCCATTCGATCCGCCTTCCGCGGCGATTCGATTGGCGCGCGTCACGCCGCGTTTCACAAGGTCGGCGGCGACGGCGGCAAAATCATCATGCGCAAGCGCTTTACCGGCATATCGGCCGGCGTCGTGCCAGCGCGTGCCGAACTCGCCGCCGCCGCGAATATTGGCGATGACGCTGGTGCCGCCGCGTTCAAGCCACAGCTTGCCAACAGCGGAATTGTAATACGGCCGCACCGACACGCCGAAGCCGCCATACGCGTTGAGGTACACCGGTGCATCGCCGGTCTTGGCCGCGGGGCCGGTCTCCACGTAGGGAATGCGTTCGCCGTCGATCGAAATCGCCTCGTGCCGGGTGACCACGAGGCCTTCCGCGTAAAATGTTTTCGGCGCTCGCTTCAACACTGTCGGGCTTTGCATGTCTTCGATCAGCATCAATGCGGATGATGTCAGCGGATCCTGGATGTTGGCCAGCAGGTCGCCGTTGCTGTCCTCTTCCTCCGTGTCGAGACGCCAGACGTCGACCACGCCGATCTCGGGAATGCCCGGCAATCGGGTACGCGCCCAGCCACCGGCCGATGGCGTCCAGACCTCGAAAATCGGACGCAGCTCGTCAAGGATGGAGATGACCAATTTGCCGCCGGTCCAGAAGAAGTGCTGCACCGCGCGGCGCGGTCCGGCCTCACACAGAACCTGGAACTCGCGTTCTCCGGCCAGAAATGCCGGCAACGACGTGCCAAGCACGGTATCAGTTGCGTAGGTCTGGGTGCCCACGGTCCAGGGCTTGCGTGGCCTTATGGCGAACCAGTCGCCGTGAAAATCCGCATGGGCGTCGGTCGGAAGATCGAGTTTCAATCTTGCGCCGCTTTGGTCACCAAGCCACACATTGTGATTGAAGAAATCAAGCTGTTCGGTGAACCATACACGCGGGACCGTGTCGGTTCGATCGACGCTTGAGAATGCCACCATGTGGTCTGGCGGCGTCTCGAAAATCACTGGCGCCGAATTCACGTCCGTGCCGCGCCGCCACAGCCTGACGGTTCTGGCGTAGCCGGACGTAGTCGCCATGCCCTCGCCATACGCGCTTGAAAGCAGCAGCGTGTCGGCATCGAACCACTGTGCGCTGCTCTTCGCCTCCGGCACAATGAAACCATCGGCGACGAAGGTTTTTGCTTCGATGTCGAATTCCCGCAGCGTGGCGGCGTCACTGCCGCCGCGCGAAAGGCTCAGCATCGCACGCGCGGAGCTACCCGGCAGCGCTTGTATCCAGGTCAAGATCCAGTCCTGGTTCTCCTCGAGGGCAAGTTTGTCCACATCCAGCAGGGCTTCCCATTTGGGGTTCGGTCCGCGAAATTCATCGAGTGTCGTTCGCCGCCAGAGGCCGCGCGGATTATTCGCATCCTTCCAGAGGTTGTAGACGAAGCCGCCGCGTCTCGTGACATAAGGAATGTTGTCAGGCCGGTCGTAAATCGCCGTCAGCGTGTCGCGATCATCGGCGAATCCGGCGTCGCCGAATCTTTCCAGCGTCAGCTTGCTTTGCTGCGCGACGAAGGCGAGGGCGCCTTCGCCTTCGATCTCTTCCAGCCACAGATACGGATCGTCGTCGGGAGAGGCGATGGTCGGCCTGTCGTCGATGAGCATGGTTCGAACTCCATGGGCGCTTACCCCGGCCCGCCGAGACATCGCATGAATGGCAGGCTTCTGATTTACGCGGCTGCGCGTGTTCTGTCCAATCTGCTTCGTTCGCATGGCGTGCGCCCGTTTGCATCGGTTGATTGAGCGCACGCCTGCCTTCATAGTGCCTGATATCAATAAGGCCGGCCGCATTTGGCCTCACCTGGGTGGAAACGACGGATGATTGACGTGACCGCGGTTGACGAGATTTCCGGCGACGTTCGTGCGCGGTCCAATGTAGTGCGTCTCGCGGCGGCGCAGGCGCTGACCGGCGCGAACTCGGCGGTCATCTTCGCCACCGGCTCCATCGTCGGTGCGACGCTGGCGCCGTCGATCTCGCTCGCGACGGTGCCGCTCTCGATGTATGTGGTCGGGCTTGCCGCCGGCACGCTGCCGACCGGCGCGATCTCGCGTGCTTATGGCCGCCGCGTCGCCTTCATCATCGGCACTGGATGCGGCGTGCTGACCGGCCTAGTCGGGGCATTCGCGATCCTGCGCGGTTCGTTCGTGCTGTTTTGCTGCGCGACCTTCCTCGGCGGGCTTTATGGCGCGGTGTCGCAATCCTATCGCTTCGCCGCCGCCGACGGCGCCAGCGCGGCGTTTCGTCCCAAAGCCGTGTCGTGGGTGATGGCCGGCGGCGTGTTCGCCGGGGTGCTCGGCCCGCAGCTGGTGCAGTGGACCATGGATATCTGGCCGCCCTATCTGTTCGCGTTCAGTTTTGTGGTGCAGGCGGTGGTCGCGCTGATCGCGATGGCGGTGCTGGTCGGCGTCGATGCGCCGAAGCCCGCGCCGTCGGATCTTCATGGCGGCCGCCCGCTGGTCGACATCGTGCGGCAGCCGCGGTTCATCGCGGCGGCGTTTTGCGGCATCGTCTCCTATCCCATGATGAATCTGGTCATGACCTCCGCGCCGCTGGCGATGAAGATGTGCGGCCTGAGCGTGAGCGATTCGAATTTCGGTATCCAATGGCATATCGTGGCGATGTACGGGCCGAGCTTCTTTACGGGGTCGCTGATCGCCCGCTTTGGGGCACCTCGCATTGTCGCACTCGGCCTGTCGCTCGAAGCCGCAGGTGCGATGATCGGGCTGTCCGGTATCACCGCGATGCATTTCTGGGCCACCCTCATCGTGCTCGGGGTGGGGTGGAATTTCAGTTTTGTCGGCGCGTCCGCGCTGGTGCTGGAGACGCATCGGCCGCAGGAGCGCAACAAGGTGCAGGCCTTCAACGATTTTCTGGTGTTCGGGATGATGGCGGTGGGATCGTTCTCGTCGGGCCAGCTGCTGGCGAATTACGGCTGGTCGGCGGTTAACATGGTGGTGTTTCCGCCGGTGCTGCTGGGGCTCGCCGTGCTGGTGGCGGCGTCATTCGCGAAACGGCGCGCGGCGCCGCAGCAAGTTCCGGAATTTCCCGACCCCAGTATCTGATTTGCTAGAGCCCCGTTTCGATAGAATCGAAACGGGGCTCTAGCCCAGCTTGAGTGAGGACACATGGACTATATGTGTCAAGTTTCAAGCAGCGAATTGGGCCTGATCGATCCATGCTTGGACCCGTGTGTTTTGGACCCGTGTGTTGATTTTGTCGAATGCGCGCTTGAGCGGGGCATCGACGGCGCGGAGGTGTGGAAGCGCGGCGGCGAGGCCTGGGCGCAGGAGGCCGGTTGAGACTGGTCTTACCAGAGCTCGTCATGAACCGGCGATCGGAGCCACAAAATCCACACGCCTCGAGGCGCCCCTTCGCTGTGGCGAGCCGATGCAACTTCAATTGTGGGTAAGGATTTTTTGCCTGTCGCGCTAGAGGAGGCCGTTGTCGGGCAGGGCCATGGGGGCATTTGCGAATTGCGCGACGATGGAATAGTGCCACTGATTTGCCCGACGTGTCAAAATGTTTTCGCAGGGATAGCTCAAAGCATCCATGCCAGCGACCACCGTGCTACTTTGCATGGGGTTGTTTTCGATATTTTAGTTGGAAGCCAGAGCCGCGTCGGCCCTTGCGGCTGTCTTTCCCGTTGACACACGCCTCGTCGGTCTGAGGCGAAGCCTCGCTAGATTTTTGATTTGACGCGTTTTCTTGACGCGAAACCGGTCTCCACTTCGCTTGAAAACGCTTTATACTGCAATGGTTACCTGAAGCGTTGGAGGTTTCATGCCGTCGCGAGCGCGTCTTGATGAGTTTATCGCCGTTGTTGAGGCTGGCGATCATGCCGGCGCTATCGAGCGCTATTACACCGAGGATTCCAGCATGCAGGAGAACGCGGCCCCACCGCGCGTCGGCCGCGATCTGCTGGTGGCCCACGAGCGCGGCGTTCTGGCGCGCATGACCCATGTCTATTCCAAGGCGATGTCCTCGGTGGTCGAAGGCGACAATGTCGCCATTCACTGGATTTTCGAACTCACCGATAAATCCGGGAAAGTACGGCGGGTCGACGAGGTCGCGCTGCAGCAGTGGCGCGGCGACAAGATATTCCGCGAGCGTTTCTTCTACGATCCGTCCGCGCCGAAGGTTGATGCGCCGGAATGATACTTCGGCGGCGGTCGAAGCTTTTCACATGACGGAGCGCTAGTTTGTCGTCATGCCCGGGCACAGCCGTCCGAAGGACGGCGTCGCTTCCGCTCGCCTAAGTCCCGGGCATCCACGTCTTCCTGTGCCTGAATACCAAGACGTGGATGGCCGGGACAAGCCCGGCCATGACGGTGGATACTAGAGAGACAAATGCTGGACAGCTCCAAGCAAGCATCCGTCGATGAGACCTCAGCCCGTTATGAAGGCTGGCGGATTGTCGTGGTCTGCTTTCTGGTGGCGACGTTCGGCTGGGGGCTCGGTTTCTACGGACAGAGTGTCTATGTCGCCGAGCTGCATCGTCTGCACGGCTGGCCGGCCTCGCTGGTCTCAAGCGGCACGACCTTCTTCTATTTGTTCGGTGCGTTGCTGGTCGCGTTCGTCAGCGAGGCGATCCGTTCCTTCGGCCCGCGCAACTGCCTGTTGGCGGGGGTGGTAGCGATGGCGGCGGCCGCCGTCCTGATCGGCCAGGTCACTGAGCCGTGGCAGCTTTACGCCGCCAATGCCATGCTTGCTTTCGGTTGGGCCGGCACCAGTCTCGGGATCATCACCAATACGCTCGGCCTCTGGTTCGACCACAAGCGCGGCATGGCGATCAGCCTCGCGCTGAATGGCGCGAGCTTCGGCGGCATTATCGGCGTGCCGCTGCTGGTGGCCGCGATCGGGAGTTTCGGGTTTTCCGGCGCCATGATGGTGGCGGCGATCGTCATGGTCGTGCTGATGGTTCCCATCATCCTGATTTTCGTGGGACGGCCGCCTGTCCATTCAAGTGTCACGGTTGCAGCGACGTCAGCGGATGCGCCATCCGCCACGCGGATCCGTGCACAGGCGTTTCGTGACCTCGGCTTTCTCTCGGTCTCGATTGCATTCGCGTTGGTGTTGTTCGCGCAGGTCGGATTTATCGTTCACCTGATCTCGTTTCTCGATTCTGTGACCGGGCGAGACCGCGCGGCATTCGCGGTCGCGGTCTTGACCGCGATGGCCGTGGTCGGCCGCGTGCTGTTCTCGACCGTGATTGACCGGCTCAACCAGCGGCTGGCCTCGGCGATCTCGTTTGTCAGTCAGGCCGTGGCGCTCGCCATCATCATCAATCTGCACAACGACATTGCGTTGATTGCAGCCTGCGCCCTGTTCGGGTTTTCGGTCGGCAATCTGATTACGCTGCCGTCGCTGATCGTGCAGCGCGAATTTGATCCACGCTCGTTCGGTGTGCTGATCAGTCTGATCACGGCGATCAATCAGGTCACGTATGCGTTTGGCCCCGGCGTTATCGGCCTGCTGCGCGATGCGTCCGGGAGTTATACGTTGCCGTTTTACGGCTGCATCGGTGTAGAGCTCCTCGCTGCCGTCCTGATCATGGTTCGCGGGCGGGGCAAATCTGTGTAGGCTAAGCCTCCCGCTGCCGCAACAGATCCTCGAGATCGAGCCGGTGGGTGAACATCGCCAGCGATCCGTCCGGCTTGCGCGGCCATTGCTCCTTGGGCCGGTCCCAATACAGCTCGACACCGTTCTCGTCGGGATCGCGCAGGTAAAGCGCTTCGCTGACGCCGTGATCGCTGGCGCCGTCGAGAGCAATGCCGGCCTGCATCACGCGATGCAGCGCGTCGGCCAGTGCCCGGCGGCTCGGATAAAGAATTGCCGTATGAAACAGTCCCGTCGTTCCCGGCGGCGGGGGATGGCCGCCTTTGCTTTCCCAGGTGTTCAAACCGATGTGGTGGTGATAGCCGCCGGCCGAAATGAACGCCGCGCCCGAACTCAGGCGTTGCGTCACCTCAAACCCCAGCACACCGCAATAAAATCCCAGCGCGCGATCGAGATCGGCCACCTTGAGATGAACATGCCCGATGCGCGTTCCCGCGATGATGGGTGTGGGGTTTTCGGGCATGGTCTCTCCGTTCTGCAGCGATTGTCTCAGTCCCGATCTATGCAGTAACCATCCTTACGCAAGCTCGGACACTTCTCCTGCGGGCAATTCGAACTCAAACGTATTTAGCGTCATCGACACCATCGTGTAATAGCCGCACAGGCCGATAATTTCGACGATCCCGCGCTCGCTGAGCACCTTCACGGCCTCGTCGTACAGCGCCTTGGAAACGCCGTGGCCTTCATGCAGCGACTTGGAGACGTCGTAGATCATCTGCCCCTTGGGATCGTCGAATTTTGGCGTGCGGCGATCCCGGATGTCTTCGATGATCTTGGGGTCCATGCCGCCTTTGAGCGCGAGCCGTTTGTGGGCGTACCATTCGTAGTGCGAAGTCCAGTGCCGTGCGGTAACCAGGATCGCGATCTCGGACAGTTTTGCCGGAAACAATGTATCGAACCGCAGGAATCCGCCCAGACGCGTGGCATGCCGCGCCATTTCCGGGCTGTTGAGCCAGGCCATCATCGGCGGGGGCGGGGCGCCACGCTTGCCGGCGATCGATTCGTCGTAGGTCTGTTTCTGGTCCTCGTTCATTTCGCCAGGCGAAAGCAACTTCAGGCGCATCTTGGTTTCCTCTTGTTTTTCAATCCCTGCGGCCTTGCCGAATACACCGGATCGGGGGGTATGGCCACATCCGCTCCCGCATAGGCAGGGTCAGAGATATATTGAATTTCGCGGTATGACCGCTAAGGTCCGGCCAACAACACCAGCCGATTGCAGGCCGATCAACTGCGGCCTGCCAAATGGAAACGCCCATGTCCGATCTGGAAAATTTTCGCCGTGAGACCCGCGCTTGGCTGGAGGCCAATTGTCCGCCGGAAATGCGGCGGCCGATGACGTCAGACGAAGATACCTTCTGGGGCGGCCGCAACACCAAATTCTCATCCGAGCCGCAGCGCATCTGGTTCGAACGGATGCGCGACAAGGGCTGGACCGTGCCGCATTGGCCGAAAGAATATGGTGGCGGAGGCCTCGATCCCGAGCAAACCAAGATCGTGCGCCAGGAGATGGCAGCGCTCGGCGCGCGCCAGCCGCTGGTCTCGTTCGGCATTTCCATGCTGGGGCCGGCGCTGCTGAAATACGGCACCGACGCGCAGAAGAAGGAACATCTGCCGAAGATCGCCGCTGGGCTCATTCGCTGGTGCCAGGGCTATTCCGAGCCGAATGCCGGATCGGACCTCGCGTCACTGCAGACCCGCGCTGAAAGCGACGGCGACGACTTCATCATCAACGGTCAGAAAATCTGGACCTCTTATGCGAATTTTGCGGACTGGATTTTCTGTCTGGTGCGGACCGATGCGACCGCCAAGAAGCATGACGGCATCAGTTTTATCCTTTTCGACATGGCCTCGAAGGGTGTCTCGACCAGGCCCATTCTGCTGATCTCCGGGCGCTCGCCGTTCTGCGAGACCTTCTTCGACAACGTCCGCGTGCCGAAGTCCCATTTGGTCGGCACCGTCAACCGCGGTTGGGACGTCGCCAAATATCTGCTGCAACATGAGCGTGCGATGATTTCAGGCATGGGCGAGCGCGGCGTCGGCCGCCCGCTTGGTCAGGTCGCCGCCGATTCGATCGGCAGCGACGAGCAGGGCCGTCTGGAAGATCCGATGCTGCGCGGACAGATCGCCACCTTCGAGATCGACGAGGCGGCGCTGGCCTGCGCCGCCGAACGCGCGGTCGATCTGGCCAAGGCCGGTCAGGCGCATCCGGCATTTTCCTCGGCGATGAAATATTACGGCACCGAGCTCAACAAGCGCCGCTACGAGATCCTGATGTCCGCGGGCGGCACCGATGCGCTGGAATGGGAAAGCGAGCGCTCCAAAGGCGGCGCGCGGCCGCGCGCCTGGCTGCGCACCAAGGCCAACTCGATCGAGGGCGGCACCAGCGAGGTCATGCTCGGCATCGTGGCCAAACGGATTTTGGATTTGCCGGGGGCTTGATCCGTACGGTCATTCCGGGGCGCGTCGAAGACGCGAACCTCAGATGTGCGGTTGCACATCGGGGAATCTCGAGATTCCGGGTTCGACGCTTCGCGTCGCCCCGGAATGACGACCAAAGAAACATTCGTTTGAAACTTCTCTGAACCGGAACCGCTCCATGGCACTCGTCCTC
>Ga0193724_1000062_pt1 | contig 23746 bp, 23 predicted proteins | sample H2a1metaG_FD_146005 | JGI IMG/M metagenome (GOLD analysis project Ga0193724, IMG submission 146005) | Soil microbial communities from a riparian zone of the East river system, Colorado, United States - H2a1 | ecosystem: Environmental > Terrestrial > Soil > Riparian zone | place: USA: East River... | reverse complement strand
TAGCACTGCAGGTAGGCGAACGGATTGCCGGCGGTCGAAAAGATATACTGGTCCATGGCCGGCTCATCGAGGTCACCGCTGACCAGGCTATACTGTTCTTCGGGCTCGCCCCACCATTCCCGGACATGAGGCAAGGCGAGCCAGCGCCGGACCAGCGGAAGATCGCCTGAGGTCATCGGGCGGAAAAGGTAATCCGGCGCCATCGGTCAGCCACCCTGCAAGGTCTCGATGGTCACATTGCGATTGGTATAGACGCAAATGTCGGCGGCGATATCCAGCGACCGGCGCACGATGGTCTCGGCATCCTTGTCCGAATCGACCAAAGCGCGGGCGGCCGCCAAGGCATAATTGCCGCCGGACCCGATCGCCATCACGCCGGCCTCCGGCTCGAGCACGTCGCCGGTCCCGGTCAGCACCAGCGACACGTCCTTGTCGGCGACGATCATCATCGCCTCCAGCCGGCGCAGGTAGCGGTCGGTGCGCCAGTCCTTGGCGAGTTCGACCGCGGCGCGGGTCAATTGCCCCGGATACTGCTCGAGCTTGCTTTCCAGCCGCTCGAACAGCGTGAAGGCGTCCGCCGTGGCGCCGGCAAACCCGCCGATGACGTCACCCTTGCCTAATCTGCGGACTTTCTTGGCGTTGGATTTGATGACGGTCTGGCCGATCGACACCTGCCCGTCGCCGCCGATCACCACCTTGCCGCCCTTGCGGACCGTCAAAATGGTGGTGCCGTGCCAGACCGGCGACTGGGATTGTGATGTTTGCATGAGACCTCGCGTTGGCAGGGATTTAGGGATTGGCGCTCGGGGTTGCAATCGGCACGGTCCGGAGCGTTTTTGAGCGAAAGATGGCCTCCGGGTGGATGCCGGTTCGCGTGATGAAAACGCGTAAAACCAGAAGGCCAGTGCCCAATTCCGGTCACCATAGGCTGAAGTTCGGCTTCCAGCGTGCCATACCGCAGTAGCGAAGGCGACATGAGCCTGTTAAAAGGGCCGCGTTTTCGGGACAGGAAAGCGGTTTTCATGCGCACGGCGACCATCAAGCGCAAGACCAAAGAGACCGATATCGAGGTTTCGGTGAACCTCGACGGGACAGGCGTGTCCAACGTGGCGACCGGCATCGGCTTTTTCGACCATATGCTCGACCTCCTGGCCCGGCATTCGGGCATCGACCTGTCGGTGAAGGCGGTCGGCGACCTTCACATCGACCACCATCACACCACCGAGGATGTCGGTATCGCGCTCGGCCAGGCGGTGAAGCAGGCGCTCGGCACCATGGCTGGCATCACCCGCTATGCCAGTATCCACATGCCGATGGACGAGACGTTGTCGCGCGTGGTGATCGACATTTCGGGGCGGCCGGTATTGGTGTTCAAGGTGGAGTTTCCGCGCGACAAGGTCGGTACATTCGATACCGAACTGGTTCGCGAGTGGTTCAACGCCTTTGCGATCAATGCGGGCGTGACTTTGCACGTCGAAACCCTATATGGCGAGAACAGCCACCATATCGCCGAATCCTGCTTCAAAGGTCTGGCGAGGGCGTTGCGTGCGGCGGTCGCGATCGATCCTCGCGCCGCAGGCGAGGTGCCATCCACCAAGGGTCAGCTCGGCGGCTGATTTTCTGTTCTCGGCGGAGAGTTACGATGCCGGTTTACACAGTTCATGCTCCGGTGGTGACGAACGCGGGTATCGCCGCGGCCGACAGGTTCGCATTCGTCCGCGACGGGTTTCACTTTTGGGCCGCGCTCACGGGCGGGTTGTGGCTTGCGTGGCATCGCCTGTGGCTGGCGCTGCTTGGCTGGATCCTGATGCTGGTCGCTGTCGATGTCGGCCTGTCGGCCCTCGGCGCTGGCGGGAGCGCGATATTCTGGGCGAACGTCCTGGTCGCGCTGCTGATGGGATTTGAAGCAGCCAGCCTACGGCGCTGGACCTTGTCGCGGCGCAACTGGCGCCAGCTCGACATCGTGGTGGCCGACGACGAAGAAGCGGCCGAGCGGCGGTTTTTCGATCGCTGGACCGCCAAGCAGCGCGCGCTCAGCAACGATCAAGCGGCGGTCGATCGCGGCGGGCCGCCGCCGACGCGGGATATCCCGGGCCAGGCATTTTCGAAGCCGCCGCCGATGCCGGAGAGCAGCATCATCGGATTGTTTCCGGAACCGGGAGCATTGCGGTGAGCGTTGCCATCATCGATTACGGCTCCGGCAATCTGCACTCCGCCGCGAAAGCGTTCGAGCGCGCCGCGCGGAGCATGGAAAACCCGGAAAAAATCGTGGTGACCCGCGATCCCGAAGTGGCGTTTCGCGCCGATCGCATTGTGCTGCCCGGCGTCGGCGCCTTCGCCGATTGCCGCCGCGGCCTCGATGCGCTTGACGGCATGATCGAGGCGATGACCGAAGCGGTGCGAAGCAAGGCGCGGCCGTTCTTCGGCATCTGCGTCGGCATGCAGCTGATGGCGACGCGCGGCAAGGAGCACGTCATCACCGACGGCTTCAACTGGATCGCCGGCGACGTCGAAAAGATTTCGCCGCGCGAGGAGAATTTGAAGATTCCCCATATGGGCTGGAACACGCTGGATATGGTCCGCGAGCATCCGGTGCTCGAGCGCCTGGCCCTGGGGCCGAAGGGCCGCCACGCCTATTTCGTGCACTCCTATCACCTCAACGCCACCAACGAGGCGGATGTGCTGGCGCGCGCCGATTACGGTGGGCCGGTGACGGCCATCGTCGGCAAGGACACCGCGATCGGCTCCCAGTTTCACCCGGAGAAAAGCCAGCGCTTCGGGCTGGCTTTGATTTCGAACTTTTTGAAATGGAAGCCGTGATCCTGTTTCCCGCCATCGACCTGAAGAATGGCCAGTGCGTGCGTCTCGAACAGGGCGACATGACGCGCGCGACCGTGTTCGACCTCGACCCGGCGGCGCAGGCCCGCGCCTTCGCCACGCAGGGCTTTGAGTATCTGCACGTGGTCGACCTTGACGGCGCCTTTGCCGGCAAGCCGATGAACGCGCACGCCGTCGAGGCGATGCTGAAGGCGGTCACCATGCCGGTGCAGCTTGGCGGTGGCATCCGCGACCTGAAAACCATCGAGGCTTGGCTGGCGAAAGGCATTGCGCGCGTCATCATCGGCACCGCGGCGGTGCGCGACCCCGAGCTTGTGAAGGGCGCGGCGAAACAATTCCCCGGTCGCGTGGCGGTGGGGCTCGACGCACGCGACGGCAAGGTCGCGGTCGAAGGCTGGGCGGAGACGTCACAGGTAACCGCGCTCGAGATCGCACGGCGGTTCGAGGATGCCGGCGTCGCCGCAATCGTCTTCACCGACATCGCGCGCGACGGCCTGCTGAAAGGCCTCAATCTCGACGCCACCATAGAGTTTGCCGAGAGCATCTCGATCCCCGTCATCGCGTCGGGCGGCTTTGCCTCGATCGACGATGTCAGGGGGCTGCTTGCGCCGCGCGCCGGGAAACTAGCCGGCGCGATCGCGGGCCGCGCGCTCTATGACGGCCGGCTCGATCCCCAGGCTGCATTGGCGCTGATCCGTAACGCGCGGGTTGAGAGCACATGATGAAACTGGAGGAATTAATTCGAACGGGCTTATCCCGCGTAGATACTATTGCGGTTAAGCGAACCGCCATAAATCCCGCTCTATGGTTGGTCGGGCTCATTACTCCCCTGTCGCTTGTTTTGACAGCTATAATTGGAGACCAAATCGCGCGGTGGATACTGTTTTGCCTCGCTGCGGCCCCAGTTCTTTTCACTTTCGTGGTCTACCTGGTGTTTATGTTTCGCGATCCGGATCGACTGCAATCGGAGGAATATAGGGTCAGACAACAAGCGCTGCGATACCTTTACAAAAAGGGCGGGAGTACCGAAATAGTTGATATCGCAAACCAAGTGGCTCGGATCGAGACCTCGCAATCTCGGCTGGATGGTGGAGAAAAAAAATGAAAACTTTTCTTCTGGTTTTTGATGACGGAAGCAACCCAGAGATAGACTTGCGGAGCTATGTTGATTCGCTCGACAGTGGGGCGGAAATGTACACCCTTGATGGACACGTTTGCTTTTTGAAAAGCAATCTTTCTGTATCTGATTTGTCTGGCAGGCTGTTGAAGTTTTCCGGCTCCAGTCTGTTTTTCATTGTGGACGTTAGTTCATCCGAATACGAGGGCCGCATGCTTGGCGTGTTCTGGGATTTTCTCAAGCCACGTGCCTTCGAATCTGCGGCGGAGTAATGTTTAAAGTCCGCGTGATTCCCTGTCTCGACGTCAAGGACGGCCGGGTCGTCAAGGGCGTCAACTTTGTCGATCTGCGCGACGCCGGCGATCCTGTGGAAGCGGCGATCGCCTATGACGCCGCCGGCGCCGATGAGCTGTGCTTTCTCGACATTACCGCCACCCACGAAAACCGCGGCACCATGCTGGATGTGGTCAGGCGCACCGCGGAAGCCTGCTTCATGCCGCTGACGGTAGGCGGCGGTGTGCGCACCGTCGACGATATTCGCGTGCTGCTGCGATCCGGCGCCGACAAGGTTTCGATCAACAGCGCCGCGGTCAGCCGCCGCGAATTCGTCAAGGAGGCGGCCGAAAAATTCGGCGATCAGTGCATCGTGGTCGCGATCGACGCCAAGCGCGTGAAGCGCGACGGCGGCGAGCGCTGGGAGATCTTCACCCATGGCGGGCGTAATTCGACCGGCATCGATGCCATCGAATATGCCCAGGAAGTGGTTTCGCTCGGCGCCGGTGAAATCCTGCTCACCTCGATGGACCGCGACGGCACCCGGCAGGGCTTTGACATTCCGCTCACCAGTGCGGTGGCCGACAGCGTTGCGGTGCCGGTGATCGCCTCCGGCGGCGTCGGCCATCTCGATCACCTGGTGGACGGCATCCGCCAAGGGCATGCGACCGCGGTGCTGGCGGCGTCGATTTTCCACTTCGGAGAATTTACCATACGGGAAGCCAAGGACCATATGGTCCGGGCCGGACTGCCGATGCGGCTCGATCCCTGACGACTCTTTGTGACGGAAGTGCTAAATCTCGTGAGATAAGCGGCGTCCCGTCCGCTGGGCCGCATGCGTTGAGTAGAGTTGATGGCGCGTTTCACGATCCACGACCTGGCCGCCACCATCGATGCCCGTGCGGCGTCGGGAGGCGAGGCGTCCTATACCCGCAAATTGCTGGACAAGGGGCCGGAGCATTGCGCCAAGAAGTTCGGCGAAGAGGCGGTGGAAACCGTGATCGCCGCGGTCGAGAATAATCGCGACCACCTCATCGCCGAAAGCGGCGATCTGCTGTTTCACCTGCTGGTGCTTTTGAAATCGCGCGGCGTGAAGTTTGAGGATGTCGAGGCGGCGCTGGCGCAGCGCACGTCAATGTCCGGACTTGAAGAGAAGGCCGCGCGAAAGCGGGACCAATAAAGGGTAGCTTCATGGATATTCGGGCGCCGGAACAACAGTACAATCCCTATCGGATCTTCACGCGCGAGCAGTGGGCGCGATTGCGTGACGACACCCCGATGACGCTGGAGCCGGGCGAGTTCGAGCGGCTGCGTTCGTTGCATGACCGCCTCGATATGAGAGAGGTCGAGGACATCTATCTGCCGCTGTCGCGGCTGCTGTCGATCTATGTCGATGCGACCCACCGGCTCTATCAGGCACAACGTCAATTCCTCGGCATCCGGGATCGCAAGGTGCCCTATATCATCGGTGTTGCGGGTTCGGTGGCGGTGGGCAAATCGACCGCCGCACGTGTGCTGCAGGCGCTATTGGCCCGCTGGTCGCCGCGGCCCAAGGTCGATCTGGTGACGACCGACGGTTTTCTGTTTTCGAAAGCGGTGTTGGAGCGGCAAGGCCTGATGCAGAAGAAGGGCTTTCCCGAAAGCTATGACCTGCCGATGCTGCTGGCGTTTCTCAGCGACATCAAGGCAGGGCGGCGTCCGGTGCGCGCGCCGGTCTATTCGCATTTGACCTACGACATCATCCCGAACGAATGGATCGAGATCGATCGGCCGGACATTCTGATTGTCGAGGGCGTCAACGTCCTGCAGACCGGCCGGCTGCCGCGCGACGGCAAGGCGGTGCCGGTGGTGTCGGATTTCTTCGACTTCTCGGTCTATATCGATGCCGACGAGCCGGTGCTGCGCGATTGGTTCGTCCGGCGCTTCCTGGCGCTGCGAGATACCGCGTTCCACGATCCGCGGTCGTATTTTCATCGCTACGCGCCGCTGTCCGACGAGGAAGCCACGGCGACCGCATTGGCGATCTGGGAACGAACCAACCTTGCCAATCTCGAAGAAAATATCTTGCCGACCCGGCCGCGTGCGACGCTGATCCTGAAAAAGGGCGCCGATCACGTGGTTGAAACCGTTGCGCTGCGGCGGCTTTAGGGCGGTTGGATTGGAATGACGCGTTATCTTCCCTCATCCTGAGAGCGTGTGAGCGAATTGGGTGGGCAAAGGCGCCCCTTGCGCCGTGCCCACCACTGATGTGATCGCGATCTTGAATGGTGGGCACGCGGAGCCTGTCATCGGGCGCGCGTTCGCGCGACCCGGTGGCTTTGCCCACGGCTGCGGATATATCTCCGACCTCATCCTGGAGGAGCGGCGTCTTCGCCGCGTCTCGAAGGATGGATATTGGTTTTCCTCATGGTTCGAGACGGCGCACCGGACAGCGCAAGCGCGCTGCCGGGAGAGCGCCTCCTCACCATGAGGAGTGAGTCGCACCACCCTGGCCGCCACGCTACGCGGCATGTCGCGATGCATCGCCGCCAAAGTGCTCGATGTAGCGAGCATTGATCGCCGAGACCGGCATCACGATCAGCACGTCCGTGGTGCCGAATTGATGATCGATCACCGCACCATCGCCGATATAGGCGCCAAGCCGCAAATATCCCTTGATCAGAGGCGGCAGCTCGTGAAGGGCTGCCTTCGGATTGATCGCTTCCTTTGCCATCCGGTTCATCTCGACACGGCGTGAGCCATGCGCCGCCGCGCGCCAGGCTTCCGGGGCTTGCGCTTAGTGATGCAGAAACGACAACGGCAATGCCAGCCGGTCCGGGTCGGTGCCCTCGAAGCTGGCGCAGCCGATCATCACATCGAGCCGGTGCTGTCGCACATAGCTCCAGATCCCGTGCCACAGCAATTCGACGGTGCGCTTGTTGCGATAGCGCGGCAGCACGCAGGATCGTCCGAGCTCAAGGAAACGCAAACCGCAATGACGATCGGTCAGGCCCGATATGTCGAACTCGTCTTCGGTGTAGAAGCCGCCATGATTTGCCGCCACCTCCTGCCGCAGCAGGCGATAGGTGCCGACCACGGGCTGCTTTCCGCCGATCGATGGTTTGGCGGCGTGATCGATCACCAATAGATGGTCGCAAATCCTGTCGAACGCGTCCTTGTCGCGCCGCGCCAGCATGGTCGCTGCGTCGGCGATGGCGGTGCCGTCCTTGTAGAACACGCGATAACGCAGTTTCTGGGCGCGCTTCACGTCGCGCTTTGCCTGCGCAAGCCGCACTTCAAGCGAGCCGATCCGCCCAAGCGTGGCGGGAAACTCAGGGAAACGGATCGGCTCTACGACGTCTGATGAGATCGGCAGCGGCTTGAACCAGGTCATCGCCGTCTGCGCTGCGGTCCCGACTTTTTCCGGCCGCAGCATCGCAATCAAGCGCTGCGTCGATCGCGCCAATTCGCCGTTCTGCATGACTATCCTCGCGACCGCATGCTTTTCGAAATCGAATCGGCGCGGTCTTCGAGGTCCAGAAATCACGGGCATTCAACAGCGATGTGACGTCGCCATTGCCGGAGTGTGACAGGCTTGCGCAGGATGCTTCACGGCAACAGCAAGCTCGCCGACTCGATGCTCTAACTGCTCGATCGGCCAATTCGCAATCAGTCAGCGGCCTGCTCGATCCAGAAAGCCGCCTTCACGCGGGTGACAAATGCCGAGGGAGCCGATCCATTGGATCGGTAAATGAATGCTTCTCCGTCCTGCACATCGCTGGCCTCTTTTCCGAATGCATCTGCGATATTCGTCTTATGTGTCACGATGAAAATGTTGGTGCCGGCTTTCGGTGCGGCATTCACCAATTCCCGCAGGGCGAGGCCAGCTTTGGCGTTCCCGCCGGCGGGGTTCGCCATCGCAGCAGCGCTTCCTGCGCCGCTGTCCGTCAATCCATCGACGGGTCTCACGTCTTTGTGGGCGAGCAATTTGCCGGTTTCAATCGCCCGATTGAGCCTGCTTGTGTAGATATCGTCGACTGGAATGCCGAGCTTTTTGACCGCTGCTCCGATCTGGCGGGCCATATCCCGCCCCTTCTCGCTCAACTGCCGCTGGGCTTTCATGTCGTCAAAATCAAATGGATAGATGTCCTTCTGGCTGTCGTCAGTGGCGACATGACGGAATACGACGACGTAACCCCCTTGCTTCAACGCCGATACAAGTTCTCGCGGATCTTCCGCGGATACCTGGGAACAACCGAGTAGAAGCAGGAGGACTGCGCAGATGATCTGCAGCGTCTTCATCATTGTTCCCTTTCCTTTTGCGTATTCTGCTTGATCGGAGGCCTTTCTCTCTCCGGCATGATGGTGCGGTTGCTTTTCATTTCAATCAGCCGATTGGGGGATGGAAGCCGCTCCCAAACGCAGAATGCCGGCTTATCCGGCCGGCATTCCACGCTCAAGGTCTCTGGTTGGGCGGTTTATTTAAGCGCAAGCGGCTTTTCCTCGTCGAGGAAGCCCATCAGTTCGCGGAAGAATTGCATGCGGTTCTTTTCCATCATCACCGTGTGCGTTCCCTCGCGCAGTTCGATCAGCCGCTTGTAGGGCGTATTCTTCAACTGTGCGAAATAGCCGTGCGCGAGGTAGCTCGGAAGGTCCGCGTCCCATTCGGCGTGAAGCAGCAGGGTTGGCACGGTAATCTTGCCGGGATCGTACAAGGCCTTGCCCGCGCTCCAGTAGTTCATGCTGTCCTCGGCCACGCCGTTGGGCGCGCGCAGCATCGGCGGATTCTGCTTCGATGACTCCGGATCGGTCGCCCAGGTCGCGTTGGCCCAGGCCTCGAACACGCCGGGCGGAATCAAATCCGCCTGCTTGTCCGCAGGGACATCCTTCAGCCAGCGCGCCTTGGCCGAGTCCTTGGAGACGAGCCGGTAAGCGCCAAGCGGCGGTGCATTGGCGGCCGCGGGCGCCGGGGGCTCGTTGCGGATCCATTGCGGGGCGTAGAGCACGAGACGGTTGACCTTGTCATTGTGCTCGCTGGTGTACGAGCCGGCGATCGAGGTGCCCCACGACCAGCCCATGACGTTGATCTTCGCAACCTTGCGCTTCCTGAGGATGTAGTCGACAGCCGCGCCGAGATCGTGTGCCGCCACCTTGGTCGACACGATCGGTTTGTTCGCTGCCGGCGGCTGGCTCATTTCCACAGGCCGGGTCGAGCGGCCGTAACCTCTGACGTCGACGAGATAGACGTCGTAGCCGCGCGCGGCGATCAGATCCATCATCGAGACGCCTTCGATGGGCAGATCGAACGCGGTCTCGGCCGGATAGGTTGCGCCATGCACGAACAACAGGATCTTGTCGGGGGAGGTCTCCTTGCCGGCCGGATGCTTGTTGCGCACGAACAGCTGAATTCCCGCGTCGCCCGACGGGATCATGGTGTCTGTCGTTTCCAACCTCGGGCCCTTCGCCTGAGCGCCTGCGCTCGCGAAGGTGCTTGCGACGAGGCACGCCAAAGATATCTGCAAAAACCTGTTGGTCATCGAAGTCCTCCCGGGACGTTTTTGTTTTTAAGGCTGCTCGCTGGCGGCCCGCGTTCCAGTTCGCTTTCAGCGGACCGGATACCGCGCATGCTCGGTCCAATCGCCGGCAGCGTCAAGGGTATCGCGCGCGCGGATGCCGTCTCGCGCGCGGTCTTCAGGCAGCGAGATGCCGCGAGGCGGCCAGGCCTGCAAGCGCGTCGGCAAGCTTTTCACGATCGAGCGGCTTGATCAGAAAGCCGTCCATGCCGGCTTCAAAGCAGGCGTAGCGATCCTCGACCTGCGTGTTCGCCGTGAGGGCGAGGATCGGCGTCTGGCGGCCCGGCTGTCCAGCCTCAAGGCCACGGATACGCTTGGTGGTTTCGATGCCGTCGAGTTGCGGCATCTGGATGTCCATCAGAACCAGATCATAGGGCGTGCCGGCGGATTTTTCGGATAGCCAGGATTCCAGCGCCGCTTCGCCATTGGTGGTGATCATGGCATGATGTCCGAGCCTGTTCAAAAGCGAGCGCATCAAGAGCGCGTTGATCTCATTGTCTTCCGCCACCAGAATTGAAAGACCGCCTGCGGGCGCGCTCGCCCGTGGTTCAGCGGCCTCTGGCGCCTCGATCAGAGCATCGCCGGCAAGGTCCGGTGCGAGAATTTCCGGTACCATCGTCAGGCGGGCCGCGAGCGAAGCGGCGCGCAACGGTTTGATCAGGTAGCCCGTGAAAGCGGAGGAGGTGGAGGGCTGAAGTTCATGCCGGGTCGCCGGCGTAAACATCACGATCCGCTGCGTTGCGTGCGGGCGGGCGGCTTCACCGGCCACCTCGATATCGGCAGCGCCCAAGGCGTGATCGAGCAGCACGGCGTGCCACGACCGCTCCGGCAACAGCGCCTGCGCCACCACGACATCCGAAACCATGCAGGTCTGACCGCCCCAGCGTTGCAGCCGCCGGGCGATCAGCGAAGCCTCGATGCTCTGAGGCGCGACCAGCATGATCGATTGACCGGTCAAATCCGGTGCCGCGAATGCTCTTTGTTCGCTGCTGTTTTTGTCGGAAGCTGCCAGCGGAATCGACACCTCGAATGTCGAGCCGACGCCCGGCTGGCTCTCCAGCGTGATGCGGCCGCCCATTCGCTTGACGATGCGCTCGGAGATGCTGAGGCCGAGGCCGGTGCCGCCATAGCTTCTGGCGATGCGCTCGTCGGCCTGTTCGAACTCGCGGAAAATCCGCTGTTGTGCCTCGGGCGCGATGCCGATGCCGGTATCGCGCACCAGGAAGCTGATTTCATTGGGCCAGATACCGGGCTCGACAATCAGCGCCACGCCGCCGGTCGAGGTGAACTTGATCGCATTGCCGGCGAGATTGAGCAGTACCTGCCGCAGCCTTGCGGCATCTCCAACCACCTCCATCGGCAGCCGTTCGTCGACATAGGCCGCGATCTCGAGCTTTCTGGCCTGCGCCCGCGGTGCCAGCAGCTCGGTGATGTCCTCGACCAATGCGGCAAGCGCGAACGGACGAGATTCCAGATCGATCTTGCCGGCTTCGATCTTGGAATAATCCAAGAGCTCCTCGATCAGCGACAGCAAGGCGTCGCCCGAGGTTTTCACCGCCCGCGCGTAGGTCATCTGTTCCGGCGACAGCGGCGTATCCAGCAGCAATCCGCTCATGCCGATGATGCCGTTGAGCGGCGTGCGAATTTCGTGGCTGGCCATGGCCAGGAATCGCGACTTGGCGCGGTTGGCCGCGTCGGCCTGATCGCGAGCTTCGGCGAGCGCCTGTTCGGTCTCGGTGCGGTCGGTGACGTCGCGGCCGACGCACTGCATCTCCGCCGGTTGGCCGGCATCGGTACGCACCAGGCCTTCGCGCCATGCGATCCATCGCGGTCCCAGCGCGGTTGCGACCCTCTGGTCGTGAATCCGGGTACCGCTGGTTTCAATCGCCGCGTCACCTTGCTCGAGGACATCAAGCGTGAAGTCGCTGCCGACCAGCGCGCTGCGCGGCAGCTCGGCCAGTTCGCAATAGGCGTCGTTGACAAAAGTGATGCAGCCGTCGGCGTCGCGCAGAACGATCAGATCGCCTTGCGATTCGAACAGGCTGCGGGCGCGTTCCTCGGCTTCCTTCAATTCCCAATTACGGTCGGCCAGCGCTTCGTTGTGCAAGGCGATCTTGCGCATTCTCTTGCGCATCCAGCGCAACCGCATGCTCAACGTCGCAAGCGCAACGCACGCCAACGCGAACAGGAAGCTGGCACCGATCGCAAAAGCGTGGGGGTCATAGCCGGAATCTTCGGACCGGCTGCCGGAGATGAATCCATACGCACCGCCGAAGGCGGCTGTAAAGATCATGAGCGAGCGGACCGTGAAAGTGAGCCATGGGTGACGTCGCGTGAAGCGCCGTATACGCATCTTGACCCGGAAAACCCGCCCCATCGCCAACTCCCCTGAGATTGCCTTCTGGCAGCGTGATCGCCTGGCGCGACCGGCATTGAGAGTGCCTCGACGCGCGCCATGTGCTGCCGATAACCATGCGGCGGCGATCTTGAAGAAGTGCTTGAGGCGGTGCGACGTCGTGCCGTCGGATGAAAACATGGTTGATAAAGCGTTAAGGCGCCTCAGAGCGAGGCTGCGGCAAGGCGGCTCGGTATCCCACTGGCGCCGACGACCAGGGCTGCCGCGTCGCGTGCCGTAAAGCGCTTCGAGTGCACAAAAATCCGATAGTCGGCGGGCCCGTCCGGCGAGAGATAGATGACAGGGGCGGACGACGGCGGAGTTGCGGAGATCGCCACAAATCGCGTCGCCGCATTGGCCGCGCAGGCGCCGTCCTCCGCGCTGTCGACATCATCGACCACAACGAAATCGGCAGCGCCCGCGCTCTCCGATAGCTGGACCCGCACGGTGGCGGTTGACGGGTCGCTGGTGAAACTGACCTGAAGCTGGGCTTGCCAGGGTAAGGATGCGATCTGGACCGATGCGCCGCCGATCGCGATGCAGGGGCGCGAGCTGGTCGAGAATTCGCCGCGCGCGAACACGGCGGCAACGATCAACGGCACAGCCGAAGCCAGAATCTTGAAACGCAACATGATACGCCCGCCCAACGAAAAGCCCGCAAAACGCCGGACTTATGGTTGGCGGAATGTAAACAAAACTCGTTACCGTCGCGTTGACATGCGGATGCCGCGGCCAAAGCTGTCGATGCTTCAGGCCGCGCGCCTGAGATCGTCGGCGAGCGCGCGGTAGGACAAGGCTTCGGCCAGATGCAGCCGGCTGATCTTGTCGGCGCCATCGAGGTCGGCCAGCGTCCGGGCGACGCGCAGCACGCGATGATAGCCGCGTGCCGACAGCCGCATGGTCTCGGCGGCGTCGCGCAGCAGTTTCAAGCCCTGCGCGTCCGGCTGGGCGATGGTCTCCAGCACCGACGCCGGTGCTTCCGCATTGGTGCGGACACGCGGCAATCCGGCCGAGGCGTAGCGCGCCAGCTGGATGTCACGCGCCGCGGCGACGCGCGCGGCCACTTCGGCGGATCCTTCCGTTGGCGGCGGCAGGATCAGATCGGCCGCGGTTACCGCCGGCACCTCGATCCGCAGATCGATGCGATCCATCAGCGGCCCCGAAATGCGCGCCTGATAATCGCCCGCGCAGCGGTCGATCCGTCCGCGCTTGCACGAATAGCCGGGCTCATAGGCGTGGCCGCAACGGCAAGGGTTCATCGCCGCGACCAGCATGAAGCGCGCGGGATAAGTGACGCGATGATTGGCCCGCGACACCGCCACCTCGCCATTCTCCAGCGGCTGGCGCAGCGAATCCAGCACGCGAGGATCGAACTCCGGCAGTTCGTCGAGAAACAGCACGCCCTGATGCGCCAGCGAGATTTCGCCGGGTTTGGCGCGCATGCCGCCGCCGGTGAGTGCTGCCATGCTGGCGGAATGATGCGGGCTGCGGAACGGCCGTCGCGCGGTCAAGGCGCCGTCCCGGATTTCGCCGGCGACGGACGCGATCATCGACACTTCGAGCAGTTCGGACGGTGACAGTGGCGGCAGGATCGAGGGCAGCCGCGCTGCCAGCATCGACTTGCCGGCGCCGGGTGACCCGATCATCAGCAAATGATGTCCGCCGGCCGCGGCAATCTCGAGCGCGCGCTTGGCGCTTTCCTGTCCCTTGATGTCGCGCAGGTCGAGCATATCGGCCTCGCGTGCATGCACCTTCGGTGAGGGACGCGACAGCACCTGCGTGCCCTTGAAATGATTCGCGATCTGGATCAACGAATGGGCGGCGACGATCTGGATATCGGGGCTCGCCCAGGCCGCTTCCGCCCCGCACCGCGCGGGACAAATCAGGCCTTCGTCGCGCGAATTGGCGCCGATCGCTGCGGGCAATACGCCGGCCACCGGCGCGATCGATCCATCGAGGCCGAGTTCGCCGAGCACCGTGAAGCCGTTCAGCGCGTCCGGCGGAATGGCGCCGATCGCCGCCATCAGGCCGAGCGCGATCGGCAGATCGTAATGGCTACCCTCCTTCGGCAGATCGGCGGGCGCGAGATTGACCGTGATTCGCCGCGCCGGCAGTGCGAGACCCGAGGCGATCAGCGCCGAGCGAACCCGTTCGCGGGCCTCCGAGACCGCCTTGTCGGGCAGTCCGACGATGGCGAAAGCCGGCAGGCCGGGCGCGACCTGCACCTGCACGTCGACGGCGCGGGCTTCGATCCCCTCAAAAGCTACGGTGGTAACCCGCTGAACCATGCCGCCCTCTGCCTGCGGCAAACGCTAGCGTAAAATGTTACCGAAGACAAGAACATTAAGGGAACGGGGGGCGCAGGTCAGGGAAGGCTCAGACGCGCTGATCTTGTCTGTGCGTTGCGGTAACCAGCCTAGGCCATGCCGGAACGCCCTGGCGGGCCAGCGGGCTGGTCTCGAATCACATATCACGGTACGCTTAAGGTTAAGAAAAGCTTACCAGCGCGTGTAGTTGATGTTTCGGCTAAGCACAATCAGGTCTTGTTCGGGCCTGCGCGACAATTCCAGTCGCGTCATTTCCAACGGAGAACTTGAGAAAGAAGAAAATTGAACTGCCAGGAGATCGTGATGTTGCACCGAATGACAACATTTTTGTCAACGGTCGTCGTAGCGTTTCTTGCAGCTCCTGTGTTGAACGCCGCGTTTCCGACCGCTGCTCAGGCTGCCGAGAATTGCCTCGCCAGACCGACTGACAACCCGTCCGAGGGAATCCGTTGGTATTATCAAACGAACCCCGTCACCGGTCAGAAATGCTGGATTATTGACTCTGGAAAAGCGACGGTCCGCAACGTCGCCTTGCAAGGATTGTTTAATCCAGGAAGCTCAAACGAGCGCGCAGAACCAGCCGCAACGGCGAGTTGCATCGCAGCGCCGAACGGCCGAGCCCCTTCGGGCAAGCGTTGGCGCCATTACACAGACGACACAACCGGTCAAAGATGCTGGCAGTTGAGCGCCCGGGTTTCCAGAATTCGCAAGGCCATCCCGGCGCGGTCGCCACCCATAAAGTTAGTCGCGGAAACGTCAGCCGTGGCGCTTCCACGAGCCACCGCGAACGCCAACGCCAGGCTTGTAGATAAAACAGGACCCACAGAACCAGTCGCTGAACCCCTTGGGCGGGTCAAATCCGAGTCTTCGCCGGAGTCTGCCACCGCAGTGGTGGCCGATGAGATTCCTGCCACATCGACGTTCACATCGCGCTGGGTCAATCTGTGGGAGCAGGCTCATTCAAGCGATCGGCAGCCAACCCCGCCGGGCAATTCCGGAAATGATCAGCAGGCTCTGACCGTGTTTCACGATGTCACGACTTCCGGCAAAGCCGACGATGAATTGCTCCCAGACAGTCGACCGCTTTACCTCAACTTGTTTATTTTGCTCGCGGCGCTCGGGGGCGCGCTTCTGCTTTGCGGTTTGACTGGCGGCTCATTTCTTTATCGACGCTCTGCGCCTGCCGTGCAGCTAAATCTTCCTCCGCTACCCGATGCGCTTCGCGTCGCCGAGTTTGACGATCTATCGAGCCCGAGCCCGCCGGACACCCCGAAGCCGCTCGATGCGTCCGGCGCAATGACCGATAGCCGTCCTCTGGCCGAGCGGGATTGGCAGATCGCCGTGGATGATCTGCTTCGGGAGGTCGGCGGGGACCAGATTGACGGCGATTCGTCACGCGGGCAGCGCGAGGCCGGAGGCGATCGGCTCCTGACGAACCCGTTCGCGGGCCTCGAAGACCGCCTTGTCAAGTAACCCGCCGTCCCGTGCCGTCGTCTCCCGCGTCAGCAGCTTGACAGCGAAGCGGATACGTCCGCGGACAAACCGGCGCTGCCCCTTGGTTTAATTTCCGCAAGATCGACCAGCTCGGCAACGACGCGCTGAAAACCCAGTCGCTGCTCGTCGATGTCCTTTTGCCGGGTGGTGTAAGTCGGATGATGAGCTGCGAGGTCGCCGACGTACTCTATCTTTCCCATCACCGCGCTCGCGCCGCGGGCGAGCTTGATATGCCGGTTGGAGCAAGCCAACCCTATGATGTCGGCAATCGCCCGGTATTCCCCGGAGGCATCCCTGATGACTTCGCCTTTTGCCGCCCGTTCGAACGCGAGCAGCAGCAGGCACTCCAGCAATCGACGGCACATCACCGCGCAGGCATCATAGAAACCGCCCTGGTATGTTCCGTTGATCTGGATCACCAGGGCTTCGAGGTATGGCCGGGTATTTTCGAACAGTGCGGTCGGAATGACGTGCGAGGCGATCTTGCCTATGTCGGCCGATCCCGTAATTTCGCTGTAGCGGTATGAGAGGCGTGGCTTGCTGGCAAGGCGAAGCCTCACGGTGCCCATCTCTTTGCCCCGGATCACATCACGGTTTGCCAGCAGCTGTCTGCCGAGACGCGTGATGTTGACCCGCCGGCGAAGCGACAGATCGTGCATCAACTCAGCCAGGTACGCCGGACGCAGCTCCGGCCTTCCTTGCTCCTGATCGAAATACCAGAGCAGCGCGACGGCATAGCCGACCTCTGTCAGGCCGAGCTTCGAGATGCCCTCAGCGAACGAAGCAAGACTGGTTTTCATCACCTGCGAGGAGCCACTTCTCAAACTCTGAATGGGCAATGCCCGTCAATTTACAAGCGACTGGCGCACCGCCTTGCTTGCCAAGCGACGGCGCCAGAGCAAAACCATCCGACATAAAGGTCCAGTCCTACGTCCACAGGGTTTTTCGAGCCGTCCCCATGACCGCATTCGCAGGACTGCGCCAGTGAATGAAACCCCTTCGCGGGAATTGAATTCCAGATCATTTTGGCAGGGCTGAAAAAAAATTGCAGGAAATGCTCGCGAAATTTGAAGCATTCTAGATTTGAGCCGTTCTAGAAATAATCGAGCCTGAAAAGAAACATAGGGCGAGCGGTGTGCGACCTAATGTCCGCGATGTCGTGGCAGTTTGTCGCAGCTACCAGCATCATTCAAAAAAGATGCAGTGCGGAGCAGGAATAAGCAGACGCCGGCGATGAGCCGCAGTCGATCGCAGTGGATGAGTGCAACTTCATTGCTGCCGATGTTGCCCGGATCGGGCTTGGAAATTTTCTGCAACAGGCTTTCCGGGGGCGGGCCAACCGGCCGCCCCCGGCAGACGCCATTCAGAGCGTCATGATCATCGGCTCGGCGATATAGTGGAAGCCCTCGCTGGTCTTGACGATGTGGCCATATCCCGGCCACGCGAAGTGATAGGACATTATCGGGGTCTTATTGGCTGCGATCATGTCCAGCAACTTCACGCGCGTATTCGCCGCCTGCTTCGGATCGGTGTCGTAGGAGAATTCCATCCGCGGCTTCTCCAATAGCAGGATCGCGTGATGCGTGAGATCGCCGAGGAAGGCGAATGACTTTCCTTCCGAGGTCACCATGAAGATGGTGTGACCCACGGTGTGCCCGGGCGCTGCTATCGCCTGAACGCCGGGCAGGAACTCCTGGCCATCCTTGAAGAACACCAGCCGGTCGCGCACCGGCAGCAGGTTCTTGCGGGCGTGAAGCACGAAATCCTTCAGCGGGCCGCCCACCTTCGATTCGTCGGTCCAGAAATCGAAATCGCTTTGGGCGATGTAGAACTGAGCATTGGGGAACAGCGACTTGTCATCGGCGCCGACAATGCCGCCGATATGATCGATATGGGCGTGCGACAGCACCACCGCGTCGATGTCACCAGGCTTGATCCCGGCTTCGGCCATGCTCTTCTGCTGCCGGCCGGTGGTCGGGCCGAACAGCTTCAATGTGCCCATGCCGGTGTCGAACAGCACGAGCTTGTCACCCGTGTTCACGATCGGCGAGTTCTGCTCCAGCACCACATTGTCGGGCGACAGGAAGTTGTCAGAGAGCATCTTCCTTACTTCTTCATCCGGCACGCCGATAAAGGTGCCCTTGGGGGGGCCAAGCGGCAACGGACCGTCGGAAACCACCGTGATCTCGGCGCCGCCGAGAATGAACCGGTGCCAATAAGGTGTCTGCGTGCCAAGCTTGGGCGCCCGCGCCAGGGCGCTGCCGCCGAGCATGGCGGTTGCTCCCAGGCCGGCGCCGAGAGCAAGCAGGGACCGTCGCGAAACATTTTGTGTCATGCGTTCCTCCATTGTTTTTATGAAAATTTTTCGTTGTCGCCCGCACCAATCCGTCCGCCGCCTGATTGAGCGGGCACCGATATGCTGCGCCCGCTTTTGAAAGCTGGCAAGTGGAATTGGCGCGTCGGAAATCATATGACGGAAAGGCGACAGCTGCATATCGCAACGCGAAGCGGATCAGGCTTTGAGCCTGACTCGAAATGCAGCCGTCTGCTGGTTGCATTTCGAGTGAAAGTGTCGATTAAATTTTCAAACAGCCACGACATCAGTTGTTGAACCGTCATTGCGAGCGAAGCGAAGCAATCCATTCTTCCTTTACGCGGCGAGATGGATTGCCTCGCTGCGCTCGCAATGACGGCAAACACGCGTTCACGACCTCGCCGCGCGATGCGCCCGAGCCGTATTCCGCCCAAAGAGGGCGTGGGGAACGCCGGGTGCCCGTGGCACCCGCAGCCTCGTGTGCGCTTTGCATTGGTAGAAAGCACACGAGTAGACGAGTACCCCCGGAATCACCCGGCGTTCCCGCACGCAATGGTTTTAACGGTTTCCTTCGCGCTCCCCGGTGACCGGGCTCTTTTGCCACCGTCGTCACGAAATTGGCCAGACAGCCCGACGGGCAAATCACGCGGCTCCATCCGGGCTACGATGTTCGCCAACGTCATTGCGAGAAGCGACTTGCCCCCCGTAGTAGTGCGTAGGATGGGTTGAGCCCTTGCGAAACCCATCATGTCAGTAAAATGCATCTGACGGCGGCATTAATCGTTCCCCCACCTCAATCGGTGCTATCGCAAGACTTGATCGCCCAGTTTACCGACGACGATGCGGCAAAAATTCAGGTTGCCGTCGCCGGCAATGTTCAACTCTGGCTTATATGGTCCGCCATGCTGGCACAGCGAGACCCGATGGTTGCGAGCAATGCGAGCTTTCAAGCCGGATGGGCGGCGCTGGTACAGGTGCTCGGACAACCCCGCATGAGCACGATCGCCACCGCGCTCGGCTTCACCATCGAGGGCGTGAACCCATAAATTCAAAGTGATCGGCGGGCGTCCGCTTTGGTGCGCATAATGGCGCAACATACGGATCGCTCCGGCTGAAAGGAGTTTTCAGTTGTGTTTCGTGGCATGGTCCTTTCACCGGGTAGTCGGGGCGGCAACAGGTAAAGCGTCATGGCAAAAATAAGGTAGACCATCAGTACGAGCACTCCGACAAACCATGCCGAGCGTCCACTGTTGGTCACCAGGCACGCGGTCATGGTGGCGATGAGCATCATGACCACCGCACCAGGCCAGAATTGCAGGTTCATCGGTGCCGGGCCGATGACGTAACTGAGTAGTACCAGCATCGGAGCAACGAAGAGCGCAATTTGGGATGCGCTCCCAAGCGCGATGCCAACGCTCAGGTCCAGCCGGTTCTTGCGCGCGCCGGAAAACGCCGAAGCCATCTCCGCCGCACCGCCTACCAACGCCACCACGATGAACCCCACGAACGCGGGAGTCATCCCGAATGCCACCGCGGCCTGCTGCACCGACTCGACGAACACATCGCTCACCAGCGCGACCAGTAAAGTGACGCCAGCCAGCGTGGCCAGCGCGAGGCCCAACGGCCACGGCGATTCGCCCGCTTCCGCATGTTCCGCACCGCCGAAAAACTCGCGGTGCGTCTTGAGTGAGAACAATAGGCCCAGTCCGTAGACGACGATGAGCAGAACAGACAAACTAACGCTCAACGTCTCGGTAAACGCCGACCCCGCCACGGAATCGGCTTCAGTGACCGCTGACGGAATCAAGATCGCGACCGTGGCCAGAAAGAGCAGGCCCGCTTGCAGACGGGCGCTGGCCCTGTTGTATTCCTGCACATGGTGCTTGAGCCCGCCGAGGAGAAACGACGCGCCCAACATGAACAGCGTGTTGGCGACAATCGCCCCGGCGATGGATGCCTTCACCAAGGTATATTGCCCGACGTGTAGCGCGGTGAGCGCAATGACAAGTTCGGTCAGGTTTCCGAGCGTTGCGTTCAGCAAGCCACCGACCGTATCGCCCGTCTTGGCCGCCACGGATTCGGTGGCGTGACTCAGCAGCGCAGCCAGTGGCACGATTGCCAAGACGGACAACACAAAAAGCAGCGTGTGCGCTTCTGGTTTGAGCTTCTGGGCGACGAATAGCGCGGGCACGAAGGCCAGCAACCAGAGCAAGGGATTGTGACGGATCTCCTTGAACAAGGGATTCATGGGGCCCCCTCCATAGCTTTCGAGAATCGTGCGCGCGCAAGCTTTCGCTTATTTTCCAAAGGAACGTGGCGGCTATGCGAAACCAGACAGGAGGGCATGTTCAGAAGCCCCGTCGCGGATGTCCCTTGTGGGTCAAACAGAGAAAAACTCGCTGTGACTTCCTAGCGTTCGGCTTGGTCCTTCCAGTCCTCCCACTCTACATCATTGATTTCCAGGTAACTGGAAACGGCCGCGCCAATGGTTGGGAAAAAATATTGCTCGCCAAGCTGAGAGAACAGTCCAAATCTCTTCAGCTTGTCCTTTACTGGATCTTTCAGTTCGGCAAAGCAGAACTCGATACCCTGCGCGTGCAACGTCTCGTCCAATTCGGCGACTGTATCGCCGGCGGAGACGTCCACGCTGGTGACGGGCTCCGCCGCAACGACCAGCCAGCGTACCGGTGTCGGCGATTTCGCCACGGCGTCCAGTACGCGCTCTTTGAAGAATTCGGCGTTGGCGAAGAATAGAGGCGCATCCCACCGAAACAGGACCAGCCCGGGGATTTGGCGTGCATCCGGATATCTTGTGATGTCATGATAACCTTTGACGCCATAGGCGCGACCCAACACGGCGGAGTGTGGGCGCCAGCCGTCCCACAAGAACTCGATGATGGCGATTGCGATTGCCAGACCTATTCCTGGAATCACTCCGAGTACTGCCACGCCGACAAGGCAGACCATCGATAGCCAGAACTCCCACTGCTGAATCCGATAGATTCGTTTGAGGTCGGTGACCTCAAACAAGCCGATCGCGGCGGCGATGACGACGGCCGCCAATGCAGCGGTGGGCAAATGTTGAAGGAGGTTTGGTGCCGCCAGCAGAAGGATGGCGATGGCAAGCGCGCCGACGACGCTGGTTAGTTGGGTACGAGCGCCGGCGGCTTCTGCAACGGGAGTACGCGAAGCGCTGCTGCTGATCGGGAAACCTTGAAAGAAACCGGTTGCCAGATTGGCTGCGCCAAGCCCCACCATCTCCTGGTTGGGATCGACACGCGTGCCCAATCGTGCGGCATAGGCCCGCGAAAGCACGCTGGTGTCAGCAAATGATACGAGCGCGATTGCGCAACCGCCGATAAGCACCGGAAATAGATCGTTATAGCCGATCCAGGGAATGGCGAAACCGGGCAGACCTTGCGGAAGAGGACCCAAAACCTTCACGGCGTAACGGGTCCCAAGATCAAGCGCAGCGACGACCGCAGTCGCCCCAACTACCGCAATCAGAATGCCTGGCAGCCGTTTGTTGTCCTTGAGCAGCAGGATGACCAACAACGTGCCGAGCCCAATCCCAAAGGCGACCCAGTTTGTCCTTCCTTCAAGGATTGCACCGGCGATCGCCCATAAGCTCCGCAAAGGTCCTTCGCTCTCAATCGAGAAACCGAAGACCTTCGGTAGTTGGCTGATCAATACGGTCAATGCAATTCCGTTCATATAGCCGTACCGTATCGGCTTGGAGAGAAGCTCGGTGACAAAACCCAGGCCCGCGATGCCGGCTAGAATGCATGCCGTCCCTGAAACGATCGCCATCATGGCAGCGAGCGTTGCGGCGCGGAGAGGATCGCCACCAGACAACGGAACGACAACGCCGAGGATAACAGCTGCAAGTGCAGAGTCCGGCCCCAGAACGAGGATGCGGCTGGGGCCGAACAACGCGTAGACCAACAGCGGTACAATCGTTGCGTACAGACCGTAGATGCCAGGTAAGCCCGATGCTACCGCGTAGGCAATTCCAACCGGGACCAGCATCGTCGCCAGGACGAAGCCAGCGAAGATATCGTGCGGAAGCCACGCCGCCTCATATCGACGAAGGGTTTCGATTCCCGGCAGCCAGTGCATCCAATGCTTCATTGGCGGTCACTTCCAGATCCGGCCATTCTGACGGCGCGTCGTCCATTTTCTGTCTAGCCTGCTTCCTGCGCCAACCAGGCAGACACAGCGCGCGCCGAAACATCAGTAGTGACTGGGAATCGGCTGGCCGGCGCTCAGACCCTCGGTAGCATTCTTAGGCCGCCGCTGCGCCTTGGGAATCTTCGGCAAATCTACGTCGACCTTCTTATATGGGATACTGTCGAGCAGATGCCGGATCAGGTTTAGCCGGGCGCGACGCTTGTTGTCAGCGGGGACGATGTGCCAAGGCGCCCATGACGTGTGGGTGGCCTCGATCATGCGCTGGTAGGCCGCCGTGTAGTCCCACCAGCGCCGCACCGATTCAGTGTCCATCGGACTCAGCTTCCAGTGTTTCAGCGGATCTTTGATCCTCGCCTCAAACCGGCGCCGTTGCTCGTCCTGGCTTACATCGAGAAAGTACTTGCGCAGGATGATGCCGTTGTTGACGATCATCTCCCGCTCGACCACGGGGACCATCGTTATGAACCGCTCGTAGTCCTCATCGGTGACGAATTCCATCACCCGCTCGACCCCGGCCCGGTTGTACCACGAGCGGTCGAAGAGCACGATCTCGCCCGCCGCCGGGAAATGCGCGATGTAGCGCTGAATGAAAACTTGGGTCTTCTCGCGGTCGGATGGGACGGGCAGTGCCACGTGACGGTAGACGCGCGGGCTGGTGCGTGCGGTGATCCGGCTGATCACGCCGCCCTTGCCCGCGGTGTCCCGGCCCTCGAAGACCACAATGATGCGTGCCCCCTTGTCTTTGACCCAAGTCTGCAGCCGGGTTAGCTCGACCTGAAGCTTCGCAAGTTCGTTCTCAAATTCCTTCCGGCTTAGCTTGCCAGACGCGGTCGTTGCCTCAATTACCCCGCCCTTCTTCTGCTTGTCCTTCAACATCTGACAACCTCCCGGGCCACTACTGACAACAATTCGATCGTGTTGCACCTCGAGGCGTTGGACCGAAGTCCAAGAGATCGGCTTGGGCGGACGGGAACAGAGCGCCGCGCTGCTCTTGTTGACCTAGATCAAAGGACGTCCGCAATGGGTCTTGGCCGGGTTAAAACTCCGACGTGCAATCTGCGCGTAGAAATTCCGTCTCAATTCCGTCAATTAGAAAACCAAAAATACTTGCGGCCACTCCTAGGAGAAGACGATAGAGAAAACGATTCTGCGCATTCTTCGCTGGTGCACGTTTTCACCCAGCCAAGGTCATTCGCGTCATTCTGACCGTCGGCCAGCCACTTCCGGTCTACCCCCGTCAACGGA
>Ga0193724_1000061_pt1 | contig 24190 bp, 23 predicted proteins | sample H2a1metaG_FD_146005 | JGI IMG/M metagenome (GOLD analysis project Ga0193724, IMG submission 146005) | Soil microbial communities from a riparian zone of the East river system, Colorado, United States - H2a1 | ecosystem: Environmental > Terrestrial > Soil > Riparian zone | place: USA: East River... | reverse complement strand
ACGGCCTCTCGAGGAATTTCTCGATGTAGACCGCGGCGTTCTTGAAGGCCTGCCTCGCTTCTGCCCGCGTCACCGTGAGGGCGTCGTCCAGCTCATGCTCGCCGCGTACGATGCGCATGCCGCGCCCGCCGCCGCCGCCTGCCGCCTTGATGATCACCGGGTACCTGATCTCCCGGGCCGTCGCGCGCACCTCCGCCGGATCGTCAGGCAGGGCGCTGTCCGGCCCGGGTACGCAAGGGACGCCCGCCTCGCGCATGGCGCGCTTGGCGGCGACCTTGTCGCCCATGGTTCGGATGCAATCGGCGGGAGGGCCGATGAAGGTAAGGCCCGCCTGTGCCACCTTGTCGGCGAACTCCGCGCTCTCCGACAGGAATCCGTAACCGGGGTGGATCGCCTGAGCGCCAGTGACCTCGGCGGCGAGCAAGATTGCCGCGGCATTCAGGTAGGTTCTGCTCGCCGAGGCCGGCCCGATACAGAGCGCCTGATCCGAGAGCGCGACATAGCGGGCGTCCCGATCCATCTCCGAATAAATGACGACAGTCTTAAGTCCCATCGCGCGACAGGCGCGCTGGATGCGCAGTGCGATTTCGCCGCGGTTTGCGATCAAAACCTTGTCGAACATCACGAGGTGCCCGCAGGGCGGATCCGAAACAAGGGCTGCCCCGCCTCGATCTCGTCGCCGTTCTCGGCAAGGATTGCGAGGACGGTGCCCGGGGTCTCAGCGACGATACCGATAAAAGTCTTCATCGCCTCGATGATGCAAATCTTCTGGCCGGCTTCGATGTTGGTACCGACCTCCACGAGCGGCGGTTCGCCCGGCGCCGCGGCCTGATGGAAAACGCCGTGCATCGGCGCTGGCACGATGATGTCGGCCACACCCGAAGCGTCCGGTTGGGGTTTCGCCTCGTACGTGGCGGCGCGGGCCTCCTCCCATCCTCGATCTGTAGCGCCGGGCGAGGCGGGGGCTGCACCCTCCCTGGCTGCTGCACCCGGCGTGGGGCTCTTCAGGATCCGGACCCGCGTTCCGTCCTGCGTAAGGTCCAGTTCCGCGATGCGGGATCGCGAGACCAGATCGACCAATTGTCCGATTTTATCGAGGTCCACGGTCGCCGCTCCGTGCGCGCAGCGCTTCGGATTCGAGGCTATTGTGCATCACGTTACTGTTTCCTGGTTTCTCTGCGCGAAGTTGAGACCGCCGACGACCTGCTGGGTGGGCAGTACCTCCATGAACGCGACGTTCATGCGCGCTGGCGATCCCACGGCGAATGCGATGGAGTTGGCGATGTCCTCTGGTTGGAGCGCGTCATAGTCGTCGAAGAAGCGGCGCTTGGCCTCCGCGAGATCGCCCAGCAACCGCCCGAAGACTTCGGTCTCCACGCGTGCCGGCGACACCTCGGTGACGCGCACCCTGGTGCCGTACAGATCGACGCGTAACTGCTGCGATAGCGAATGAATGCCCGCCTTCGTCGCGTGGTACACAGTGTTTCCGCCGCCGAAGGCGTAATGGCCGGCGATGGAGGAGATGTTGACGACGTGACCGCGGTCCCGGTTCGCCATGCCGGGCACGATCAGCCGCGTCAGATGCAGCACGGCCCGCAGATTGACGTCGATCAGTGCATCGACGTCTTCGGAGGTCGTGTCCAGGATGTTACCGCGCCGGGACTGGCCGGCATTGTTGACCAGCACGTCGAACTCGGCCGCCTTCGCCAGCGCCGTCAGCGCGTCCGGGTCGCTCACGTCCACCGCGTGCACCCGGCACCCGGTCTCAGCCGATAGCGTCGCCAGTCGGTCCGCGGCGCGCGCCACGGCGTGAACCTCGAGCCCTTCCGCGCTCAGGCGACGAACCGTCGCCGCCCCGATCCCCGAGGATGCACCCGTCACCAACGCCGTTCGATAGTCCGAAAATGCCATCCGCACGGCTCCTCCGCGGCCATCCAGGCTGCATCGGCAACGCCAAATGGACGGCCGTGTGCAGCGATACCTATATGCCCGGCGGGTTCCAAATGGTAAGAACTTTTCGCTCTAGTCCCATAGCTCCAGCGTATTGCTGCCGCAACGATCTCCTGCTCGATTTCCTGGGAACCCCCGTATTGGACACGCGACGCCTCGAAGCCTTCATCAAAGTCGTGGACCTTGGTAGCGTGACGCGCGCCGCGAAGCTGCTCAGTGTCGCACAGCCCGCATTGAGCCAGCAGATTGCAAGCCTGGAATCGGACTTCAAGCGGAAGCTGCTTGTCCGCAGCGCCCGCGGGGTCAAGCCGACCGAGGCCGGACAAATCCTTTATCGATACGCCAAGTCCATCCAGCGCCAGATCGAAGAAGCGCGCCGCAGCATTCTGGACAACAAGCCGGAGTTGATCGGAAACGTGACGATCGGCCTGGCGCCGCTCAGCTCGGCGGCATTGCTTGCGACGCCGCTCCTGATGCGGGTGCGCGAGCGATTTCCCGGCATCGTGCTGCACATTTTCGACAGCTTCGGCATCACGCTCAGTGAATTGATGCTGAAAGGAAGCATGGACATCGCGATCCTCTACGGCGACCGCCCTGTGACCGGCCTCGATTACAAACCGCTCCTGCAGGAGCATTTCCATCTTGTTGCGCCGCGCGGCATGTTCCTGGAGCAGGCGCACTCGGCGGACATCTCGGCGTCAGAGTTGGCTGAAATCGACCTTCTGCTTCCCCCGCCAGAATCCTTCCTGCGGCAGGCGGTCGAGCGGATCTGCGCCGAGGCTGGAGCGCGCCCGCGCATCGTCGCCGAGATTCAGGCGCAATCGACCCTGTCGTCGGCGATCGCGGCCGGCATGGGCGCGACGGTGCTGCCCGAGGCGATTGCCGCTGTTTTGCCGAATTCCGCAGATCTCTGCGTCCGGCGGATCGATGCGCCGGCGGCGTCGCTTCAGATGTCCCTGTGCATCTCGGATAATGTGGGCCTGTCCGACGCCGCGTTCGCCGTTTACAAGATTCTGCGGGAGATCATTAGTGAAGGATGGGTCAATCCGGCCGCGCCGTCTTCCCAAACGCCGGTCCTCCCGGCGTCGTCTTAGCCAAGACGCGGCGCTGCCTGCTGAAGCCGGCTTGGCACACGACGACGATCGTGCGCGCGTATCCCGTCGAAAGCCAGGGGATGACGCATAACGAAATACGATGCGGCAATCCCGAAATATGAATTTGTCCAACGGGAGCCGGTTGACTAAGGCAATCTCAGCGCAGGCATTACGCGCCCTTGGGAGGTACCATGGCTCACGTTATCAGAACATTCGATCGGCCCGCCGTCGAACTCGTGGAGCGTATCAAGCAGTTTCCGCCATCAACCCTCCATGAGGCGCAGGGGCGGACCGGTGCGCTGACGTCCCGGATCAAGCCGATCTATCCTGGCATGCGCGCCTGTGGGCCGGCGCTGACCGTCAGTTGCCACCCGGGCGACAACATGATGCTCATCACCGCGATCTCGTTGGCGAGGCCGGGCGACGTCCTTGTGGTGAGCGCGGGCGACCATCCCGAGCAGGGCGGCTTCGGCGAGGTCTTGTCGACCGCGTGCGTTGCCAAGGGAATCGTCGGCTTGGTGACAGACGCCGGCGTGCGCGACGGACCGGCGGTGCGCGATACCGGCTTCAACGTTTTCTCCTACGGCCTGTGCATGAAGGGGACCGTCAAGGAAACCCTCGGCTATATCAATCGGCCGATCGTTATAGGTGGCATCGCCGTGCGGCCCGGCGACATCGTCAGTGCTGACGACGACGGCGTGGTCGTGGTGCCCAGGGAGAATATTGCAGACGTTTGCGCCAAGTCGGCCGCGCGCGAGGAGAAGGAAGCGAGCGTGATGAAGGCGCTCAAGGCTGGTGGCGACATTCTTGAACTCTCCGGCATCGGCAACGTCCTCGAATCCAAGAATTGCAGCTTCGCCTGAATGCGGAACGGCCGGGCAACGGGCGCGCCGATGCTGTTTTAGCCCGACGGACGGTAGCCGATAAGATCAGATACGGACCCGCAGACGACTCGCCGTTTGGCATGGGCTCGAGCCTGCCGGAGTTATGCTCGTTTTGCAGGATAAGTATAACTCCGCCACTATGCCAACGCTGGATGCGCGGTTTGATTTGACGCGCTACCGAACGGCGGCCGCGTGATCCAGTTTCATCAGGTCCCTCTCATCTTATTGAGGCGTTTTCCGAAATGCGCCCACCTCGTGGCACGCATGATCTATCATCGGTGCGCTGGATCAATGCGGACTTCATTGCCGAGGCTGGTCTTTATTTCGTTTGAATCTGAATCGTTCTCGGCGTTTTATCGCGCCGCTCACGTTGAGATGTGAATTGAAGAAAGAATGTTTAGGGCGAGATCTGCGTTGGCCGAATCGGAGGGCACGCTGGCGAAGGCGTTCGGCTGCCTCGGCGGCTACATCGCGGCAAACGCCGATATCATCGATGCGGTACGCTCTTATGCGCCGGGATTCATCTTCACTACCGCGCCGCCGCCGGCGGTCTGCGCCGCGGCCACCGGGGCGATCCGGCACCTCAAGGCTTCGCAATGGGAGCGCGACCGCCATCAGGACCGCTCCGCACGGGTGAAGGCCGTGCTCTCAATACCGCCGGCCTGCCGGTGATGCCGAACGACACGCACATTGTACCAGTGATGGTGGGTGATCCGGAGAAGTGCAAGCAAGCGAGCGATATTCTGCTCGCCGAGCACGGCATCTACATCCAGCCGATCAACTACCCGACAGTTCCGCGCGGCACCGAGCGGCTGCGCATCACACCGACGCCCTATCATGATGACGCGTTGATCGACGCGCTCGCTGAGGCGCTGGTTGATGTGTGGGGGCGCCTCGGGTTGCCGCTGCATTTGCAGCATTCGTCAACATTATAAGCATCGCTGAAACCGGATCACCCCGCTCCTTCCCAAATGCGTGATGAGGAGCTTGCAGCGCTTGAAAGATACAATACCAAGCTTATTATAAGCAAGCTTACGAATGGAACTATCGTGGAATCGAACGCGCCGACACTTGGATTTCTGCTTCATGACGTCGCGCGATTGCTCAGGAGACGCTTTGAGCAGAACGCGCGCGGCTCCGGCCTGACGCGGTCGCAATGGCAGGTGCTGGCTTATCTGGCGAACAACGAGGGCATCAACCAAAGCGGCCTGGCTGACCTGTTGGAAATTGAGCCGATCACGCTTTGCCGCATCGTCGACAAGCTCCAGACGCTACGCTTGATCGAGCGGCATCCGGATCCGTCCGACCGGCGGGTCTGGCTCCTTCACCTGACGCCCGCAGCCCGTCCAAAGCTGTCGCAGCTACGCAGGCTCGGCGAGGTCACCCGCGGCGAAGCGCTGGCTGAAGTTCCGGAAGCCGACACCGAGCGCTTGTTGAAGACACTGCAGACACTGAAAGCAAATCTGACGGACGCATGCGACGCGCGGGTTGCGGGACCAAAGAGAGTAGACCATGGCTAATCCAAAGGGGACCAATCCCGCTAATTCCGGGGATGACAAACCGCGCGCCGTCGAGGCGAGTGTCCATCGTCTTGACCGAAGTCTGCCGATTGGAAGCGAACGGCCTGGGACGGCGGAGGCGAGGGCGCCGCATCCGGAAGATCGCAAGCCCGAAGCCTCGCCGTCCGGAGAACCGCGCGGCAGCCAGGTTGTGGCGAGCATCCCGACGCCAAAGAAATCATGGCGGCGACCGCTGATGTTTGCGCTATTGCCCGTGGCGCTTATCGCGGGCGGCTACTTTTATGTGACCGGCGGCGCCGTGATGTCGACGGATAATGCGTATGTCCAGGCGGACATGGTCGGGTTGTCGACCGACGTCGCCGGCATCGTCACGCAAGTGTTGGTTCACGATAATCAAAAGGTCACCAAGGGCGACATCCTGTTCAAGCTGGACCCTTTGCAGTTTCAACTGGCGCTGGATCGCGCCGAGGCTCAGATCGGAAATACGCGAAACGATCTCGTTGCGCTGCAGGCCAGCTACCGCAACATGCAGGCCCAGGTCGAACAGGCGCAGAAAGATGTCGACTTCAACATGGTCAACTTCGAGCGCCAGGAGCAATTGCTCGCCAACAACTTTACTCCAAAGGCCACCTTCGATGCCGCCCGCAACACCCTGCAAGGGTCGCAGCAAAAGCTCGCCTCGCTGCAACAACAGCTGACCGGCATCGCCGCCAACCTGAATGGCGACCCCGATGCGCCGATCGAAAATCATCCCAGATACAAGGATGCTGTGGCCACGCGTGATGAGGCTGCGCGTCAGCTCGCCCACACCATCGTGCGGGCGCCTTTCGCCGGCATCGTGACCAATGTGCCGTCGCTGCAACCCGGCCAGTATCTCGCCGCCGCAGCAGTCGCATTCAACATCGTTTCGACCGATCACGTCTGGGTTCAAGCGAGCCCGAAGGAGACCGAACTGACCTATGTCAAGCCCGAACAGAAAGTCACGGTCGACGTCGATACCTATCCGGGCGAGCGATGGGCCGGAACGGTCGACAGCATAAGTCCGGCATCCGCCTCGAGCTTCTCGTTGCTGCCTGCGGAGAATACCAGCGGTAACTGGATCAAGGTCGTCCAGCGCATTCCGATGCGCATCCTCGTCCACAATGCACCCGGCAAGCCGCCGCTGCGCGTCGGCATGAGCGTGGAGGTGAATGTCGACACCGGACATGCTCGCGGATTTCCCAGTTTCATAACCGGTCTCTTTTGATCGGGGGGCTGAACATGGCTGATGCCTCTGCGAATACGCAGCCGATCAACCGGCCCGCGGTTACGCTGTGCGTTATCCTCGCCGTCATCATGCAGGCGCTGGACACGACGATCGCCAACGTCGCGCTGCCCTATATGCAGGGTAGCGTGTCGGCGAGCGCCGATCAGATCAACTGGGTGCTGACGTCCTACATCGTGGCCGCGGCCATCATGACCCCGCCATCGGGCTTTCTTGCAAACAGGTTCGGCCGCAAGCGCGTGTTGATGGCGGCCGTCGTCGGTTTCGTGGTTGCATCCGTGCTGTGCGGCATTGCGCAATCGCTGGTCCAGATCGTGGCTTTCCGATTGCTGCAAGGATTCTTCGGCGCGGCGCTCGTTCCGCTCGGCCAGTCCGTTCTGCTCGACATCTATACGGCGGAAGAACGCGGGTCGGCGATGGCCCTGTTCGGCGTATCGGTGATGGTGGGGCCAGTGCTGGGGCCGGTGATCGGCGGCTGGCTGACCGACCACTACAGCTGGCGATGGGTATTCTATATCAACGTGCCCTTGGGAGTGCTCGCATTCGCCGGCCTGTCGTTCTTTCTGAGGGAGACGAAGACCAGCGCCGCGGCGAAGCTTGACTGGCTCGGATTTGGTAGCCTGAGCGTCGCTATTGCTGCCATGCAGGTGTTTCTGGACCGGGGTGCGCAACTTGACTGGTTCTCTTCCTTCGAAATTCTGATCGAGGCGATCGTCTGCGGATCGGCACTTTACATCTTCCTGGTCCACACCTTTACCGCGAAAAATTCCTTCGTGAATCCCAGACTGTTTCTCGATCGAAATTTCTCGGTCGGGGTGCTGTTCATCTTCATCGTCGGAATAACCTATCTGGCGTCGCTGGCGTTGCTGACGCCCTATTTGCAGACCCTGATGGGTTATCCCGTAGTGACAGCAGGTATCGTCATGGGCCCGCGGGGCCTGGGTACCATGGTCTGCATGTTTCTGGTCGGCCGCCTGATCGGGCGGATCGATACCAGGCTGCTGATCCTGATCGGCCTGCTGCTGACCGCCTGGGCCATGTACGACATGACCGGATGGAATCCGAACGTCTCGCAGTGGACGATCGCGGTAACCGGTTTCATCCAGGGAGCGGGACTTGGATTCCTGTTCGTCCCGCTCAACACCGTCACCTTCGCCACACTAGCGCCCGAGCAGCGGGCGGACGGCACCGGTCTGTTCAACCTCTCTCGTAACGTCGGCTCCAGCGTCGGAATATCGGTCGTCTCCTATCTGCTGACAAGAAACAATCAGGTCAATCACGCGACCATCGCGAGCCATGTCACGGCATTCAATCACGCCTTCGACAACGGCTTTGTGCGGCAGGCTTTGAGTCCCTGGACCGCAAGCGGACGCGCGGCGCTCGATCAGGTCATACAAACGCAGGCTTCGATCATCAGCTACATCGACGATTTCAAATTGATGATGATCCTTTCGCTTGCCGCGATTCCCCTCGTCCTGTTGCTGCGAAGCGCTCCAACGTCTGGCGAAAGCGACCATGCGATGGTGATGGAATAAACGGCGTTTCCCGCACCGCGGTCAACGGCGTGTCTAAGGTCTGAAGGAGTGAACACAATGCACAAATTTTTCATGGCGGTCATCTTGCTGTCCATCCCGGTTTCGACCGGCGCTTTGCGCATACCGGCACAGACCAGGAAGAGAAGGCCTGCGCACCCGACGTGCAGCGCTTCTGCCGCAAGCTGATGGATCAGGGCGATTTTACCATTCTAGCTTGCTTCAAGGAAAATCGCCCAAAGCTCTCTGCCGCCTGTCGCTACGTGCTGGTCAGCCACGGGCAATGACTATCGGCTTTCCATTCGGCGTCGGCGCACTCTCATCGTTCAAGAGGGCCTTTGGCGATTTGGAAATCTGGGGGCAAGAATTCGACGGAAAAGGTCCGCCCCATTTTGTCCATGAACGTTCCACCGCTTGTCGGTCCCCTTGGATTCGGTAAAGCCGATCGAAGGGCCGCTTCTGTGAAGGGTTTCGGATGCCGGCCGATCGCAGCGATGCGGCTTGCACCGTGGCCGGCGTCCGAAAGCCTTCAATGAAGGAATCCGCGCGGCCGAGAAAGGTTGTGAATGTCCTGACGTGCCGGATATAGTCGTTGCGCGTCTTCTCAACGAAGTTGCGCAGCGTCATGTCTTCGATCATGCGCCGGCGCAGCGGGCTGATGGGCTTCTCGCTCATTGGGAGCTCCTGTCTTGAGGTGGAGGTTGATTGACCCCTCGATCCTCAAGACGGAGCGTCCGCCCGTCACCTGCGCTCGTTCAAAGAGTTACGGCGGCAGACGTAATCGCCCGACCGCGCCGCCAGCCCCTCCCGCGCGAGCGGTTTAGTCCAATGGCGCAAAGCGGACATTCGGCGAACGCCGCTCGGACGGCGGTGTCTCTCGCCCGAGACATTGCGGAGCCATGCGCGGAGCTTGCTTCCTCAAACGATCCCCGCCGACGTCCTCGCCACCGGCGGTCGCTCCTCGGCTTTGTGCTTGCGATAGCCCGAGGCGCGATAAGTCTCGATCGGCGCGATGGCGCCGCCGGCCCGCAGCCGTGCCATGGCCAGGATCGGCGAGACGTCGGTGGTGTAGGCGCGCTTGAGTTCGAGGTGGGCGCCGAGCGCGTCGTTGGCCGCTTGCGTAGCGGCCAGCGCTGAGCGATCGACGATCAGCGCCTGGGCATGAGCGCGCTGCAATTCGATCGCCGATTGCATCAAGCTCTCGATCGGATCGGTTACGTTGTGCGATTGGTCGAGCATATAGGTCGGGGCGAAGCCCTCTGCCCCACGCATCCGGGCGTCAATCAGTTCGTTAAACACCAGAAACAGGCGAAACGGTTCGACCGATCCGGTGTCAAGATCGTCGTCGCCGTATTTCGAATCGTTGAAGTGAAAGCCGCCAAGTTTTCCAAAGCGCACGAGGCGGGCGACGATCTGTTCGATATTGACGTTCGGCGCATGATGGCCGAGGTCGACCAGGCATTGCGCCTTCGGTCCAAGCTCCTGTGCCGCCGCAAAGCTGGTTCCCCAATCGGAAATCACGCTTGAATAGAACGCCGGCTCATACAGCTTGTGCTCGAGAAATACCCGCCAATCCGCGGGCAGCGCCGCGTAGATCTCGCGCATTGAATCGAGATAGCGATCGAGCGCCAAGGTCATGTTCGATTGGCCGGCGAAATTGGAGCCGTCGGCGATCCACACTGTCAGCGCCTTTGAGCCGAGCTGGCGGCCGATGGCGATGCAATCGATGTTGTGCGCGATCGCTTGGGCCCGCGCGGCGGGTTCGACATGGGAGAGCGAGCCGAACTTGTACGAATGCTCCTGGTTCGGCTGATCCTGAAACGTGTTCGAGTTCACGGCATCGAACGCGAGTCCGTGCTTGGCGGCGACTTCCCGCAAGGCAACGTAGTCACTCGTCGCGTCCCATGGAAAATGCGGCGATATTGTCGGCGTTGCCCGCACCAAATGGTGGATGGTGGCGCAATCCTCCAGCTTGTCGAACAGATGGCGCGGCTCGCCGGGGCCGGGAAAGCGTGCAAAGCGGGTGCCACCTGTGCCGACGCCCCAGGTCGGGATCGCGACGCCGAACGCCATGACCCTTCGTGTTAGCGCGTCACCGTCGATGCCCCGGCGGCCCAGCGCGCGCGCCAACGCGGCGTAATCCTCGTCGAGCGCCATTTTTCGCGCGGCGTTCTCAGCCTGGAGAAGGTCCTCGCTGATGGAAAAGTCGGTCATCGTTGTCTCCCGACGATTGGCGTCTCACCGCGTGAAAGCCTGCGCGTTGCCAGCATCGACATTGAGGATGTTGCCGGTCGATTTGGCCGAAAGATCGCTGGCGAAGAAATAAACGCCCTCGGCAATGTCCTCCGGCAACACCGAACGCTTCAGCATCGATCGCTGCCGATAGACCTCCTCGAGTTGGTCTTCCGGCACCTTATTGGAGGCGGCCCGTTGCTGGCGCCATTCGCCGGCCCAGATTTTCGAGCCGCGCAGCACCGCATCCGGATTGACGGTGTTGACGCGGATACCGTGCGGCGCGCCTTCCAGCGCGAGGCAGCGCGCCAGATGAATCTCCGAGGCTTTGGCCGCGCAATAGGCCGACGCGCCGGCCGAGGCGGCGAGGCCGTTCTTGGAGGCGACGAACACGATCGCGCCTCCGCATTGCTGCCGTTGCATCAGTCGGAACGCCTCGCGCGCCACCAGAAAATAGCCGGTGGCGAGTACATCCATGTTCTTTTGCCAAAGCGCCAGGCTGGTGTCCTCGACCGGCGAGGCGGAGGCGATGCCGGCGTTGGAGACCACAATATCGATCCCGCCATAGGCGAGAATGGACCCGTGGAAGCTCGCGACAACGCTCGCCTCGTCGGTCACGTCCAGCGCGATGCCGACCGCGCTGTCGCGGCCGAATTTTTGCACGATCGCTTGGATGCGCGCGTCGAGCGCCTCCTGGTCGATGTCGGCCAGTACCACACAAGCGCCTTCGCCCAATAACCGCAACGCCGTTGCTCCGCCGATGCCACCGGCACCGCCGGTGACATAGGCGATCCTGCCGGCCAGCGGTTTCGCCTTCGGCATGCGCTGCAGCTTGGCCTCTTCGAGCAGCCAATATTCGATATCGAAGGCTTCCTGTTCCGGCAGGCCGACATAGGCGCTGATGCCGGAGGCGCCACGCATGACGTTGATGGCGTTGACGTAGAATTCCGAAGCGATGCGCGCCGTCGCCTTGTCCTTGGCGAAGGAGAACATGCCGATGCCCGGCACCAGGTAGATCACCGCATTGGGGTCGCGCATCGCTGGTGAATTCGGCCGCTTGCAGCGCTGGTAATAGGCGGAATAGTCGTCCCGATAGCCCTCAAGAAGCGCGTCGAGCGAATTGGCGAGCGTATCGACATTGTCGCCTTGGTGATCGTAGGGCAGCAGCAGGGGACGGATTTTGGTGCGCAGGAAATGATCGGGACAGGATGTTCCCAACGGCGCCAGTCGGTCCAGCGTACGCGAATTGACGAACTCCAGCACTTCCGGCGCGTCGATGAAATGCCCGACCTTGCGCTCGTCGCGCGAGATCTTGCCGCGGATCAGCGGCATCAGCGCCGCCGCGACGGCGCGGCGCGTCTCAGGCGCGGCAGCATCACAGCGCGGACCGCCGAAGGCGGGCTGCTTTTCGTGTCCCGCGAGCCAGTCGGCGGCCTGCTGGATAATGCGCAACGTGGTCTGGTAGGCCGCCTTCGATGTCGGGCCCCAGGTGAACAGACCGTGGCCGCCGAGCACCACGCCGACATATTCGGGATGTTGAGCCGCCATCGCGCCGAGCTTCAGGCCAAGGTCGAAACCCGGCCGCTGCCAGGGCAGGAACCCGATCGTGCCGCCGAACACTTTTCCCGTCAATTCCTCGGCGTTGGAGCAGGCGGCGATGGCGATCACCGCATCAGCATGGACATGGTCGACATGGGGGTGCGGCACGAAGCCGTGCAAGGCGGTGTCGATGGAGGTCGCGCGCGGGTTGAGATTGAAGGTGCAGTGATTGAACAGAGCCACCATCTCGTCTTCATGGGCGATGCCGCGATAGAGCTGTTTCAGGCTTTCCAACTTGTCGAGATAGAGGGTGGAGAAGCCGTCACGCTTCATCGAGCCGAGGTCGCCGCCGGAGCCTTTGACCCACAGCACGGTGATCGGTTCTTGGGTCAGCGGATCGGTCATTGTGAGCTTGGCCGAGGTATTGCCGCCGCCGAAATTGGTGATGCGAAGATCGCTGCCGAGCAGATTGGAGCGGTAGAGCAATAGGCCCGGCTCATCCAGGTCCGCCGCATGGGCATCGTTCCAAAGATCGGGAAGCGGCCCGGCCGCAGCCTTGGTCATGAACCTCGCCTCCGTCATGATGCTCTTTTGCCGGACCATAGGATCGCAATCGATCACGGTCAATCACGATGTGAGCGATATTGCCGCGAAGCATGATTGATGCAGTGCGAAATTGACGTAATGTGAAGGTTTCGCGTTGACCGCCCAAAAAGTTCGTGACTAGTTATGAACGTTGGGAGGAGCAGGGCCGTGCACGAACGCGAGCGCTGGCAGGTCATCAAGGCGATGCTGAAGCAGCAGCTGCTGGTTCGTATCGCCGACGTTTGCCGCGCCACCGGCGCCTCCGAAGCTTCGGTGCGACGCGATTTTTCCCGGCTTGCCGAAATGGGTTCGGCGACGCGGGTGCGCGGCGGATTGGAGGCGATGCCTGGTTCGCAGATGGCGTCGAGCGACGCGCCGGCGCTGGCGACCCGCTCCTTCGAGATCAGCAAGACACTCAATGTCGGCGCCAAGCGGGCAATCGCCCGGGCCGCGGTCGCGCTGTGCAGCGACGGCGACGCCATCATCATCAATGGCGGCACCACGACCTTCGAGATGGGCGAATTCCTGCGCGAGCGCCGCCTCAAGGTGCTCACCAATTCCTATCCATTGGCCGAGACGTTGATCCACCATTCGAACTGTCGCGTCGCGCTGCCGGGCGGTGAGGTCTACCGCGAACAGAAACTGATCGTCTCGCCGTTCGAGGAAGACGCGATCCAGCATTATTCGGCCTCGCGCATGTTTATGAGCGCGATTTCGATCGGCCCGCTCGGCGTGATCGAGGGCGATCCCTTGATCGCCCGCGCCGAGACCAAGCTGCTCAAGCGCGCCGAGAAGCTGGTGGTGCTGGCCGACAGCTCCAAATTCACACCGCGCGGCAGCCTGGTGGTTTGTCCGCTGTCGCGAATTTCAACCTTGATCACCGACGCCCAGGCCCCGAAGGAAGCACTCGACATGCTTCGCGACGCTGGCGTCGAGGTGATGATCTCGACCGAAACTCCCGACGAGGTCGCGGCCGCATGAGCGACGCCCGCAACGCACCCGTTCGAGAAGGTGGCCCAGCGGCGCCGCTGCTGGCGGTGGCCGGCATCGAAAAATCCTTCCCCGGGGTTCGCGCGCTGTCGGGGGTCTCGTTCGAGGTCGCGCCGGGCGAAGTGCACGCGTTGCTAGGCGAGAACGGCGCCGGCAAATCCACCCTGATCAAGATCATCTCCGGGGTCTATCAGCCCGACGCCGGCACCATTCATGTCGACGGACGGCCGCTTCGGCTCGATTCTCCGGACGACGCGCGGCGCGCCGGGATCGCGACCATCTACCAGGAACTGTTGCTGTTTCGCGATCTGACCGTGGCCGAAAACGTCTTCATGGGCCACGCGCCGCGCAGCCGCGGCGGCCGGCTCGATTGGAAGGCGATGGCGGCCAAGACCGAGGCGCTGCTCGCGGCCCTCGAAATTGTCGATCTGGCCCCGAGCCGGATCGTCGGCTCGCTCAGCGTCGGCAATCGCCAGCGCGTCGAGATCTTGCGCGCGCTGTCACAGGATGCGCGGCTCTTGATCATGGACGAGCCGACCGCCGCGTTGACCGAATATGACGTGACGCGGCTGTTCGACATCGTGCGGCGCCTCAAATCGCGCGGTGTGGGCATCATCTATATCAGCCACCGCATGGACGAGATCTTCCAACTGGCCGATCGGGTGACGGTGCTGCGCGATGGTGCCCAGGTCGGCACCCGCCGAGTCGTGGAGACGTCATCGGCGGAACTGGTCCAGATGATGGTCGGCCGCCAAATCGAAAGCCTGTTCCCCAAGGTCGCCGTGGCGGTCGGCGCGCCGGTGCTGGAAGTGCGGGATCTGGTACGGCGGCCGATGACGAAAAGTATCAGCCTGACCGTGCGTGCCGGCGAAATCTTGGGCCTCGCCGGCCTGGTCGGCTCCGGGCGCAGCGAATTGGCGCAGACCATCTTTGGCGTGACGCCGGCCGAATCCGGCCGGATCCTGGTTTTCGGTGAGCCGGTGCAAATCCGCTCGCCTGGCCGGGCGCGGGCGCTCGGCATCGCCTATGTCCCCGAAGACCGCGCCACTCAGGGCCTGGTTCGCCCCATGAATGTGCGCGAGAACTTTTCCCTGGCCAGCCTCGCCAAAGTGGCGCGCTTCGGCTTCATCGATGCCGCGGCAGAAACGCGATTGGCCGAAACGGGGGTCACCCGTTTTCGCGTCAGGGCGGGTTCGCTCGACCAGGTGGTCGGCCGGTTGTCGGGCGGCAACCAGCAGAAGATCGTGCTGGGCAAGTGGCTCGCCAACCAGCCGAAGCTGCTCATTCTCGACGAGCCGACCCGCGGCATCGACGTCGGCGCCAAGGCGGAAATCCACCGGCTGATGTGCGAACTTGCCGCACAAGGCTTGGCCATCCTCATGATCTCCAGCGAGTTGCCCGAAGTGCTCGGCATGAGCGACCGCGTGCTGGTGATGCGCGAGGGCCGACTGGTCGCCGAATTTTCGCGCGCGGAAGCCACGCCTGAAGCGGTCGGCGCGGCAATGATGGGCAGCCAGGGCGCCGATGCGGGGAGGGCGGCGTGAGCACCATGGTGGTTTCGCACCTACGTCCCGGGGAAGGCGGCGCGCTTCGCCTGTTCGCCTCGCAGGAGGCCTTGCTGGCTTTCGCGATCATCGGCATTGCGATCCTGGTCGGCCTCTACAACCCGCGCTTTCTGGCGACGCGAAACCTCGCCGACATCGTGCTTGGCAACGCCTATATCGCGGTGGCGGCGATCGGCATGTCGATGGTGATCGTGTCCGGCAATATCGATATTTCTGTCGGTTCCCTGATTGGTGTTCTCGCCACTATCAGCGGAACGCTGGCGGTCGCGGGCGTGCCGATCATTCTGGTCTGGCTCACGCCGCTCGTGGTCGGCATCCTCGTCATGATGCTGCAAGGCGCGGTGATCGCCTACTTACGTATTCCGGCGATCGTGGTTACGCTGGGGATGTTGTCGATCCTCAAGGGCGGCCTGATCAGCGTCACGGGCGGTCGATGGATCACCGACCTGCCGCAAAGCTTCCATCTCGCCGATATCGAATTGTTCGGGATTTTGCCGATGCCGGTGCTGATCATGGTGGCGGCGACCATTCTGGCCGCGCTGTGGATGCGCTATTCGGCAAGCGGTCGCGCGATCTATGCCACCGGCGGCAATGCCGAAGCCGCGCGGCTGTGTGGCGTGTCGCCGCGGCGCACGGTGGTGATGGTATTCGCGCTGCATGGGCTGTTCGCAGGGATCGCGGCGCTGCTGTTCGCGACCCAGCTCAAGGTGATCCAGTCGACGGTACCGCCCAACCTGGAGTTGACGGTGATTACCGCCGCGGTGGTCGGCGGCGTCAGCATCCTCGGCGGTGTCGGCACCGTTGTTGGATCGACGCTGGCGGCGGTCTTGATCGCCGAAATCGCCAGTGCGCTGGTCTTCATCAACGTCTCGCCGTACTGGATTCACGCCGTGCAGGGTGCGTTGATCCTGGTCACGGTGGTCGCCGACATCCTGCGGCGCCGGCGCCGTCAGGTGGGAGGATAATGCGCATGGCGGTGCTCGCACCCGAGGTCCGATCCGCCGCGCCGCGTTGGCTGATCCGCCACGAGACGCTGCTGGCGGCGATTCTGGTCGTCGCGCTGGCGATCCTCGGCCTACTCAACGAGCGCTTCCTGACCATCGACAATCTGCTGAACCAGGGCCGCCTGATGACCGAGGTAGGTCTGCTCGCTTTGCCGATGACGTTCATCATCATCACCGGCGGCATCGATCTGTCGGTGGGATCGATCGTCGGGCTGTGCGCGATCATGCTCGGCTATTCCTGGAAAAACCTTGGCTTCCCGCTGCCGCTGGCGATCGCCTTCGCGATCGGGGTCGGAGGCGTCGCCGGATTTGTCAACGGGTTGCTGATCACCCGTGTCCGGGTGCCGCCGCTGATCATGACCATCGCGACCTTGGCGCTCTATCGGGGGCTCGCCGAAGGCATCAGTCAGGCGCGGTCGGTGCGCAACTATCCCGAATGGTTCTTCTTCACCGGGCAAGGGGAATGGCTCGGAGTGCCGGTGCAGCTCTGGATCCTGCTGGTGGGGATCATCATGGCCGGCATAGCGCTGGACCGCACCACCTTCGGCCGCACGCTCTATGCCATCGGCAACAACGAGACCGCCGCCCGGTTTTCCGGCCTGCCGGTCGATCGGGTCAAGCTCGTGGTCTACACGCTGTCCGGATTGGCCGCGGGGCTGTCGGCCTGGGTGCTGGTTTCCCGCGTGACCACAACGCGCTCGGACATGGGAAGCGGCTACGAACTCGACGTCATCGCCGCCGTGGTTCTCGGCGGCACCAGCATTTTCGGCGGGGTTGGGACGATCTGGGGGACCGTCGTCGGCCTGGTCATGATCCAGCTGTTGAAGAACGGGCTGGCGCTGACCGGGGTCAAAGGCGACGCCACCATCATCGTCATCGGCGCGGTTCTGATCGCGTCCACGCTGATCGCAAGTTCTCTCCACGGACGCCGCGAGGTCGCGGGCTGATGGGGCGATAAGCCGCAAAAGCGGCGTTTTAGGGAGGAAACCATAATGAAGCAGCTCATGAAACATCGGATGATGAAGACGGCCGCGCTCGTGATCCTGGGCGTGGCGATGGCGGGCGGCTCTGCCGTGGCCGCCGACAAGTGGGATGGCGGCGACGATCTTCCGACCAGCCCGCTTGCATGCGACGCCGGCCCGGCAGCCGCCGCGGCGGCCAAACCTTATGACGGCGGCCAGACCACCGGCGCGCCCGACAAGGCCGGCAAGCCGATCACGCTTGTGGATGTGCCGAAGCTGATCGGCATCGGCTACTTCAACGCAACCTCCAAGGGCATGCAGGACGCCGCCAAGGAGATCGGCAACGTCAAGGTGACCACCGACGGACCCACCGAGGCCAAGATCGACGAGCAGATCAAGTTCATCGACAATTACATCACCCGCGGCGTCGACGGCATCCTGTTCGCCGCCAATGATCCGGTGGCAATCGCACCGGTTCTGAAGAAGGCCTTGTCGAAGGGGATTGACGTGGTCGGCTACGACGCCAACTCGCAGCCCGATGCGCGCCAGTGGTTCATCAATCAGGCCCAGTTCAACGGCATCGCCAAAGCGATGGTCGACGCGATGGCCAAGGAAGCCGGCGAGGACAAGGGGTTTGCCATCGTCACCAGCACGTTCACCACGCCCAATCAGGCACGCTGGATCGCCGAAATGTCGGCCTACGCGGCCAAATGCCATCCCAAACTGAAATGGCTGGAAACGGTGGAGGCGCAGGAGGACAACGTGCTGTCGTTCAATCAGGCCACCACGCTGATCAACAAATACGGCGACAAGCTTTCCGGCCTGTTCGGCATGACGTCGGTCGCCACGCCCGCCTCGGCCGAAGCCGTCACCAAGGCTGGTCAGTGCGGCAAGCTCGCCGTCGTCGGTCTCGCCACGCCGAATGCGATGAAGCCCTATGTCAATGCCGGTTGCGTCAAGTCCGTCGTGCTGTGGAACCCGGTCGATCTTGGCTATGCCGCGACCTATGTGATCCGCGCCGTGGTCGACGGCAAGCTGAAACCCGGCGCGACCTCGGTCGAAGCCGGCAAGCTCGGCAAGCTCAACGTCGTCAACGGCAGCGAAATTCTGTTGGGTTCGCCGTTCATCTTCACCAAGGACAACATCAAGGATTTCGATTTCTGATCGCGGTTCGTGCCGGCCTCTCGTGGCGGAGAGGCCGGCGCTGCGGCCGAGGATTGCGCCTGCAATTCGGCACTACTTGAATTTCCAGATCTCGGCTTACGGATCGACCATGACCGAGCGCTACGCCTTCAAGATGTTCCTTAACCCGGGATGCGCCGCGGAATATCGCCGGCGCCATGACGCGATCTGGCCGGAACTCGTGTGCCTGCTCACCGAAGCCGGCGTCGCCAATTATTCGATTCATCTCGATCAGGAAACCTCGATCCTGTTCGCCTATCTGGAGCGCGGCGAGGACCACCGGATGGAAGCACTGCCCGACCATCCGGTGATGCGCCGCTGGTGGGATCACATGACGGACATCATGCGCACCCATCCCGACGGCTCGCCGGTCGCGATCCCGCTCACTGAGATGTTTCATCTGCCATAGACGTCGGATCGGACGGTGCGCGCCGTCCGAGAGGGAATCCAGGATGAACGGTGTCACCGCGGTTCTCGATATCGGCAAGACCAATGTGAAGGTCGCGACCTTCGCTTGCGATGCTGCGCTCGTGTGGGAGCGCACCATGCCCAATCGCATGGTGCCCGGCCCGCCCTATCCCCATGCGGATGTCGAGAAGATCTGGGAGTTTCTGCTGGGCTCCCTTGCGGAAGCCAATAAGGTCAATGGGATTGCGGCCATTGTCCCGACGACGCACGGCTGCGCTGCTGCGCTGATCGACGATTCCGGCCTGGTGCTGCCGGTGATGGACTACGAGTTCGCCGGCGTCGAGGAGATCGAGCCGTTTTATGCGCCGCTGCGCCCGCCGTTTTCGCAAACGTTCTCGCCCGCCTTGCCCGTGGGCCTGAACCTCGCCCGGCAATTGGCGTGGCAGCAGCGCCGTTTTGCCGATGTGTTCGCACGGGCAAAATATCTTCTGGCCTATCCGCAATATTGGGCATGGAGACTTTCAGGCGCAACGGCGGCTGAAGTCACCTCGCTGGGCGCTCATTCCGATTTGTGGGCGCCGTTGCAGGGACAGTTTTCCAGCGTGGTCTCCGCACTGGATCTGCGCCGATTGATGCCGCCGCTGCAGCCGGCCTACCAGCGTCTCGCGCCGATCAAGCCCGACATCGCGGCTGCGGCCGGGCTAGGACGCGACGTCGGCGTGTTTTGCGGCGTCCATGATTCCAACGCCTCGCTGCTCCCGCATCTCGGCTCGCGGCAGGCGCCATTCACGATTGTTTCGACCGGCACCTGGGTGATCCTGATGGCGCCAGGCTTGAGCGTGAAGGGGCTCGATCCGGCTGACGACACGCTGGCCAATGTCGATGTTGAGGGACGTCCGGTCGCCACCGCGCGTTTCATGGGCGGGCGCGAATATGCCGCGATCGCCGGGGCGCCAGGCAGCCCGGACCCGGCTTCGCTGGCGCGCGTGATCGCATCTGGCGCCATGGCGCTGCCATGCTTTGCCGGGCAGGGCGGAGGCGGCCCGTTCGCCTCGCGCCAGGGTGAGATTCGTGGGGAAACCGCATCCGCCGACCGGCTGGCGCTTGCGACGCTTTATGTTGCGCTCATGAGCGACCTGATGCTGACGCGTCTCGGCGTCACCGCCGGCGATCTTGTCGTCGAAGGCAGCCTCGCCGCCAACCCCGCCTATGCTGCGCTGCTCGCTGCGTTCCGCCCATCGCTGCAGGTTTTCGCGGGCTCCGACGCCGCCGGGACCGCGCGGGGCGCCGCGCTTTTGGCGAAATGGCCGCCGCGGAACTTTCAACCGCCGCCGCTGATCGCGGCGCCGCCTTGCGCCGTCGAAGGCCTGCACGCCTATCGACACGTATGGACAAAAGCCGTGCTTGAAAGATGAGACGGTGTTTGCCCGCATTCAGTTCGTAGGATCGGTTGAACTTTCGAAACCCATCAGCTTCGAGTGCTGGTGGTGATGCACTTCGCTGCGAGACTGGACAAGAATTCGCTCACCTCTCTACGAGACACGCAAGCCGGAGGCGTCGAAGACGTGCACGTCCTGAGTCGCCGCAATGAGCGTCATCCTCTCGCCGGGCGTCGGCGTTTCTCGACCGCGGACCTCGGCAACGAACAGCCTGTCGTCTACGCGACGCACATGGGCGAAGGAGGATTCGCCAAGCCGTTCGACGAGTTCGACGACGCCTTCGGCGACGAAAGGACCGCTTGTCCCTTGGGCAAGATGCTCCGGACGGACACCGACCGTCAGCGCGTCGCCGACCTTCAGCGACGTCGCCGGCAGATCGAGGTTACGCAAACCGGCGCCGGTCACGCGCGCGCGGCCGCCCTCGACGCTTTCGACTTTCGCCTCGAAGAAATTCATCGCAGGCGAGCCGATGAAGCCGGCGACGAACAGGTTGGCGGGCGCATAATAAAGGTCGAGCGGCTTGCCGACCTGTTCGAGGCGGCCCTTATTCATCACAACGATTCTGTCGGCGAGGGTCATCGCCTCGACCTGATCGTGCGTAACATAGACGATTGTCGCTTTCAGCATTCTGTGCAGTCTTGCGATCTCGACGCGCGTCGAGACGCGCAAGGCCGCGTCGAGATTGGAGAGCGGTTCGTCGAATAGGAAAACTGCGGGCTCGCGCACGATCGCGCGGCCGATCGCGACGCGCTGACGCTGGCCGCCGGAGAGATCGCGCGGATAGCGTTCGAGCAATTCCTCGAGCCGCAGCATGCGTGCTGCCTCCGCGACGCGCCGCTTGCGTTCGGCCGGCGGCACGCCGGTGAATTTCAGTCCGAATGTCATGTTCTTGCGCACGTCCATATGTGGATAGAGCGCGTAGGATTGGAATACCATTGCGATGCCGCGCTCGGCGGGGGCGAGCGTGTTGACGAGCCTGCCGGCGATATGGATGTCGCCGCTCGACGCGCCGTCGAGCCCGGCGATCATTCGCAGAAGCGTCGACTTGCCGCAGCCCGAAGGGCCGACGAGCACGACAAATTCTCCGGCCTCGATGCTCAGGCTCACGTCGTTGAGTACCGTCGCCGCACCATAGCGCTTGTTGAGGTGCTCGATGCGCAGATTGGCCATCTTGAAAACCTATTTGACCGCGCCGGAGGTGAGGCCGGCGATGAGTTGGCGCGAGAGGATCACGTAGATCACGACGACCGGCAGTATCGCCATCGAAAGCGCCGCGAGCACGGAATTCCAGTCGGTGATGTATTGACCCAGAAACTGCTGCACGCCGAGCGTGACCGTATGCGTCGAGTCGCTGGACGTCAGGATCAGCGGAAACCAAAGGTCGTTCCAGATCGGCACGATGGTGAAGACGGCGACAGTCGCGATGGCGGGGCGCAGCAACGGCGCGACCACTTCGAGGAAGATGCGGGTTTCCGGCACGCCGTCGCAGCGCGCGGCGTCGCGCAAGTCCGTGGGGATTTGCTGCATGAACTCGCTCAATATGAAGATCGCCATCGGCAGGCCCTGCGCGACATAGATAAGGATCAGGGCCGTCAACGTGTCGTTCAGGCCAGCAGACCGCATCATGTTGAGGATCGCGACGGAGCCGAGCCGTATCGGCACCATGATGCCGATCGATAGAAAGAGCGCGAGCGCCGTCGAGCCACGAAAGCGGTATTCGGTCAGTGCCCAGGCTGCCATCGCGCCAAACAACAGCACGAGCGCCATGCTGACGAGGGTCACGATCAGCGAATTTGAAAAGTAGGTCAGGATGTTGGACGCGCGAAAAACCTTCTCGTAGCCGACGAGGCTGAACGTCGAGGCGTCCGGCGGGGCGAGCGGCGCGCCGAAGATGGCGTTGCGCGCCTTGAACGAATTCATCACGACGAGCAGGAGCGGCCCGACTGCAAGCGCGCTATAGGCGATCAGGACGAGATGGACGCCGAGGCTCTTGGCGCGCTGCTCGACCGTCATGTCGGCCCCGTCACAAGGCGTAACGGCGGATGCGCCGCTGCACGAGAAAGAGATAAAGGCAGACGCCGGCGAGAATGATGAAGAACATCACGGTCGCGACCGCCGCGCCCATCGTCGGATTGCCGAGTTGCAGCTGGTTGCCGAAGAAGGTGCGGTAGAAGAACGTGCCGAGAATGTCGGTCGCGAAATTGGGCCCCGCGAGCGCGCCCTTGATCGAATAGATCAGATCGAAGGCGTTGAAATTGGCAACGAAGGTCAGCACCGAGACCAAGCCGATCGTCGGCAGGACGAGTGGAAGTTTTATGTGGAAGAAAATGCGGAAATGCCCGAGCCCGTCGACGCGCGCCGCATCGATCAATTCTTCGGGGATGTTGAGCAGTGCGGCATAGATCAGCATCATCGGAATGCCGACGAATTGCCAGACCGAAATGAGGGACAGGGTTACGAGCGCGCTCGATTCGAGGCCGAGCCACGGGGCGAACAGGGAACCCAACCCCACGGCCTTCAAGGCGCCCGCGGCTACGCCCCAGAGCGGGGAGAGGATCAAGTTCCAGGAGAATCCAACGATGACAACCGAGAGCATCGTCGGCAGGAACATGACGGTGCGATAGAGGCCCTTCAGCTTCAGGCCCGGCAGGCTCAGCAATCCTGCGAGCGCGATGCCGATCGGGTTCTGCACGCACATGTGCACGGTGAAGAAGATCAGATTGTTGCCCAAGGCGTTCCAGAACGGTTTCGACCACAGCGAGTTGCCAAGCAGTGTTTCGAAATTAGCGAGCCCGACGAAATGCCGGGCTCCGGACGGATCGCTCGTGTAGGTCGAGAGCGCCATCGTCGCGATGAGCGGGTAGATCGAGAACAAGCTGTAGATCGCGACTGCCGGTCCGAGAAACAGCAGCAAGAGGCCCGCACGTTTTCTGCGTGGCATCTGGGCGACGATCTGGGAGACAGGTTCGGGCATATTGAAAATTCGGCGCCGTGTTTTCCCTCTCCCTGTTTGCAGAGGGAGAGGGCCGGAGTGAGGGGAGGGCGTGGCGCGGCAGTTGTCGAAGGAGGTAAGGGGCTCGGCCCTAAGAAAGACTTCTAACCCTCTCCGCGCAATGACGCGAAGAGGGGCTGGCGTCATTTCGCGGGCTTGTACCACTTGTCGAGGCCGTCCTGCAGTTGCTTTGCGGCGGCTTCGGGGGTCAGCTTGGCGTTTACGACCTGCGCGGACACGTTCCAAAGCTCATTTTCCAGATTCGGCGTACCGCGCGAAAGAATTTGATACGAGTTGCGGATCGTCGACTTGCAGGTCTGGCGCCATCCGACCATCGTCGCCGCGAGATCGTCGTCGACCTTCACCGGCGTCTTAGCGAGCGAGAAGAAGCCCGGAAGTGCGTTGGCGTAAATCGATGCGAATTCCGGCGTCGTCAACCATTCGAGGAACTTCTTCGCGTCTTCCTTGTTCTTCGAGGCCGAGTTGACCCCCATCGCGATGTCGGTGTGGTCGGAGATGTAGCAGCCGCTCGCGCCGGCGGGCGCCGGCGGCGGGAATGCGCCCATGGCGAATTTCGCCTGGCCGCGGAAAGTCGAGATGTCCCACGAGCCGGCCGCATAGATCGCGCCCTTGCCCAGCGAGAACAGGTTTTGACTATCGGGATAGGTCTGCGCCTGGAAGCCAGATCCCAGATAAGGGCCCCAGGTTGCGAGTTCTTTGAATATCGCGACATATTGCGGGTCGGTGAACTTCTCCTTGCCTGCGATCAGATTGGCGCGGCCGGTCTCGCCCTTCCAGTAATCGGCGCCGATGTTCTGGAATCCCATGGTTGCGGCTTCCCACTGGTCTGCCGTGCCCATCACAAGCGGGACGTAGGTTCCGTCCTTTTTCAGTTTCTCGAGCACGGCGTGGAATTCTTCGAGCGTCTTCGGCTCGGAGACGCCGACCTTGGCGAAGGCTTCCTTGTTGTAGATGAAGCCAGCTATGACGGAGGCGATCGGGACGCAGAACGTCGTCTTGCCGTCGTCGGTCCGCCATGCGGCCTTGG
>Ga0193724_1000060_pt1 | contig 24250 bp, 14 predicted proteins | sample H2a1metaG_FD_146005 | JGI IMG/M metagenome (GOLD analysis project Ga0193724, IMG submission 146005) | Soil microbial communities from a riparian zone of the East river system, Colorado, United States - H2a1 | ecosystem: Environmental > Terrestrial > Soil > Riparian zone | place: USA: East River... | reverse complement strand
AAATCGTCGAGGTAAACGCAAGCTTTCGGATCGACGTCAAGCTTATCGACCATCATCTGGTAGATGCGGGGGTCAGGCTTGCGGAGGCCGATCTTGGCCGACTCGATGACATGATCGAACAGCGCCATCACCTCCGCGACGTAGAGCGATCGGCCGCCCAGGCTTCCGATGGCGTTGGCGGGAAGGTTATTGGTGATGCACCCGGTCTTGAGCTCGGTCCCAATCCGCCTCAGTGCCTCGACCATCTCGGGTCGCAGATCTCCCGACAGCAGCGGCAAGACGTCTTTGCCTCGAACCTCCGCGCCGAGCGCGAGCGATTCGGCCGCGAACAGTTGATCGAAGGTTTCCAGATCCACTTCGGCGCGCTCGAACTTCGCCCAGGCATTTTCCCAATGATTGCTCGCATTGGTTCGCCTGATAATATCAGCGGGTAACCCGCGTTCGATCTCAAAGCGCGCGAACGCCTCGAAGGGTGACGTGGTGAGCACGCCGCCAAAATCCCAGATCACTGCCTCGATCATCATTCCCTGCCGTGTGAACGCCGATTGGGAAAACGGCTAACACGGCGCCTTCGCGGGGACCAGCCTGGATCGCCGCTCGCTCGCCGCTCGATCGCCCCTTGGCGATGCCTGCCTTGCGCGCTATTGCTGTCGAAATGAAAATCATGCTCCAGGTGCTTGCGGGTTTGGCGTTGCTGGTCTCCGCGCCCGCTCACGCGATCGTCGGCGGTGGGGCGCCCTCCGCCGAGGGCGTCGGCCGCTCCATCGTCACCATTGTGGGCTCGCGCGGTAATTTCTGTACCGGCGCCTTGATTGCACCGAGACTGGTGTTGACGGCGGCGCATTGCGTGCAGCCAGGGGCGACCTACAAGATCGTCGAATATGGCGCCGACCGGCAGCCTCAGCTGCAAGACGTGAAAGCCGTGGCCATTCACCCGGGGTTCAACATGCAGGCGATGACGGCGCATCGCGCCACCGCCGACGTGGCGCTGCTGCAGCTCGAAGTCGTGCCGAAGGGAAAAAATCCGGCGACGCTCGGCGTGCCTCAGGTTCCGATTGTGGTCGGCAGCCGGTTCACCATAGCCGGCATTGGCGTGACGATCCGCGGTGAGGGTAGCAGCGGAGGCACCATCCGCGTCGCCGGCCTGGTCGCAGCCGGCCGGCCAGGCAGCTTGCAGATTCGCCTCGTCGATCCGGCTGGACAGGGTGCTCGCGACGGACTTGGCGCGTGTACCGGGGATTCCGGTGGCCCCGTATTCGAGGATCGGCAGGACGGCTCCATCATCGTCGGCGTTATCAGCTGGTCGACCGGACCAAACGGCACCGCGGGCTGCGGCGGCCTGACCGGCGTCACGCCGCTGACGCTTTACCGCGACTGGATCGTGCAGACCGCCCGCCAGTGGGGTTCGGCGCTGTAGAGCGTTTTCAAGCGAAGTGGAGACCGGTTCGCGTCAAGAAAACGCGTCAAATCAAGAATCTAGAGCCCCGTTTCGATTCATCGAAACGAAATAGGGCTCTAGCGCGGAGGCTTACTGTCGTTTTTGACGCGGGGGTCTTGGCGCCGGCGGGTTATCTCCGCTGACGGCTTGCGGGTCGAGTTTGCGAGTCACTTTGATAGCTGCCTGGCTGATGTCGAGCAGGGAGCGACGGCCCTCCTCCATGAAGGCCCCCGAACGCTTATTGAAGCTGTCGGCCAGTTCGCGAATGGTCCGCACTTTATCATACAATTCCTCGGCGCTTCCGTGCGCCAGGCCCGGCACGACGCTATCGATCTTTGTCATGGCGCTGTCGAAGCTCTCGAACGCACCGTCGGCTTTGCCCATGATGCTATCGATCGCGTCGCCCCTGCTCGCCAAAGACGCCGTATAGGTCTCGAAAGAAAGCAGCGCGTCTCTCAGCATCGCCCGGTTGTCGAACAGGATCCGGTCGACATTGTGCAGCGTGTCGCGAATCGATTCGATCTCGCTGAGGTCGGCGGTCAGGGTTGGAATGCCGTCCACATCCAGCGGTACCGGAGCTGCTGCCGCCGCGCCGCCGGTCAGCGATATCGCCGCCACGCCGGTGAGCCCCTGGAATTCCAGGCCCACGACCGTGTCCTTGCGGATCGGTGCGCTGTTGTCCACCATGGTGAGGGCGACAACCTTGCGCGGGTTGTCGAGCTTGAGGGATTTTATTTCTCCAACCTGAACGCCATCGAAGTTCACGTTGCCGCCTTTGCGCAGACCGCTGGCGGAACCTTCGAAAACGATGCGAAGCGGAGCTTGCTGCGCGATGCCATGGATCTTCCGGTATCCAAGCAAGCCGGCAAACGCCGCGGCGATGACCGCGAGCGTCATGGATCCGATCATGAGATTGCTCGCCCGCGCTTTCATCCCGGAATCCGGCTGCGATGTGCCCTGTTGATAGATCTAGTGCATTTCGCCATCGCTCGATTGTACCGGCAAAGCTGACGATGCGAAAGCTCGATCGCGCCGGAGGCCGGTGGCATCAGGGCATGAGTTTGCGGCCAGCGTCGCCGTTCATCTGCTCTGTTGCGGCGATACGGGCCGCGATACGGGCGGCCGTAGCGTTCGGGGCGACGGCCTCGAGGGCGAGGAGATCCAGCACCTTGGGGTGACAGGGCAGATCGAGAAGCGACTGCGCAAATGCACCGGCCGCGATTTCGGCGAGCGCCGCAATGCCGGTCCGCCAATGCCAGCCGCCAATTCGGAACAAGGTCGGCTGGTAGCGCCGTGCGATCGGCGTGTCGCTTCGGGTCGCCTCGATGTGATGGAACAGCTCATGGGTTATGAAAACCTCTCGCGGCGTTGCCAGCCCGAGCAACCGCGCGGCCAAGCCGCCTGCGATCACACCATCGAGCGGCGCGAGCCCGCGGCTGTAGAGCAGAATGCGGGCCGGCCGCCCCCGATATTCGGCAAACCGCCAGAGCCGGCCGACCAGCGGATCGTCATCGGTCTCTGCCACCGGCACGTCAAGCCGGTCGGCAATTTCATGCGGCGCGAGATCGGGGAAACGCGCCCGCAGGGTTTCCGCTGTCGCGGCTCCGTCCGCGAGCGCATCGCGAACCGCGGCGAGTTGGGTGGCGCCATCGAGCCGCCGGGCGTGAGCGTCGGCTTCCAGCATGACAAGCCCGAGCGCCTCAGGTGACACCGCCATGATGCCGGCCAGCCAGGACGGGTGTGTCGCCGCCGACACCACGTTACAGCCCGCGCGTCGGCGGAATGCTGATCAGCGCCACCGGTTCGCTCGCGGTGAGCCCGTCGAACTCGCTGCGGGTAATGGCCAGCGCCTGGTCGATCGAGTTGACACCGGACAGATCGATAATCTGGCTGCCGATGATCACGAACATATCCGGCGTGATGACGCTGTCACCGTTGTAGATCGTGGTATCTTCCCACAGCCGGCGGACGTCGGCGAAGCCGGTACGCGCGGAAGCCGAGCGCACCACGCTATGACTGCGCTGCACGCGGATGACGCCGTCAAGATCGACCGCCCGAACCGGGCTGCGGCGTTTGGTGAATATCCGCCACGACCGCTCCTCCACCTCGCCCTGGAACACGCGCATCCGCGGCGTGGTGGCGGCGAGCGTCACGCGCTCCAAGCCAACGCCCATCGCCTTGGCTGCAATTTCGCGCGCCTCGACCTCGCCGATCTCGTCGCTGCGCTGGCGGGCGCGCATCTCGGACGCACCCATCGCGGTTGCGCGAACGCGGTGGGTATGTTGATCGACCTCGATCGTTACCTCGACATTCTCGGGCGCGGCGCCAAGTTTGACCACGGCCTCGAATGCCTCGCGGCGGATCCGCTTCAGATCCTCGGGCGTCGGATTGGGGATCACGCGCTCCACCACGTCGCGCACCAGGGCGAGCGCGACGCCGATCGAGGAAATCACCTCCGCGTCCTTGGAAATCACGTGGTGAAGACCGGTGCGGCTTGAAGCATGGGGAATCAGCGCGGCCGCGCCGCCACCTTCGCCGACGAGCACGGCTTGATCGCGATCGAGCTTGTATTCGCGGATCAGATCGTCGACCACCGGGATGACCTTGTCGGTGGCGATATCGAGAATGGTCCGTGCGGTGTCCTCGATGGATTTGCCGACCCAGTCCGCCAGCGCCGCCATGGCGCGCTGTGCAGCCTCAGGGTTGCCGTAGGCATGCAGCCCCGGTTTGGCGTAGCCCAGGACATTGGCGGCGCAGGTGTTGGTGATGGCATAGCGGGTGCCGTTGGCGACGCGTACCGCGACGTAGTCGCCGGGATCATCGGGCTTCGGCTGAAACAGTTCGATCCGGGGATCGACGATATCTTCAGGGTTGGCGAAGGCGGCATAGGGCAGGCCGGCGATATGGGCGCTGCGCGGCCCGACGTCGACAAGCCTGTGATCTCTGACCCGGACCATGCTGCCGCCGGCGATACCGATCACGCGCACATCGAGCGAGCTGACGTAGGTCTCGTGGCCGCCGACCCGCGCATATTTGACCGTGGGACGTCCATTCCGGATCACCCCGATATTGGTGCTGGTGCCCCCGACCTCGAAGTAGATGCCGTCGGACACCCGCAAATGCATCAGCGCGCCTGCGACGCTTGCGGCGGGACCCGAGAGCATCGTCATCGCCGGGCGACGGCGCATCTCGCGAATGTCCATCACACCGCCGTCGCCACGCATGATCATCAGCGGCGCCTGGATTCCGGCTTCGCGGACGCTGGCCTCGGTCATGTCAGCGGTATCGATCATTTTCGGCAGGATACTGGCGTTGATCACCGCGGTGCGGGTCCTGGTGGTCAGGCCATACAGCTTGGTGATCTCGTGACCGCAGGTGGCGGCGAGTCCGGCGTCCACCACGAGCCGGCGTATTGTTTCCTCGGCGTCGCTGTCGTCGACGCCGAAGGCTGAACTCGCGACGATGACTTTGGCGCCCTCGGCTTTAAGCTCTTCGATCGCCTTGCGAGCGGTCTCGTCGGTCAGCGCTTCCTTGCTGATAAACCGGTTGACCGGCTTCAGATGGCGTCCGGGCGCGAGCTCGATCGGCTTCATCGCGCTCTGGCCCTTGGCAAGCAGCGATTCCATGCGGGTCGCCATGCCGATCACGCCGACGCTTGCCACGTCGCCTTCGAGCAACGCATTGGTCGCCTGCGTGGTCGAATGGGCGAGAAAAATCACCTGCTTCGGGTCCACGCCCGACTGCTCAAGAACGTTGCGAAAAACCTCCACCACGCCTTTTGCGACCCCGCGCGGGTCGGCGTGCGTGGTCAGCACCGAAAAGCGGCTTACCACCTCGTGGGTCGCGTTGTCGATGAGCACGGCCTTGGTGAAGGTCCCGCCGACATCGATGCCGATGCGGTAGGCGCGGGCCGGCGGTGAGGTTTGGGTCAACGTCTCGTCCTTAATTGAGCGAGCCCAGCATCAGGTAGCAGATCAACGAGTTGACCGCGACCATCATGCAGCCGAAGGGCAGCGCCGTTTTGAGGAATTGCCCATGGCTGACCTTGGTGTACCCGATCGTCCACAATGTCCATGAATTGGTCGGGTCCATGCTCCCTTGCAGCACCGTCGGCGCCAGCCAGATCGAGTAGAGATACGGAATCGGGATGTCCTTGTTGGCAAGAATGATGGCAAGCAATGCCGCGCCGGTCCCGATCACCACCATCGGCCCCCGGTAGATGCTGGCGACACCGCCGATCAGTCCGAAGAATACCGCGGCCTGCAGCGGCGTGTGCGGCAGGATCGGCGCGAAGATCGGCTTTAAGGCGCCGGCGACTTCAGGCGTCTGGCCGGCAACGATGATCATCCCGCAGATCGTCCACAGCGCGGCGATGGTCGCGATATCCGGAAACGCGTCGAAGAAGGTCTTGTTGAACAGATTGATATGACCCTGGAACGTGCGGTCGCGCGCCGTCAACACCAGCGCAAGCACGATCGAGAGGATGAAGGTTGGAATGATCTCCCATTTCAGGATCATGATCATGAGCACCGGAAAGATCGGCACGATATAGGTGTAATAGGGCGTCCGCTTGCGGACCGGGGCGTCTCCTGCGTCGGCAACGTCGACCGCGGCCATTCGGCGTGCGCCGCCATTGCGCAGATAGAAGGCTGCCAGCAGCCACGCCGCCAGAATGTAGACGCACATCCCGACCGCCCAATATGTCAGATGGGGCGCCTCGTATTTGATGCCGGGAAACAGCTTCTGAAAGGTGCCGAACTGAACCAGGTTGACGAATGTGCCGGCCCCGATGCCCATGGTGAACGCCGGTGCGGCGACGTGCGGCGGGATCCCCTGACCCATCATGATCGGCAACGCGATGACGCCGATCGCGATCGCGGCTCCGACGCCATACATCGACGAGAACAACAGCGCTGTAACCAGCGTAATGGTCATCGCGGTCACCAGCGGCCGATCGCCTGCCAGTTCCACCGCCGAACGGATCACGCTCTCCGCGATTCCTGTTTGAATGAGCACTTGAGCGAACCAGGCGCCGAACACGATGATGATCACCGCGCTCGCAAATTGAACGCCGCCAGCCTGGATGATCTTTTTCTGGATATCGTCGATGCCGATGCCGGCGATGGCAGCCCAAGCCACGGCAAGCAACAACAGCATGATGATCGGACTTTGCCCGCGGATGATCAACACGACCACCACCAGAAACGCAACCAGCAGCGCAATCCCTGTCCCAAGGTCCATGGTGTTTCCTTCCCCGTTTTGCCGGCTTCTTTTGATCGCGGCCTTTTTTGCGAAATAAGTCTGGCACAACAGACCGGTGGTGGCGAGGACAAGAAGCGACCAGGGACGCGTCAGCAACACACCGCTTGAACGTGCAAACTGTTTTGAGTTCGCGTGCTGCTAGCTGCCGCGTCGCAATATGCGCGATCTCAATCCGAAGACGCCGGCGGAAATTTCAAACTTCGAATTCCTGCATCCGCGCTCTATAGTTCGCGGCGATCCGTTTTGGTCTCGACGAGGAGAATGAGGATGCGACCCCGCGCGGCAAGCCGCTGGCATCATCCGGCGCTGCGGCCTGGCTGGATCGACCGTCGGCATCAAACGCTGGAACTCGGCGACCTGCCGCTCGAAAGCGGCGAAGTCATTCGCGATTTTGGGATCAGCTATGTGACGCACGGGGCGCGCGCCCCCGCCGATGACAACGTCATCCTGGTCTTGACCGCGATCGGCTCGACCCATCACCGCCTGGATTTTCTCATCGGGCCCGACCGGCCGCTCGATCCGGACCACCACTTCATCATCTGCGCCGACGCGATCGGCAACGGGTTGACTACTTCGCCAAGCAATAGCCCCGCGCAACCCGATTTGGCTTTCCCGCGATTTACCATCCGCGACATGGTTGAGAGTCAGCGCAGGCTGCTCGACTCGCTCCGCATCCGGCAGCTTGCTGCTGTTGTCGGGGCCTCGATGGGCGGCATGCAGGCGTTACAATGGGGCGTCAGTGATCCCGATCGTATGCGCAGCATTGTAGCCCTTGTGCCGATGGCGCGAACCCGTCCCTGGTCGGTGGCGATGAACGAAGTCGCCCGCCGCATCCTGATGGCCGATCCGGGCTGGCCATACGGTCCCTATGGCGGCGGCTTCGACGCCTGGGCAGCGCTTTCGCGTGTCATCACCAATCGCACGCCTGGTGCGCTCGAGTCTGTGGCCGCCGACGCTGTACCCGGCCTCGTCACCGAGGCCATCGCCATGGCGCGCAGGGCGGGTCCGGATCCGGTCGACTGGATCTATCAGAGCTGGGCCTATGATGCGCACAATGTCGGGACGACGCCCGGATATGGCGGCGACACGGCGGCTGCACTGCGAGCAATCCGGGCGCCAACGCTGCTTCTTGTTCCCGAGCTGGACCTCTACAATCCGGTCGACGAAGCGGTGGAAGCCGCCGAACTCATTGCGAACGCCACGCTGGTACGGCTGGGCGGCAGCGCCGGTCATGCGGTTGCGGCCGACAGCTCGCCACAACTGGCAGACGTCCGCGGCGCCATCAGCGAATTCCTGATTAAAGTTGCGGCCTGAACCATGCGGAAATGCGATGCCGCCCCGGCAGGCCGCAGTTCTTGACAGCGCTGGAGGGTGGGGTCACCCTTGATCCAACACTTGGTTCGCGGTTCGCGCCTTACAATGAAAAGCAAGAATATTGGAGGAAACCATGCCAAAATTGTTGAGCGAGGATGACGTCGCTGGTTATCGCGACCGTGGCTACCACTTTCCGATCGATGCCCTGAGCGCGAGCGAAGTGGCCGATTTTCGCCGCAAGCTCGAGGATTATGAGGCCCGGAGCGGAGGCCCGATCAAGGGCGAGATGCGCCATCGCAGCCACGTGCTGTTCACCTGGATCAACGAGATGGTGCGGCACCCCAAAATCCTCGATGCCATGGAGGATCTGCTCGGGCCGAATATCCTGTGCTGGAACACCAGCTTCTTCATCAAGGAAGCACACGATCCGGGTTTTGTTTCCTGGCATCAGGACGCGACCTATTGGGGCCTCAGCTCGTCCGATGTTGCCACCGCCTGGATCGCCATGTCGCCGGCGAATAAGGTTTCCGGCTGCATGAAGTTCGTTGCCGGGACCCACAAGAGCCAGGTCCAGCACGAAGACACCTTCGACCAGAACAACCTGCTCACCCGCGGTCAGGAGATTGCGGTCGATGTCGACGAGTCGAAGGCGGTGTTCGTTGAGTTGAAGCCGGGCCAGGCCTCGCTTCACCATGTGCTGCTGTTCCACGGATCGGAGCCGAACCGTTCCGATGACCGGCGCATTGGCCTCGCCATCCGCTACATCCCGACCCATCTGAAGCAGGCTGTCGGCCAAAGAGATTGGGCAACGCTGGTGCGCGGCAAGGATACCTACGGCAACTTTCAACCCGAATATGTGCCGAAGCGTGACCTCGAGCCGGAGGCGTTGGCCTTTCACAAGGCGGTATCGGAAGAGCAGGTGCGCGTGCTTTACCGTGGCACCGACAAGACCGCCTATCGCGCGTGACGCCGACCCAACTAAAACCGGTCAAGACCCTGCGGATCCGGACGCCCTTCGGAATACGGTGTTGGAGTCGGCGACGTCGGGTCGGTCATCCGGCTCGGATGCCGCGGCTTGTCGCATCACAGGAACCAACAGTCGACAAATGAGACCTTCGGAGCGCCAGTCGAACAAGGCCTGGCCTCCGAGTTGTGACTCAATGCTGGCGATCACGCTTCGGGTTCCGAATCCTCGCGACTTCGGTTGATGAACCAGGGGGCCGCCGCTCTCTTCCCACGTCAGCTGGAGGAATTCGCCCTGCATTTCCCAGCCAATGGACAGGCGGCCGGACAACGTGGAGAGGGCGCCATACTTCGCCGAATTGGTAACCAGTTCGTGCAAGGCGAGCGCCAGCGTTTGCGCTGTCGAAGGCTGCAACTGAACCTCTGAACCGCGGAATTTGATCTGGCCGGCCTCGAAATATGGCGCGAGCTCCTCGTCGACCAGCCTGCCGACTTCCGCACCCTGCCAACTCGACAATGAGAGAATGGTATGAACCCGAGCGAGCGCAGTGATGCGGCCTTCGACCGCCTGAATGTAGGCGCCGACATTCGGGGCCCGCGTCAGTCGAACGATTGATTGCGCCAGCGCCAACGCGTTTTTCGCGCGGTGGTCGACTTCCCGGCTCAGGAGATTTTGGCGTTCTTCCGCACGTTTGCGTTCGGTAATATCGACGGTGACGCCGCTGACACGGACCACCCGATCGCCCTTGTCGACCGTTGCAGCTGCCGTTCCAACGCACCAGCGCACTTCGCCATCCGGCCGAACGATTCGAAATTCCGCCTCGTACGATCTTGTGCCTTTTTCAAACTGGGCTATCGCCCGGCCCAAGGCCTCGTTATCGTCAGGATGAAGCAAGGCCTGAACGTTCTTTGCGGTCACTTCAAAACGCTGCGGGTCGACTCCAAAGATCCGATATTGCCCTTCGTCCCACATCCAATCGCCATTGCCCCAGTCCCAATCCCAGGATCCCATTTTTCCCGCTGCGATCGCCATGCTGCGGCGCTGTTCGCTTTCGACAAGCCTGGCCGTCGATTGCTCCAGCTCCGATGTTCGAGCCCGGACGCGATCTTCAAGCTCGGTATTGAGCCGCTCCAGCTGCCGGGTCTTGCGATAAAGCTCCGCGAAAACTCTTATTTTTGCGCGCAGCACCTCCGGTATAACCGGCACCGGAACATAGTCGACCGCGCCCATTTCGTAGCCACGAAGCCGGTCAATGTCGCTGACCTGAATGGCTGAAATGAAAATCATCGCCGTTTTCTGGAAGCGGGGATGCTCGCGGATCATGGCGGCGAGCTCGAACCCATCCAGTTCCGGCATGCAAACGTCGAGCAGAATAATCGCGACTTCGTTCTTGAGCAGGTATTCAAGCGCTTCCCGGCCGGAAGCGGCGGCAACGAGATTTTCTCCAAGTTCCTTCAGGATAACCTCATAGGCGAGCAGCTTCGCCGGCTGATCGTCGACCAGAAGGATGTTTACTTTTTCATGGTCCATCATCGAGCGCCAATCAACGGTGTAGCCACATGCGGATGGCAAGAAGCAGCTGCTCGGTGTTGACCGGCTTGGCCAGATAATCGGAGGCGCCTGCCTCCAGGCACTTCTCTCGATCCCCTTTCATCGCTTTGGCTGTAAGGGCGATGATCGGAAGGCGGCGAAATGACGGGTTCTGGCGAATGAAACCTATCGTCTGGTATCCGTCCATATGCGGCATCATGATATCCATCAGGACGATTGCGATCTCGGGGCTGGATTCGACGAGCGCGACGGCCTCACTGCCCGTGGTGGCGGTCAGCACCTTCATGCCGCGCCGCTCCAGGACACTGCTCAACGCGAAAATGTTGCGGGCGTCGTCGTCCACCAACAATGCGGTCTTGCCGATGAGATCCTCATCGGAACTATTGAGCTTTTCCAGCATTCGCTGCTTCTCGATCGGCAATTCTGTGATCACACGGTGCAAAAACAGAGACGTCTCGTCGAGCAGGCGTTCCGGCGACTCCACGCCTTTCACCACGATGCTTCGTGCCATGGTGTGGAGTTCCGCGTCTTCCTCGACCGAAAGCTCGCGGCCTGTGAACACGACGACGGGTACGTTGGACAGCGAGTCGTCGCTGCGAATTTGGTCAAGCACCTCGAAGCCGCTCATGTCGGGGAGACGCAAATCCAGCACCACGCAGTCGCATGGACTGTCCCGCAGCGTGGAAAGCGCGCCGGCGCCGGTATCCGTTGTGACGATCTCGATGTCCTCGTGATCAAGCAGCGCCCGGATGCTTAACTGCTCCGCCGCGTTATCTTCCACGATCAGCAGACGTTTGCGGCGCGGTTTGGCGTACTCCTTGATCTGGGATAACGCCGCGCTCACACCTTCCGTCGTCGTCGGCTTGTTGACATAGGAAAACGCACCCCGCGCCAAGGCGTGTTGCCGGTCTTCGTCCAGTGTGATGATCTGCACCGGAATGTGCCGCGTCAGCGGGTTATGTTTAAGCTGGCTAAGCACGGTCCAGCCGAGCATGTCGGGCAGGAAGACGTCGAGCGAGACCGCCGCCGGCTGGAATTGCTTGGCGAGCTCCAGCGCCTCCGAGCCGCGCGTGGCGACCAGGACTTTGAAGCCCCTGTCCCGGGCGAGATCGATCAGCACCCGCGCATAATGCGGGTCGTCTTCAACGATCAGAAGAATGGTGTCTCCCGGCTCGAGATTGAGCCGGTCGTCCGACAGCTGTTCGATGACCCGTTCTTGCGCCACGACCTGAAGTACCGGCGTCGTGCCATAAGGCGAGGGCGTTGCGACTCGCGGCGCGACCGTCGGGCCTGAGTATTTGAGCGGCAGATACAGCACGAACGAACTGCCCTTGCCGGGCGTGCTGCGCAGATGGATTTCGCCACCGAGCAGGTTTGCAAGCTCACGGCTGATGGCGAGGCCGAGGCCGGTACCGCCGTATTTCCGGCTGGTGCCGGCGTCCGCCTGCTGAAACGCTTCGAAGATCAACTTCTGCTTTTCCAGCGGAATGCCGATGCCGGTGTCGGTGACCTCGAAGGCGATGACCGCAGCCGCTTGGTTCAGGATCGGATGCTCGGCGCTCCAGCCTCCGACCGCCGCTGACACGTCCAGCCTCACCCCGCCCTCGGCCGTGAACTTGAAGGCGTTCGATAGCAAGTTCTTCAGCACCTGCTGAAGCCGCTTCGAATCCGTGACGATGCTCCGGCCCAAATTGGGGTCGAGATTGATGCTGAACGACAGCTGGCGATTGTCGGCTTCGTGCCGGAACGGCCGTCCAACTGTTTCGAGCAGGCTTGATGTCAGGATCTCTTCCGCGTCTACCGTCACGGTTCCGGATTCGATTTTCGACAGGTCGAGAATATCGCTGATCAGGTTGAGCAGGTCGGTGCCCGCGCCGTGGATGGTTCGCGCAAACTCGACTTGCTTTGCCGACAGATTGCCGTCCGGATTTTCGGTGAGTTGTTGGCCCAGAATCAGGATGCTGTTGAGCGGCGTGCGCAGCTCATGCGACATGTTGGCAAGGAATTCCGACTTGTATTTCGAGGTGAGAGAAAGTTCCGTCGCCTTCTCCTCGAGCGCGCGGCGTGCCTGTTCGATTTCCTGGTTCTTTCGCTCCACTTCAACGTTGCGTTCGGCGAGCTGTTGAGCCTTTTGCTCAAGCTGCTCGTTGGTCTGCTGCAGTTCCTTTTGCTGCGTCTGCAATTCGCCGGCCAGTTGTTGCGACTGCTTCAGGAGCCCTTCGGTCTGCATCGTCGCCTCGATGCTGTTGAGCACAATACCGATGCTGTCGGTCAGCTGTTCGAGAAAGGTCATTTGCGAGGTCGTGAACGAACTGATGGAAGAGAGCTCGATAACGGCCTTGACCTGGTTCTCGAACAAAACCGGAAGCACGACGATATTTTTCGGTCTGACGCGCAGCAGCGCCGAATTGATCGGGATGGTGTCGGTTGGGATATCCGAGAGCAGCCGCTGACGCTTGTCCATGGCGCATTGACCGATGAGGCCCTCGCCGAATTGCACGAATTGCGCATGAGGGTTGGATCCGTCGCCCGCATAGGCCGACAGCAGGCGCAATTGCGGATTGTCCTCATTTTCTACCTGGTAGATGACACCCATGTGAGCGTTCACCAGCGGCGTCAATTCGGTCAGAAGCAGCCGGCCCATGGTCGTAAGGTCGCGCTGGCCCTGCAGCATGTTGGTAAATTTGGCCAGGTTGGTCTTCAGCCAGTCCTGTTCGGTGTTCACGTCGGTGGTCAGACGCAGATTGCCGATCATGGTGTTGATGTTGTCTTTGAGCTCGGCGACTTCGCCGCGCGCATCGACCTGGATCGAGCGGGTGAGATCGCCCTTGGTGACGGCGGTCGCGACCTCGGCGATGGCGCGCACCTGGGAGGTCAGGTTGGCGGCCAGCAGGTTGACGTTGCCGGTCAGGTCTTTCCAGGTACCAGCAGCGCCCGGCACGTTCGCCTGACCTCCCAGCCGGCCTTCCACGCCCACCTCGCGCGCCACGCTGGTGACCTGATCGGCGAACGTCGCCAGCGTGTCGGTCATGTTGTTGATGGTCTCGGCGAGGGCCGCGACTTCGCCTTTGGACTTCACGGTCAGGTTCTGCTTCAGGTCGCCGTTGGCGACGGCCGTCACCACCTTGACGATGCCGCGCACCTGTTCGGTCAGGTTGGCCGCCATGAAGTTCACGGTGTCGGTCAGATCCTTCCAGGTACCGGCCACGCCGGGGACCTGGGCCTGTCCGCCGAGCTTGCCCTCGGTGCCGACCTCGCGCGCGACCCGGGTCACCTCGCCCGCGAAGGCGTTCAATTGGTCGACCATGGTGTTGATGGTATTTTTCAGTTCGAGAATCTCGCCCTTCACGTCGACCGTGATCTTGCGCGACAAGTCTCCGCGCGCGACCGCCGTTGCCACCTCGGCGATGTTACGAACCTGGGCGGTCAGGTTCGATGCCATGAAGTTGACGTTGTCGGTGAGATCCTTCCAGGTGCCGGCGACTTCCGGCACCTCGGCCTGACCGCCGAGCTTGCCTTCGGTGCCGACTTCACGTGCCACGCGCGTCACTTCGGAAGCGAACGCGTTCAATTGATCGACCATCGTATTGATGGTGTTCTTGAGCTCCAGAATTTCGCCCTTGACGTCCACGGTGATCTTGCGCGACAGGTCGCCGCGCGCGACCGCGGTGGTCACTTCGGCGATGTTGCGAACCTGGGCGGTCAGATTGCCCGCCATCGAGTTCACGCTGTCGGTGAGATCCTTCCAGGTGCCGGCCACGCCCGGCACGTTGGCCTGACCGCCGAGGCGGCCCTCGGTGCCGACCTCGCGCGCCACGCGCGTCACCTCGCCGGCGAACCGGTTGAGCTGATCCACCATGGTGTTGAGGGTTTCTTTCAGCTGCAGAATCTCGCCGCGCACGTCGACGGTGATCTTGCGCGAAAGGTCGCCGCCGGCGATGGCGGTCGCGACTTCAGCGATATTGCGGACCTGGGCGGTCAAATTGCCCGCCATCGAATTGACGCTGTCGGTCAGGTCTTTCCAAGTGCCGGCGACGCCGGGCACCTCGGCTTGGCCGCCGAGCTTGCCGTCGGTTCCGACTTCACGCGCGACCCGCGTCACCTCGCCGGCGAAGGCGTTGAGCTGATCCACCATGGTGTTGAGCGTTTCCTTCAATTGAAGAATTTCGCCCGATACGTTCACCGTGATTTTCTTGGAGAGATCGCCCTTCGCGACCGCGGTCGCGACTTCGGCGATGTTTCTGACCTGGCCGGTCAGATTGCTCGCCATCGAATTGACGCTGTCGGTCAGGTCTTTCCATGTGCCGGCGACGCCGCGCACCAGCGCCTGGCCGCCGAGCTTGCCCTCGGTTCCCACTTCGCGCGCGACCCGCGTCACTTCACCGGCGAAGGCGTTGAGCTGATCGACCATCGTGTTGATGGTGTCTTTCAGTTCCAGAATTTCCCCGCGCACGTCCACCGTGATTTTTTTCGACAGGTCGCCATTGGCCACCGCGGTCGTCACTTCGGCGATGTTGCGAACCTGCGCCGTCAGGTTGCTGGCCATTGAGTTGACGCTCTCGGTCAGATCCTTCCAGGTGCCGGCGACTCCCAGCACGTTGGCCTGACCGCCCAACCTGCCGTCGGTGCCGACTTCGCGCGCGACCCGCGTCACCTCACCGGCGAAGGCGTTAAGCTGGTCGACCATCGTATTGAGCGTTTCCTTGAGCTGAAGGATTTCGCCCGACACGTTCACGGTAATTTTCTTGGAGAGGTCGCCGCCCGCGATCGCGGTGGCGACGTCGGCGATGTTACGCACCTGCGCGGTCAGGTTAGAGGCCATGAAGTTGACGTTGTCGGTGAGATCCTTCCAGGTTCCGGCGACGCCGGGGACTTGCGCTTGACCGCCCAGCTTGCCCTCGGTCCCCACTTCGCGCGCCACGCGCGTCACTTCGGAGGCAAAGGAATTGAGCTGGTCCACCATCGTGTTGATGGTGTCCTTCAACTCCAGAATTTCGCCGCGGACATCCACGGTAATTTTTCGCGAAAGGTCGCCGCGCGCGACCGCCGTCGTGACGTTGGCGATGTTGCGAACCTGCGCGGTCAGGTTGCCGCACATCGCATTCACGGAATCGGTCAGGTCTTTCCAGGTTCCGGCGACGCCGGGAACGATCGCCTGGCCACCCAGCTTGCCATCGGTGCCGACTTCACGGGCGACGCGGGTGACTTCGGATGCGAAAGAGCGCAGCTGGTCCACCATGGTGTTGATGGCTTCCTTCAACTGCAGAATTTCACCGCGCACGTCGACGGTGATCTTTTTGGACAAGTCGCCGTTGGCAACCGCGATGGTCACTTCGGCGATGTTACGAACCTGGCCGGTAAGGTTGTTGGCCATCGAGTTCACGCTTTCGGTCAGGTCCTTCCAGACCCCCGTCACCTCGGGAACCTGCGCCTGGCCTCCGAGCTTGCCCTCGGTTCCCACTTCGCGCGCCACGCGCGTCACCTCGGAGGTGAACACGCTGAGCTGCTTGATCATCGTATTGACGATGTTGGCCGACTGCAGGAACTCGCCGCCCAATGGGCGGCCGTCGACATCCAGTTTGACGGTCTGCAGCAGGTCTCCCTGGGCAACGGCGGCAACGGCCCGGGTCACTTCACGCGTCGGCCACAGCAAGTCGTCAATCAGCGTGTTGACCGAGCCTTCCATGTCCGCCCATGAACCGCTGGCAAGGTCGAACTTGACGCGTTGCCGGGTTTTTCCTTCTCTGCCGACGACTTGGCCGACATGCTCCAACTGCTGCGCCATTCTCTGATTGGCGGCTACGATTTCATTGAACGTGTCGGCGATCTTGCCCTCGATGCCGAGGTGATCGCCGGTCATCCGCACCGAAAAATCTCCGCCTCGCATCGCCTGAAGCGCATGCAGCAGATCCTGCAATGAATCGGGTATCCCGTTCGGGGCTGATTTGCGCTTTGCGACGCGACCAAGGGTTGGTTGTGGTGCAGGATCGATATCGCTCATGGCGTTCCCTTAAAGACAGTGCTTGGCCGAATCTGAACGCGCGCAACCGAATTAGCGCCATAGAAGCGCCTCCAAAATGTCAAATCAAGCAATAAGATAGCCTACACCCAGGGATTGCAGATGTGCGGAACTCGGCCGGACAATATCAATTCCGAACATGGGAACTTGTTCCCCTCGGGCAAAAGTTCCAGGATCGACCCCGCCAGTACGGCGAGCACGCGTCGGCGTGGGGCAGCAGCCGTGCAGCTGTAAGTCCGCCAGCGGACATTCATGGCGAGCGGCCAGACGCAGCTTGAGACCGACCGGGAATGCCATCAGTAGAACTAATCCGTACTTCCCGCCATTGCGAGAGGCAAAGCGACGAAGATTCCAGGACCACGCTTTCGTCGTCTGCGAATGCGCGTGCTGGATCAATTGCGGAATTTGCCCGCGCGAGACAACCTCCTGCGCCGGGCAGCGTTAGAGCATGATCCGGAAAAGTGGATACCGGTTTTCCGAAAAGATCATGCTCCAACAAAAAGATAGAGCGGGATGACGATTCGAAGAAAAGTCATCCCGCTCTAGTGCAGCTCGCTCGAGATAGAACGCGGTGGTGGATGAGGCGCCAGTGCGCTAAGTAGCGCCGGCACATATTTCATATTTGGAGAACAGCATGACCATCCAGCGTTTCGAAGCCGGGCCGCGCATGAGCCAGGTCGTCGTACATGGCGACACCGTCTATCTCGCGGGCATCGTGGCGAAAGCAGCGGCCGGCGAAAGCGTGACAAGGCAGACGCAGGAGATTCTCTCGATCATCGATGGCCATCTCACCAAGGCAGGCAGCGACAAGTCAAAGCTCCTGACCGCCACCATCTATCTTACGGATATGAAAACCTTCGCAGAGATGAATGCGGTGTGGGACGGCTGGGTGTCACCCGGCAACACACCGGCACGCGCCACCGTCGAGGCGGGACTCGCGGCGCCCCAATATGGCGTCGAAATCATGGTGACCGCGGCGCGATAATGCGCCGACGGTCCCTGCATAACGACTCTTCACCCGGTGTCTATGGGGTCACGGCCGGCCAATCGCGCGCCATCAATGTCCGGCGGCGCTTTTGGCCGCGGCGTTGTTGAGAACGATCAGACCATCGACGGCGACTCCGGTCTTGGTATTGATCAGGAACGGATTGACGTCGATCGACGCGATGCGGGTGCCGGCGTCCGCCATCAGGTTGGACAGGCCGACGATAGCCTTCACCGCCGAGGCCTCGTGCAGCGCCGGCTTGCCGCGATAACCCTTCAGCTTCACGCCGGCTTTGGTCCGGCTGATCAATTCTCTTGCGTCGGCTTCGTCGAGCGGAGCGCCGGCCAGGGCGACATCCTTCATGAGTTCGATATCGACGCCGCCGGTGCCGAACAGCACCACCGGGCCCATCTCGGCGTCAAGCGAAGCGCCGACCACCAGCTCGAGCTCGGCCTTGACCTGCTGCGCGATCAGGATGCCCTCGAGTTTTGGTTTGTTCTTGAGCTTCTTCACCCGCGCGGTGATGTCATTGAAGGCTTTCTTGACGTCGGCGGTGCTGTTGATGTTCAGCACCACGCCGCCGATGTCGGATTTGTGCAGGATGTCCGCGCTGACAACTTTGGCGACAACGGGAAAGCCGATTTTTTTGGCGATCTTCACGGCTTCCGCCGCAGTCTGCGCGATCTCTTCCTTTGAAACGGGAATGCCATACGCCTTGAACAATTTTTTCGACGCGACCTCGTCGAGCGCGGCACCCTTGGCATTTTTGAGCATCCGCTCCAGCATCGCGCGCGCCGAAGCGCTGGAGCTCGATACCACCTCCGGCACTTCCTTGCGCAAGGATGCGTAATCGATCAGCGACTTGATCGCGCCCACCGCGCGATCCAGCCCCTGCATGACCGCGATATGCGGCAGCGACTTGCGCAAGCCCTTGGTGAATTCCGTAAACCCGATCGACATCGTGCTGATATAAATGACCGGCTTGCTGGCGGCCTGCGCCATTGCATTGACAATGCGCAAATTCCGTTCGCGCAATTCGTGCGGCGCCTTCGGCAATTCAGCGTCGATGATGACGATGTCGGTGTCGGGATCGTCGATCATGGTCTTGATCGACTGCATATAGACCGAAGGATCGACCACCGCCGCGAAGCCTGCGTCGAGCGGATTGCCGACGATGCTGCCGGGGCCGAGCATCTTTGCCAGCTTGTCGCTGGCATTGTTGCTCAGCGGACTGAAGTTCAGGCCCGCCGACGAAAATGCGTCGATCAGAAGACCGCGTTTTCCGCCGGACAAGGAAACCGCGGGGAGGCGATCGGCTTTCGGTAGATCGGCATGGACAAAGCATTCGGTGGTTTCGATCAGTTCGTCGAGACCCCGCACGCGGATCACGCCCTCCCGTGTCGAGATGGCGTCGAAGGTTTCGATCGAGCCGGCGAGCGCGCCGGTGTGCGCCATGGCGGCGGCGCGTCCGCCTTCGGACGCCCCGAGCTTGAGGGCGATCACCGGCTTGCCGGCCGCGCGCGCGGCCTTGCAGGCCGCGCGGAAGACCTTGGTGTTGCGCACGCCTTCAAGATAAACCACGATCACGCGGACAGAGGGGTCGGCCGCGAAATAGGCCATCAGGTCCGGAGTTTCGAGGCCGGCCTCGTTTCCGGTGGTGACCATGTAGCCGACGCCGACGCCGCGATCCTCCAGGGCCTGGCGGATCGCCATGACGATCGCACCGGACTGACCGGCAATCGCTACCGGTCCGGCTTCCATCGTGACGACGCGGTCGTCGATGTTGGTAAACAGCCGTTCGCCGGCACTCAGATTGCCAAGGCAATTCGGGCCGGTGACCGCAAGCCCGGTCTCGCGAATGGCCTGCTGCAGTTCGGCGGCGAGCCTCTGGCTTTCATCGTCCTGCAATTCACTGAAGCCGGAGGTGACGATGGTAGCCGAGCGGGCGCCCGCCGCCGCGGCGTCGCGCACGACCTGCACGGCGAAACGCGCCGGCACCAGCACCAGCACGTGATCGGGCTTGTCCGGCAGGCTGGCGAAATCCTTGTAGCAGGGAACGCCCCAGATCGCTTCGCGCTTGGCATTGACCGGATAGAGACCGCCTTGATACTGATACTTGATCAGATTGTTCCAGATGCGCTCGGCGTAGTTGCCCGGCTTGTCGGTTGCTCCGACCAGCACGATGTTGCGCGGATGCAGCATCGCATGAATGCTTTTGACGATGTCGCTGGCCTCAGACGAAGGCGACCATTTCACGGCCGAATCTGACGCGATGCTTGCCTGAGCTTCCATGGGCGTAACCCTTATCCCTTCGTTTCTTGTCCGAGAATGACGATCGACAGGAGATCGCCACTCTCCATGCTTTTCATTTCTTATTATTGATAGTCGGGGAGGGTGGCAACTCGCGCAACCGGGCAATATCCGCGGGGCCGCCCGCTCTAGAGCATGATCCGGAAAAGTGGGTACCGGTTTTCCCTCGGGACAAACGCGAAGCGTTTGCCCGGAGATCATGCTCAAACAAAAAGATAGAGCGGGATGACGATTCGAAGAAAAGTCATCCCGCTCTAGGGACTTACCACGCCGGTCGCGGCTGCGATGGTGTGGCGACACCGGCGAGCAGAACGGCAAGAATGCCGGTGAGAAAAATGCCGTCGAAGGTCCCCGCGCCGCCGATCGAGGCGACCGGAGCGCCAAGACCGGTGATCTTGTCGAGATTGAGAAGATCGGCGCCAATGAGAGTCCCCATTGAGCCGCCGATATAGGCAAGCGGCGGCGCGTATTCCCGGGAGAGGATAAATGCAAGGATTGCCGTGGTCACGACCGGCGCAAATACCGGCACGGCGATGCCAATTCCCGGCACCGGCGTCGCCAGCGAATGCATAACGACAGCGATGGCCGCGGTGGCAATCGTCGCCTTGAGCCAGAATTGATATCGTATCATGAGATACGCGGACATTAATGTTGGAATAACGGCACCGCCCACATTCACCGCGAGAACCGTTCCAGACGACGTGACGAAGGGCACGATATAACGCATGCCGAAGAACTCAACGACCTGCCCCGACCTCACGGGCGGGCCGGAAAGCACCGTGATCGGAATATTGAAATAGCTGCCGATCAGTGAACCGAACAGCAGCACAAGGGCGACGCCAGGACCTACGCCGAGCCGCATATAGGCGTATCTGAGAATGCGAAGCTGGATCAGGACGAGCAGCCCCAGGAACAGCAAGACCAGGATTGAAAACAATCCCGGCGTCAGGGGTAAATAGTGGACTTGGGAACTCATCGTCTTGGTGATTCAATCTCGGTTGGTTCTCTTTTCAATTATTGGTTTTCCGTCCCGCGGCAAGAGTGCCGCCGAACATCTTTCAAGCATGGATTGGATGGTTCGTGAATTGGCATAACGGCCTACATGCGGCAGCATCCCGGCCGATCCTGTCCGCCGCGGATTAATTTAGGGAAGCATCCGGGATTGCACCGTTCGGCCGGTGTTCGCCGGTAGCGCCGGAGGGCCCCATCATGGTGGCGTGCAGGACGTAGCGCGCCGGCCCTGGCGTCACCGCATCGAACGGCCAGCACGTCGACAGCACCAGCTCATATCCGTCGGTCAAGGGATCGATGCCCGAGGCGTCGAAACGCACCACCGAAGCGTCGTCCGCACGATAACGGAAAATGGTGCCGTCGCTTCGCGTGATATCGATTTCATCACCGATGGCGATATCTTTCAGAAAACGGAAATGCGTATCGCGGTGCGCGGAATAGACCGCTACGCCGCGTTCACCGGCATCGGGGGTAAGCTCGACGTGACCCGGCCCGAAGGCAAGCGCCTGGCCGCTGCTTCCGGCCAGCACGATGGCGCTGGCGTGGAGCCCCTTCACCTCGATGCGCGCGACCGGCCAGGTATCCGCCCATGACCAGGGTTTTACCTCGCGGCCGCTGGCGATGGTCTCGCTGAAGGCGCGCTCCAGCAGAACCTGCGCCAGCAGCGCCTTGGCGTGGATGTAGGCCCCCTGACCGAACAGTACGAGGCCGGCGAGCGCGAGAGCTAGGGATGTAATGAAGCGAGTCATTGGTGTCCTTACTTCCGTCATTGCGAGCGTAGCGAAGCAATCCAGTGTTCCCTTGCGACCCTGTGGATTGCTTCGCTTCGCTCGCAATGACGATCGAGAACTGCGCGCGCGGCCTTGGGTGGGAAGCCGCGCGCGCCTTGAGGAGGAGAGGGGGCTGCTCCTCCTTTCATCCGGCGTCAGCGTACGAATGTCTGCCGCCGGTTGAACACGAACAGGATCAGGCCGAGCGCCAGCAGGATCGAGCCAGCGATCATCTTCAGTTCGGCGTCGGTCGCCGTCTTCGGTAGCTTGATCGTGTTGGGCGCCGCCGTGACCACCGGGAGCGGGCGTTTGACGGCGGCGAGCTGCACGCGTGCGTCGCCGTCGGCGCGTCGTTCCACCGGCGCCGACGCAGGCTTCGGCCGCTCACCGAATACCTTGGCAAAATCCCAGCCTGCCGGCAGGTTGAGCGGCAGTTCGGTGAGTTTGAGCGTTTCCCCTTCGGGACGGCTCGGCGTCTTGTCGACCGCGACCAGGCTCGTCAGGCGGGTCACGAGCTGATGCTCCAGCGCGAGTGCCAATATGGTCTTGTCGGCCTCCGATGGCGTCGCCTCGCGCATGGTGCGGGCGATCTCGGCATCGTCGATCTTGCTCCGCGCCCACAGTTTGGACAGACCCTTGCCCTCGGCGGCGTTCGCCAGCGGAAGCGTCACGACCCAGGGCCGGTCGCCGATCCGTCCCTTGATCTCGACCGAGCCCGCAAGCTTGTCGAGCCTTGCCGCGAGAACCAGCGGCTCGTCGCGATAGAGGTCGGGGATCGCCGCCGGCGTCAGGTCGGCGGTGGCATCGGAGAATTTCGCGGTGAGGCCGGTTACCGCGGGATTTTCCAGCTTGGCGAACAGGCCGCGCATCCGCTCCTCGACCTGTTCGACCGAACCGATATGCGTAAAGGATCCGCGGCCGAGTTCGGCGGCGCGAGTCATCAGGAAGGTGTTCGGCGCCGAACCGATGCCGACCATGAACACGCGGGAGCGGCCGCGCATCGCCGTCAGCGTGTCGAACAGTTGCTGCTCATTGCCGATCGCGCCGTCGGTCAGGAACACAACCTGGCGAACGTAATTTGTCTCGCCGGTGGCGTTATCCGTCAGCGCCGCGCGCATCGCCGGCACCATCTCGGTGCCACCTTCGGCTTGCAGTGCGCCGACGAACGACTTGGCGTTTCCGATATGCTCTCGGTCGGCGGGCACGGAATTGGGGAACAGCAGATCCATGGTGTGATCGAAACGGATCACATTGAAGCGGTCGCCCGGCTGCAAACGGCCGAGCGCATAAAGCAGGCTCGCCTTGGCCTGCACGATCGAGGTGCCACCCATCGATCCGGAATTGTCGATCACGAAGATCACCTCGCGCGGCAGCGGCTTTTGCTCGGTCCGCTCGATCGCAGGCGGCGTGACGAACGCCAGCAGATAGTCGGCATCGCCGACGTGCTCGCGGAACAGCCCGACCGACGGCGCCTTGACGGCCGCCGGTGTCCAGGTCAGCTCGAAGTCGCGATCCGCCGGCACCGGGCCTTCGGCGAGCTTAATGACGCGCGTGCTGCTGTCAGGGCTTTCCATCTTGACCGGATGATGATGACTCCTGACCTCGCCGAGCGGGAAACCTGCCTGCAGGCGAACCGTGATGGCGGTTGGATTCACCGGCGCATGTTCCGCGGGGTCCAGCACCTCAGGTGAAATGCGGTTGCGGTCCGGTACCGGATCGGTGGAACTGGATCCCCAGCCGCCACCGTCGGGCCTGATGTCGACGTTTTGCACCACGGGCGCGGGATTGTAACGCGGGCCGACCACCATCGGCACCCGTAGCGAGAATTCATTTCCCGACTGCTGAACCGGCTCCTGATATTCGATCTGCACCAGAATGGTTTCGCCGGGGCCGATATTGGCGACCGAGTTGGTGAAGATGTTCGGCCGCTCCTGTTCGGTCAGCGCAGCCTTTTGTCCGTTCCGCTGCGCCTGCTCGTAGATGATGCGGGCCTGTTGCCGTTCCTTGATCTCGCCGACCACGACGCGGTCGCCGATCACCATTTTGAGGGTGTCGACCGCGCCGCCCGCCGGCAGCGGATAGACGTAGGTCGCCTCCACCCAGTTTGGCGTCGGATTTCGGAAAATCTGGGTGACGCGGGCGCGGACCGTTGGACCCGATACGGTGAGATCGACATCGATGCCGAGCCTTGTCGCGTCGGCGTAGCCATCATCGGTTTTCAGCAGCAGCGAGCCGGAACGCGCGTGGCCGGGTCCGGCGGAGGTTGTGGAAGGGCTCTCGGCCGGCCACACCGGCTCAAAGCTCAAAAATAATGCCGCAAATCCGACCAGGATGACGGCGGCGCCTTGCATCATGCAAAACAACAGCAGTCTCACCATGCGCGACAGGCTTGAGCCGCCGCTGGTCTTAATTTCATCGCACGTCGTCATTTCGCTTAACTCCCGAGAGGCATTTTCATCGCCTGCCGGTTGTGCGGAACCGCGTGTCTTGGCGCGAGCATAATGATCGGCATTGTTCAGCCGCAGGCCGCTTCGGCGCGCCGCCGCCAAGGCGGAATTGTGCGGCTTTGTGCTGAAATGTGCGTCTGCTAGGATGGGGGCATTCGAAAGGGGTGACGATGCTGACG
>Ga0193724_1000059_pt1 | contig 24677 bp, 25 predicted proteins | sample H2a1metaG_FD_146005 | JGI IMG/M metagenome (GOLD analysis project Ga0193724, IMG submission 146005) | Soil microbial communities from a riparian zone of the East river system, Colorado, United States - H2a1 | ecosystem: Environmental > Terrestrial > Soil > Riparian zone | place: USA: East River... | reverse complement strand
GTCACTGGCCGACATTGCGCAAGTATCCCTCGGTCGCGAAATCACCGAACGGATCGAAGCTCACGGTTTGGCTTCACGCAGATACTTCGCCTGGAGGTGGATGAGCTCCGGACGGCTGAGATGGCCCGCACGCTGTAAGCCAACAAGCAGGCATTCGACCTCATCGAGGCGCACATGATCCGCCGCAAGACGGGTGACATCCTGTGCGAATGCGTCAAGCCTTGTCGGGATGAAAACGACTTGGTGCTGTGACGCAAGCTCGCGGATATAGGTTTCGGTCGGGCCGGAAGTGACGTGTTGGAGCCGTGCCGACATGATGTTCCCCTCGAGAGAAATATAGCATTCCTCTGCCTGAAAATCCATTAATTCCGTCTCTAAAGCGGTCGCAGCTAGTCCCTTAACTATTTGTTTTTGATTGTCTTTAGCTCCGGAGCGCCGCTCATCAGTCCGCTATCCCCCGTAGCTCTGCACCAGGCTGCCTGCCACCAGCGACCAGCCGTCGACCAGCACGAAGAAAATCAGCTTGAACGGCAGTGACACCACCACCGGCGGCAGCATCATCATGCCCATCGACATCAGCACCGAGGCGACCACGAGGTCGATGATCAGAAACGGCAGGAACAGGAGGAAGCCGATCTCGAAGGCGCGTTTCAACTCGGAGATCATGAACGCCGGCACCAGAATCCGCAGCGACATCTCTTCCGGCGTCGCCGGCGGCGCCTCGCCGGAAAGGTCCATGAACAGCTTCAGATCCTTTTCGCGCACGTTCTTCTGCATGAATCCGCGCAGCGGCACCGCGGCCCGCTGCAACGCGTCTTCAACGCCGATCTGGTTGGCGACCAGCGGCTTGATGCCGTCGTCGTAGGATTTCTGCAGCACCGGGCCCATCACGAACGCGGTCAGGAACATCGCGAGCGCGATGATGACTGAGTTCGGCGGCGCGGTAGCGGTGCCCAGCGCAGTTCGCAGCAGCGACAGCACGACCACGATCCGGGTGAACGACGTCATCATGATCAGGATCGACGGCGCGATCGACAGCACCGTCAGCAGCGCGATCATCTGGATCGCGCGCTCGGTGACGCCGCCATTGCCCTGGCCGAGATTGATGCTGATATCCTGCGCGAACGCCGGATCGGCGAGCGATCCGGCGGCTATCAGCGTGGCAAGAAATAAAACTCTACGCGGGACTTCGGCCGGCCTCACGAATTGTTCTTTGGACGGCCCAGCAATGACGCCATCTCGTCTTCGAGATTCTCAAAGCCGCTCTTCGGCGACGGCGTGGCAACCGGCGGCGCCGTCGATTGCTCAGGGCGAGGTGGCGGGGCGGTGCGGATCGGCGGCGGTTCGGGGGCCACCGGCGGCGCACCGATGCGCGGTTCGCTGGCGTCGCCGGCCGGCCGGCGCAACGCGGCTTCGAGGCGCTGCGCCATCTCGGCGAGATTCTGTTCGGCCGTCGGCTGAATCGGGGTCGGCGGAGGCGGCGGGGGCGTTGTGATGCGTTCGGGCGCGGTGATGCGTTCGGGCGCGCGAGGAATCGGGGGTGCCTTTGGCGGTGGGGCGGCCTTTGGCGGTTCACTCGGGCGCGGCACACGGGGCATCATCGGTTCGTTGCGCGTTGGCAGCCGCAACGGCATCGGCTCGCCGAGCAGGTCGGAGCGGCCGCCCAGCGGCTCCGGCGTGAAGCCGGTCAGGGGGTCGCCGCGCCGTTCCGATAATGCCGGCGCGGGGCGGCGTATCTCGTCGGCAAAAGAAGGCCGGGCCGGCCGAGGCGGCGGCTCGGGCATTTGCGGCTCGGTGTGATCGAAGGCGTCGGACCGCGACCCGTCGCCGTCGCTCCGGCTGACGGCGTCGGGCAGCGGCACAATTCGGGGCGCTGGCTCGCCGCCACCGACGGCAGGTCGTTGCGGCATCGGATCACGCGCGGTCGTGGCGCGCACGATATTGGATTCCACGACGATATCGGTCGGTCCGCCGATCATCAGCAGATGTTCGATATTGTCGCGCCGCACCAGCACCAGGCGCCTGCGGCCATCCACGGCGGCGGCGTCGATCACGGCCAACCGCGGCATCCGTCCGCGATTGGTGTTGGCACCCAGGCGGTTGCCGGCGAATCGGCGAACCAGCCAGGCGGCGACGCCGATCAGCGCTAGAACGGCGACGAATGCGAAGACGAATGTAAGTGCCTGCATGCTTTGTTCCCGGCGAATAACGCTTTTGTTAAGGTTCTGTTTCGTCGGACGCGAATCCGGAGCGAGACAGAAAACGACGAAAGCGTGAGATTGGCCCTATTTCTTAACGTCCCACGGCAAGATCTGCCGCGCCCCGCATCTTAATAAACCAAGAATCGCTGTGGCCAAAACGACTTCTGGGCGTCTCCGCATCCATGACTCGGGTGGTTAACGCAGCTTTCGTGGCGAAAATGCGCTCGATTGATCGGACCAGCCGAAATCGCGCCCAGCGTGTTCCGCCATTCGCGGCGCATCTTAACCCGCTGTTAACCATACACACGGCAAATTCTGCCTACTTCAGGGGCGTCGTGCCCGGAGGCTAAGGGAACGGTGCGATGGCCATCAACGATCTTCCGGTCCTGTCGGCGCTGCGCACCAAGATGCAGTGGCACCAGGAGCGTCAGCGTGTGCTCGCCGAAAACATCTCCAACTCGGACACACCGAATTTCAGGCCGCGCGACCTGGTCGAACCGAAATTCGATCGCAACGGCTCAAGCGCCCCCGGATCGATGGGGACGCTGCCGATGATGCGCACCAGCGGCAGTCATATTGCGGCGGCGGGGGCCACACAAAGTTTCACGCAGAACGGCAACGGCAGCTTTCAGACCAGGCCCGCCGGCAACGCGGTCAATCTCGAAGACCAGATGCTCAAGGTCTCCGCCAACCAGATGGACTATGCGGCGGCCACCTCGCTGTACAGCCGCAGCCTGGGGCTACTGAAAACCGCCATCGGAAAACGCTGACACTTCATAGGGAAACGACGCCATGGCAAACGATGCGGGGGATTTCGCGAGGTCGATGAGCATCGCGACGTCCGGCCTGCGGGCGCAGGCCGGCCGTATGCGGGTACTGTCGGAAAATATCGCCAATGCGGATTCCACGGCCCAGACCGCCGGCGGCGATCCCTATCGCCGCAAGGTCCCGACATTTTCCTCCGAACTCGACCGCACGCTGGATGCAAAAGTCGTGACCCTGGGCAGGGTGCGGCCCGATGCGTCGCCGTTTCGCGTCAAATACGAGCCTAGCAATCCGGCCGCGGACGCCGCCGGCAACGTCAAATATCCCAACGTCAATTCGCTGGTTGAAATGACCGACATGCGCGAAGCGCAGCGATCCTACGAGGCGAACCTCAACATCATCAGCGCCACGCGCCGGATGATTCAACGCACGCTCGACATCCTCAAGGCCTGAACAGGAAACCTGAACCATGGCTTCACCCACCGTCGCTGCCAATGCCTACGCCAACCTTGCCCGCATCATGGACACCGGCGGAGCCGGCAAGGGTTCCGAAGCGGGCGGCGGCCAATCCTTCGGAGCACTGCTCAAGGACGCGATCGGAAGCGTCATGGACGCCGGCAGGAAATCCGACGCGCAGACCGTGGCGATGGCGTCGGGCAAGGCCAACGTCATGGACGTGGTGACGGCGGTGGCGGAAACCGACGTCGCGGTCTCGACGCTGGTGTCGGTGCGCGACCGCGTCATCCAGTCCTACGAAGACATCATGAAGATGCCGATCTGATCGTCATTGCGAGCGAAGCGAAGCAATCCATCTCTCGGAATGGATTGCTTCGTCGCAAGTGCTCCTAGGAAGAAAGTCGCTCAAAAACGGTGTCATACTACCAACATCGAGCCTCAAACTTTCATCCAAGGCGGGTCGGTGCCTTATCCACCGGTCCCAACTCGCAATGACGAATCCTCTTCAATTGACCGGCACGCCAAGCCGGAACGCGTTCTCCACGATCCGCAGACCCACCTCGCCGCCAAGCGACATCAGCGATTCCGGGTGGAACTGCACGCCGCCGACCGGCAAGGTCTTATGCTCGATCGCCATCGCGACGCCGTCCTCGGTGCTCGCGGTCACATTGAGCACATCGGGCATGCTATCGCGCTCGACATAGAGCGAATGGTAACGGCCGATCATAATCTCATTGGGCAGGTTCTGCATCAACCGCCCGCCCCTCACCTGAATTCGCGACGGCCGCCCATGCGCGGGCTGGCCGAGCTGGCCGAGCTGCCCGCCGAAATATTCGCCGATCGCCTGCACGCCGAGGCAGACGCCGAAGATCGGCAGCTTCTTGTCCAGCGCCGTGCCAATCGTCCTGGAGATTGCAAAATCTTCCGGCCGGCCCGGACCCGGCGACAGCACCAGCAAATCCCAGCCGTTCTGCTTCAGCATTTCCTGGGCGTGAATGTGCCGGACCACGGTGACGGTAGCGCCGACCTGCCGGAAATAATCCGCCAGCATATGAACAAAACTGTCGTCATGGTCGATCAGCAGCACGCGCTTGCCCGAGCCGGTGGCATCCGGCGCAAACGCCGACAGCGGCTTCGGTGGATCGCCGCGCAGCGCCTGAAACAGCGCCGCGGCCTTGACCTGGCATTCGCGGTCCTCGGCGGCCGGGTCTGAGTCGAACAGGCAGGTCGCGCCGACCCGCACTTCGGCAAGGCCGTCCTTCATCCGGATGGTGCGGATGGTCAGCCCGGTATTGATGCTGCCGTCGAAATTCACGGCGCCGATCGCGCCGGCATACCAGCGCCGCGACGAACGCTCGTTGTCCTCGACGAACTGCATCGCCCACAATTTCGGCGCGCCGGTCACCGTCACCGCCCAGGCGTGGGTGAGGAACGCATCGAGCGAGTCGAAGCCCGGCCGCAAAATGCCTTCGACATGATCGACGGTGTGAAACAGTTTCGAGTAGGTCTCGATCTGCCGCCGCGCCAGGACCTTGATGGTGCCGGGCACGCAGACCCGCGCCTTGTCGTTGCGGTCGACGTCGGTGCACATATTGAGTTCGAATTCGTCTTTCTCGGAATTCAGCAATTGCCGGATCTGTTCGGCATCGCCGATCGCATCGACGCCGCGCGCGATGGTACCGGAGATCGGGCAAGTCTCGACCCGCCGGCCGTCAGAACGCACGAACATCTCCGGCGACGCCGCCACCAGGAACTCGCCGTCTCCCAGATTCATCAGGGCGCCGTAGGGCGACGGATTGATCCGGCACAGCCGCTGGAACACTTCCGCCGGCGAGCGCTCGCAGGGTTCGGCGAACAGCTGGCCTGGCACCGCCTCGAACAGATCGCCGCGCGCGAACGCCGCACGCGCGGTTTCGACCGTGGCCTGATATTCGCCGGGCCCGTGATCGGAAAATCCCTGCCGCGGCGTTTTGGCGTAGCCGCTTTCCGGCGTCTCGCGTGGCAGCCCCTCTGACGACTTCCCCTTCCAGGAAAAGTCATAGCTCAGCACCACGCCACGCCCGGTGGCGCGGTCATAGGCCAACAGGCGATCCGGCACGTAAAGCACGATATCGCGCTGGTCATTCTCTCGCGCGCGCTTCTGCACGAGATCCTCGATCTGGAACACCAGATCGTAGGCAAACGCCCCGAACAGGCCGTGCAACGGATCGTCATTGGCACCGAGCGCTGCGACGAGATCGCGCACCAGTGACATCACGCTGGCACGGCGGGTGCGCTGGTCCTCATCGACCGGCGCCGCGCCGCGCACGATATGACCGGCGAGCCGCGTTGCGTTCCGCTCGGTGATGACGACGCAAGGCTCGCGCAGCGTATCGCCGAGAAACGCGATCAGCACCTCGCCGCGCGCGTTCAGGGCTTGCAGCGAAAAGCCGGGCCCGGTCGTTTCCAGCCGCAACGGCGGATCGGAAAAGCCGAGATCGAAACTCTCATAGCGCCCCGGCACCGTGGTGCCCGACGACAGCACCACGCCGCGGCGGCGATCGAGCAGATCGATCAGGTCGTCGAGCCGGCTGGCGCCGCCGGTAAATTGCTCCACCGAGCGCGATACTTCCAGGCCGCCATGGGTGCGATATTGGCTGCGGGCCGGCAGTGAGAACGCTGTCCTGTTCATGTGATCCTCTTACGAAACTTGCCGAGGGAACGCCACACAGGACAAACGAAAAGGCCGTCGCACTGCGATGACGGCCTCTAACGATTGGAGAAAATAAAATCGCACCGGCCACCTTTAGAAGGTGAGCCACCAGAGACGGGTTTTGCGGACGGCGGTGCTCATGGGCCACGTAAACACCATGGCGGGGCTATTACGTCAAGGGATGATCGCCGTGGACACCTCCAGGGGTTGTCGGTTTCGGCCACATCTTTTGGTGCTCAAACGAGCAAAATATGGATAGATTCAGCCCAAGATCACTAAAAAAGCGGGAGGCGCGCAATGGCTGTGCAGGCTCTGGGATATGCCGGGTTCGGATCGGCCGCGCTCGACGACTGGCGGCAGTTCGGAACCGGACTGGTCGGCCTGCAGGCGGTAGAGCGCAGCCCGTCACTGCTGGCATTCCGGATGGACGACAGGAAGCAGCGCATCGTCATCGACCGCTCGATGCCGGACGGCGCGCGTTTCTTCGGCTGGGAGGTTGCCGACGCGGCAGCGCTGGACGCGCTCGCGTCGCGGCTGGAAAAGGCCGAGGTTGACGTTACCGCCGAGCCGCAGGCGCTCGCTGACAACCGGCGTGTTCGCAGCCTGATTTCGTTTCGCGATCCGGCCGGCAATCGTCTGGAGGTATTTTACGGCGCGGAAATCGACGACACGCCGTTCAGTCCGGGCCGTTCGATTTCCGGTTTCCGCACCGGCCCGCTCGGCCTTGGCCACGCCGTGCTGACGGTCGAAAACATCGACGCGGTGATGCCGTTCTACGTCGACCTGCTCGGCTTCGGGCTTTCCGACTACATGCAAAAGCCGTTTCGCGCCTACTTCTTTCACGTCAACGCGCGGCATCACAGCCTCGCGCTGATCGAGACCGGCCGCAACGGCATGCATCATCTGATGGTGGAGCTGTTTTCGCTCGACGATGTCGGCCAGTCCTACGATGTCGCTCTGAGCCAGCAGGAGCGCGTCAGCGTCACGCTCGGCCGTCACACCAACGACCTCATGACGTCGTTTTACGCCAAGACGCCGTCGTCATTCATGGTCGAGTGCGGCTGGGGCGGCCGCGAGATCGATCCCGCGACATGGCAGCCTTTCGAATTACAGGACGGTCCGAGCCTGTGGGGGCACGAACGCGTCTGGCTGCCGCCATCCGACCGCGAAGTCGCGCGCGAGATGCGGATGCGCGCCGCGGCCTCCGGCCTGCGTGCGCCGGTGCAGGTGATGGACGGCAATTACCAGCTGATGCCGGGGACGTGTCCGTGGTGGGATGGAGTGAGCAAGGGTTGACGACCACAAGCCACGCGTCGTCCCGGCGAACGAGGTTGTGAAATATATCTCCGACCTCATCCTGAGGAGCGCGCCCTTGCGCGTGTCTCGAAGGATGGCCGCGAGTCCATGCGTTGTGTCCATCCTTCGAGACGCTTGCTTCGCAAGCTCCTCAGGATGAGGTAGGTATTCTTCACAGGCTCGAACGCGGCGACCCATAACCACAGGCGTTCATGGTTTCGGGAAGTCGTCGAACAGCGCGCTTTCTAAAACGATGGAACGCGGCGTGTGGGCCCCGGCGTTCGCCGAGGCGACCGCACGGCATCACCCCAGGTGCTTCTTAAAGAACTCCGTGGCGCGGCCCCAAGCCAACTCCGCTGCCGCGCGGTCGTGCACGGATTGCCGCTGCTCGTTGACGAAGGCGTGCTCGGCGTCATAGCGAAACAGCTCGAGCGATTTGCCGGCGGCCTTCATCGCCTGCTCGAAGCCATCGACCAATTGCGGCGTGCACCAGTCGTCCTTGTTGGCAAAATGCGCTTGAAGGGGGATCTTGATGTCGGCCGGTTTCGCGGCTGCCTCCGGCGGAATGCCGTAGAACACCACGCCCGCGGCCAGCTCGGGAATCTTGGCGGCGCCGATGATGGTCACTGCGCCGCCGAGACAGAAACCGGTCAGGCCGACCTTGGCGCCGTTCCTGGCGAGATATTGCGTGGCGCCGCGCACGGTCTGGGTGGTGGCGTCGATGAAATCCAGCGAGTTCATCTCTTTGCCGGCAGCATCCGTATCGTGATACGGTACCACCTTGCCGTTGTAGAGATCAGGCGCCAGCGCGTCGAACCCGGCCACCGCGAAGCGGTCGCACAACCCCTTGATCTGCTCGGAAAGTCCCCACCACTCCTGGATCACCACCACGCCCGGCGCGTTGCCGCGCGCGGCGTTGGCGAGATAGCCGCTGGCGTCCTTGCCGTCCGGACGCTTGAACGAGATGCTGGTACCCATGGGTTCCTCCGATGATTTCTTGACGGGCCGATTGGCGGCTATTTTGTCCGCTGTGCGGTCAGGAAGCAATCGCCCACGTCGCAGGGTTCGTGCCCCGGATGCTGCGCAGCGCGCCGTTCTTCCACCCAACAAAAAAGCCCCGCAGGGGCTTTTTCCAATTCACATCATCGGCGCGCGCGCTCAGTGCGCGTCGGCCCAGACCCTCTTCTTGGTGAAATACATCAGTCCCGTGAATATGATCAGGAACACGAACACCTGCATCCCCAGCCGCTTGCGTTCCTCCATGTGCGGCTCCGCGGTCCACATCAGGAACGTGGTGACATCCTTGGCGTATTGCGCGACCGTCGCCGGCGAGCCATCGTCAAACGTCACCTGGCCGTCGCTCAGCGGCTTCGGCATCTTGATGGCGTGGCCCGGGAAATATTTGTTGTAATACGCGCCCTCGGGAATGCTGACACCCGCGGGCGGCTTTTCTTCATAGCCCTGCAGGATCGCATCGACGTAGTTCGGGCCCTGCTCCTGAAACTGCGTGAAAAAGTCGAACACGAATTTCGGGAAACCGCGCTCGTAGGAGCGCGCCTTGGTGATCAGCGACAGGTCGGGAGGCAATCCGCCGCCATTGGCCACCCGCGCGGCCTGTTCGTTGGGGAATGGCGAGGGGAAATAATCCGCGGGCCGGCCGGGTCGCTCGAACATCTCGCCCTGATCGTTCGGACCGTCCTTGATCTTGTAGTCGGATGCGAAGGCGGCTGCCTGCGCGACCGAATATCCCGGACCACCGGCGTCAGCGAGATTGCGGAACGCGATGTACGACAGGCCGTGACAGGCCGAGCAGACTTCCTTGTAGACTTTCAGTCCGCGCTGCAACGACCCGCGATCGAACTTGCCGAACGGACCGGAGAACGACCATTTCTGCGATGGCGGCACTTCCTCATGATCCGCAGCCCGGGCGTTTTGCGCGCTGCCGGCGAACAGCGCACCCGCGAGCGCGAACGCGATCGCCGTAGATACCATCGGCGTCGATCTGCTGCCGGTTTTCGCCAGCACGTCGGCGGCGATCGAGTTGGGAGCCGGCCTCGGCTTTTCGATCCGGCTCAGAAGCGGCAACAGGATCAGGAAATAGGCGAAGTAGCAGAAGGTCAGGACGCGCCCGGCGATCACATAAATGCCTTCGGGCGGCTTGCCGCCAAGCCAGCCCAGCAGCACGCAGACGATGACGAAGATCCAGAAGAACTGCTTCGCCAGCGGGCGATATTTGGACGATTTCGTCTTCGCGGTATCGAGCCATGGCAGGAATGCCAGCACCAGGATCGCCGAGAACATCGCGGTCACGCCGGCGAGCTTGTTCGGAATGCTGCGCAGGATCGCGTAGAACGGCAGGTAGTACCACTCCGGCACGATATGCGCAGGCGTGACGCCGGGGTTGGCGGGGATGTAGTTGTCGGCATCGCCGAGATAGTTCGGCATGTAGAAGATGAACCACGCGAAGAACAGCATGAAGCAGGAGACGCCGAACGCATCCTTGATGGTCGCGTAGGGCGTGAACGGCACGGTGTCCTTTTCCGTCTTCGCTTCGACGCCGGCCGGATTGTTCTGACCGGCGACATGCAGCGCCCAGATGTGCAGCACTACGACGCCGGCGATCACGAACGGCAGCAGGTAGTGCAGCGAGAAGAAGCGGTTCAGCGTCGGATTGCCGACGGAATAGCCGCCCCACAGCAGGGTCACGATGCTCTCGCCGAAATAGGGAACGGCGGAGAACAGATTGGTGATGACGGTGGCGCCCCAGAAGCTCATCTGGCCCCACGGCAGCACGTAGCCCATGAAGCCCGTTGCCATCATCAGGAGGTAGATGATGACGCCGAGAATCCAGAGGATTTCGCGCGGCTCCTTGTATGACCCGTAATACAGGCCGCGGAACATGTGGATGTAAACCGCGAGAAAGAACATCGAGGCGCCGCTGGCGTGGATATTGCGCAGCAGCCAGCCGTAGTTCACGTCACGCACGATGCTTTCGACCGACTTGAAGGCCATGGTGGCCTCCGGCGTGTAATGCATCGCCAGGATCACGCCGGTGAGGATCTGCACCCCGAGCATCATCGACAGGATGGCACCGAAGGTCCACCAGTAGTTCAGGTTGCGCGGCGTCGGATAGGCCACGAACGAGGAATGCATAAGTCCCAAGATCGGGAGACGCCGCTCAATCCACTTCAAGGCGGAATTGGTCGGCTGGTAGTCGGATGGTCCGCTCATGATGCGATCCTGAGGAAGTAAAACGAAGCGACGGGCTTAAAATCCCGGATACCAGATCCGAGGCTCAGCCAATCTGGATTTTGCTGTCCGAAACGAATTGATAGGGCGGCACCGGCAGATTGGCCGGCGCAGGCCCCTGGCGAATGCGACCCGAGGAGTCGTATTGCGAGCCGTGGCAGGGGCAGAAGAAGCCGTCGTAATTGCCTTCATGAGCGATCGGGATGCAGCCGAGATGGGTGCAGATGCCGATCACGACCAGCCACTGGTCGTGGCCTTCCTTGACCCGGGCCTGGTCGGTCTCCGGATCGGGAAGGCTCGAGACGGGCACGCTGCGGGCCTCGTCGATCTGCTTCTTGGTACGGTGGCTGATGTAGATCGGCTTGCCCCGCCAGAACACCTTGATGTCCTGTCCTTCGGCGATCGGCGCCAGATCGACTTCGATCGGCGCGCCTGCCGCAATGGTCGAGGCGTCCGGATTCATTTGGGAAACGAACGGCCAGAGTGCGGCCACTCCGCCCACCGCAGCGGCGGCTCCCGTTGCGACAAAGAGGAAATCACGGCGTGTCGAATCCACCGAAGACGCTGTCGTCACGATTCCAAACCCTTTCTTAGCTGCAGCCGGTGGAACCGCCCCAGGCAATATACAGAGGAACCGGAGGAGGCTGCCGGCGCCCGCGCCCCCCGCGGCGGCAGAAAGACCACTTCTCCCAGCCAATCGGGCGGAACAAGCAGTCCAGAATCGTTCTATTGGCACCCTTGCCGGAAGAGCGCAAGCCCGCTATCGGCTCGCAAGCGTGCAATGCACTAAATCCGCGCCGAGTGATGTTTTATTCAGACATTTCATGGGGGCCCCAAGGGCTATCACCGAATGCAGATTGCGCTTTTCCAGCCCGACATCCCGCAGAACACCGGGACGATTCTTCGTCTCTGCGCGTGTCTGAATGTGGCTGCCCACATTATCGAGCCTGCGGGTTTTCCGGTGTCCGACCGGCACTTCCGCCGGGCCGGCATGGACTATCTCGACCAGGTAACCATCACGCGACACGACTCGTGGCCAAAATTCGAACAGTGGCGTAACGACAAGGGCTACCGGCTGATCCTGTTCACAACCAAGGGTGTCAGTCCTTATCTTGACTACCGCTACGGCGCGACCGACATCCTTATGTTCGGGCGCGAGTCCGCAGGGGTCCCGGACGAGGTCGTCGCCAAAGCCGACGCGCGGCTGGTGATCCCGATCGAGCCGGGCTTGCGCTCGCTCAATGTCGCGATGGCTGTGGCGATGGCATTGGGTGAGGCGCTGCGGCAAACCAGTTCCGCATTTAGGGAGACGGCAGGTTGAGTTACGCGGTCAAGGAAATCTTTCTGACCTTGCAGGGCGAAGGCGCACACGCCGGCCGCGCGGCGGTGTTTTGCCGGTTCTCCGGCTGCAATCTCTGGAGCGGCCGCGAGCAGGACCGCGCCGCGGCGACGTGCCGGTTTTGCGACACCGATTTTGCCGGAACCGACGGCACGCTGGGCGGCCGCTATGCCTCGGCCGCGGAGCTCGCCGATACCATAGCCGCGCAGTGGAGCGGAACCGGCGTAAACCGTTACGCGGTATTGACCGGCGGCGAGCCATTGCTGCAGGTGGACAAGGCCCTCATCGATACGCTGCATTCCCGTGGTTTCGAAATCGGCGTCGAGACCAATGGGACGATCGAGCCGCCGGAGGGCATGGACTGGATTTGCGTCAGCCCCAAAGCCGGCGCTGACCTCGTGATACGGCGAGGTCATGAACTCAAGCTGGTTTATCCGCAGGCGGATGCAGCGCCCGAGGCCTTTGTCGATCTTGCCTTTGAGCGCTTCTCGCTGCAGCCGATGGACGGACCCGATGTGATCGAGAACACCGCGCGCGCGGTTGACTATTGTCTGCGCCATCCGCAATGGCGGCTCAGCCTGCAGACCCACAAAGCGCTCGGTATCAGATAGAAATTGGATTCTTGAGATGTGGGAATTGACGAAATCGTTCCGCTTCGAGGCCGCGCATGCGTTGCCGGGAACGACGCTGGGTGCGGCAAGCGAGGAAATCCACGGCCACTCGTTCCGCGCCGAGGTGACCGTGCGCGGCATGCCCGATCCCGCGACAGGCATGGTGCTGGACCTCGGCCTGCTCGAACAGAGCATGGACGAGGTGCGGAAAATGCTCGATCACAAATTGCTCAACAACGTCGACGCGCTTGGACCGCCGATGCTGGAGAATCTTTCGCGCTTTATCTGGGAGCGGGTCGAGCGCGCCGGCCGGATCACCCGGGTGAGCGTGCACCGTGACAGCTGCAACGAGAGTTGCAGCTATTTCGGCCCGCAGGGTTAGTCCGTCATTGCGAGGAGCGTTAGCGACGAAGCAATCCATTCTTTCTTTGCGCGGCGCGATGGATTGCTTCGCGGAGCCTGTCATCGGGCGCGCATTCGCGCGACCCGCTGGCTCGCAATGACGGAGGATAAACGTTAGGAAATCGCATGGAGATGTCCGTGATCGAGGATCGCAAGGCGCGCGCGCGGAGCTGGTTCGAACGCTTGCGTGATGACATTTGTTCGGCCTTCGAGAAACTGGAAGACGATGCGCCGGCGTCGCTCTATCCCGGGCCCTTGGGTCGCTTTGTGCGCACGCCCTGGGACCGCACCGACCATACCGGCGTACCCGGCGGCGGCGGCATGATGTCGGTGATGCGCGGACGGCTGTTCGAGAAGGTCGGCGTGCATTGCTCGACGGTACACGGCGAATTCGCGCCCGAATTTCGCGCGCAAATTCCCGGCGCCGCCGACGATCCCACCTTCTGGGCGTCGGGCATTTCGGTGATCGCGCATATGCGCAATCCGAACGTCCCGGCGGTGCACATGAACACCCGCTTCGTCGTCACCACCAAAGCGTGGTTCGGCGGCGGCGCGGATCTGACGCCGGTGCTCGACCGACGTCGAACCCAGCAAGACGCCGACACGATTGCTTTTCACGCGGCGATGAAGGCCGCATGTGACGGGCACAACGGCGTCTCCGACTACGACAAGTACAAGAAATGGTGCGACGAGTATTTCTATCTGCCGCATCGCAAGGAGGCGCGCGGTATCGGCGGCATGTTCTACGACTGGCATGACAGCGGCGACTGGGATGCCGACCTCGCCTTCACCCAGGAAGTCGGCCGCGCATTCCTGAAAATCTATCCCGAGCTTGTCAGGCGCAATTTCGATGCGCCGTGGAACGCCGAAGACCGCGAAGAGCAGTTGATCCGGCGCGGACGTTACGTTGAATTCAATCTGCTCTACGACCGCGGCACCATCTTCGGACTGAAAACCGGCGGCAATGTGGATTCCATCCTGTCGTCGATGCCGCCTGAAGTGAAGTGGCCGTAAGCCATGACGCAGCTACCCCGCGCGATGCTGATCGACATGGACGAGACCATCCTGTCGGCCTATGGCCCCCGAGATTGCCTGGAACAGCGTCACGGCGGAATTTGCCGGCGAATTTGCGCCGCTGTCGCCGCAACAGGTCACCGCGGCGATCGTCGATTCCGCCCGCAGGTTCTGGGCGACGGCGGAAGCAGGATGGCGATTGAAACTCGCCGAAGCAAGGCACGTGGTCGTCAGGGATGGATTTGCCATGCTTGCCGCCGCTGGCCAGACCGCCCTCTCCCATGATCTTGCGATACGGCTTGCCGACCGCTTCACCGCCTATCGCGAAGAGCAGATGTTCGTCTTCCCGGGTGCGCATGATGCCATCGATGCCCTGAAAGCGCTCGGCGTGAAGCTGGCGCTGGTGACCAACGGCGCAGCCGGCATCCAGCGCGCCAAGATCGAACGCTTTGCACTAACGCACCGGTTCGATCATATCCAGATCGAGGGCGAGCATGGTTTCGGCAAACCGGACGAGCGCGCCTACCAGCATGCCATGCAGGCGCTCGGCGTAACGCCACCCGAGACCTGGATGATCGGCGACAATCTGGAATGGGAAATCGAAGTGCCGCAGCGTCTCGGTATCTATGCCATCTGGATCGATGCACACGGCGAAGGCCTGCCCGCGGAAGCCACCGTCAAGCCTGATCGCATCATCCGCTCGCTGACGGAACTGCTGCCTGTCTAGCGCGCTGGAGCGGGATGACTTTTCTTCGAATCGTCATCCCGCTCCATCTTTTTGTTTGAGCATGATCTTTTCGGAAAACCGGTATCCACTTTTCCGGATCATGCTCTTGCGGCTGCGGGCGCGCGTTCGAAATCCGGCTGTTGCTTTTTTGTCATTGCCGCCAGCAATCGGGCCACTGCACGGCAGAATGTTTCGGCCGGACACAGACCGGACATAGAAGCCGGCGATCATCTTGGGGCGATAGTGGCGATGACGGTCTGTCACGACAGATCGATAGCCTAGCCATCGCGTCAATCAACTTGGGGAAAGAAATCATGGACTTGAAGCCAGGCGATGTTGTCATTCTGAAATCCGGGGGTCATTCGATGACCGTGGCGGAAGTCAAGGACGGCGCCATCGCATGCGTCTGGATGGGCGGAGAAGGCGATCTGTTTCGCGAAACGCTTTCATCAGCCGTGCTCGAACAGATCGAAGTCGAGGATTCGGACGACGAAGAGGAAGACGAAGAAGAGGACGAGGAAGAGGTCGCATGACTTCGCTTGCGATGCCGCCGAAGCCTGGGCCCGGCGGCATCGCTTTTCCGGTAATTTCGTTCAATGAAAGGATCGCGCCGCTTCGACGATCATGACCGTCCCGCCCGCGATCACGGCGACATCGAGGATCGCGGCGTGAACATGCACCGGCATGCGCTCGACAAAGGCGCGGGCGAGAAACGCCCCGGGCAGCGCAATCGCGCCGATCAGAACGGCAAAGGCGAGCACTTGCGCGGTGACCACGCCTGCCAGACCGAATACTGAAATCTTGATGATGCTGGTGGCGACCGAGATCACGGCATCGGTGGCGATCACGGCCGCGCCCTCGAGGCCGGCCGCCATCAGGAGCGACAGCAGAATGACGCCCGAGCCCGAGGTGCCACCAACCACGACGCCGTAGCCCACCGAGCCCGCGGCCAGCCCGGTGTCACTGATTTTGATATCGCGGCGTTTGAGCAGACGGCGCATCGGCACGCTCGATATCAGCATGGCGCCGATCACCAGTGCAGCGCCGGCGTTGGTAAGCCGGGTATAGCCGTACGCGCCGAGCGCTGTCGTCAATGCGGCCGCCGCAATCACGATTCCCGCGCGGCGGCGGTCGGCATAGCGGAGATAGGCGGCGAAACGGCTGGTGTTGGTAAAGATCGAGGAGATGGCGATGATCGGCACCACCGGTTCGGCGCCGATCAGGGGCACCAGAACCAGCGGCATCAGCGCGCCGGTGCCGTAGCCCGCCAACCCGCCGACAACAGAGGCAAACAGCGCGACGCACGCCACCAGCAGGAGTTGGTTCGCGGAAATATCGGCGAAGCCGGAAATGATACTCACGGCCGATGGTCGCGGCTGAAACGGATTTTCCTCTGGTCGGCGATGGTCTTGAGCGCAGGCTCATCCAGAGGAAAATCCGCCGCCAGCCACGCGTCTTCGGCCAGCGCGAGCACCTGCCCGAGCGCGGGACCTTCGGCAATTCCGCGCGCGATGAAATCGGCTGCCTTCAGCGGAAATTTCGGCGCACTCCAGCGCTGCGGCAAGGTGGCGAGTTCGCGCCAATGCGCAGAATTGGTGCCCGCTCCTGCCCGCGCCCACGCCAACATCAGCCGGTCGCGGTAACGCTCCTCGCCGAGCCGGTAGAGCCGTCGCCGTGCGATCGCCTCGTCCATGCCGGCGAGCCGCCACCAGCGATGGCCCATGGAATCGAGCGCCTTGGTTTCGGCATTGGTCAGCCGCAAGCGCGTCGCAAGCCGCCTGGCGTCCTCGGTGACGGCGACCGCCAGCGCGCCGAGGCGGCGAACCGCGCTCGGTTCAAGTCCAAGCAGGCGCTCCGCTGATATCATGGCTGTAAACGGTCCTATATAGGCGACACCGCCGAAAATCGGCAGCAGTAACCCGCCATCCGCCATCGCTGCGACCGCGCCGGGAGCGCCTTCCGCGACCATCAGTTTCAGCATTTCCATGCGCACGCGTTCGGCGGAGAGGGTCGTAAGGCCTGCTCGCGCCGCGATGCAGGCAAGGTAGCCGGCGCGATCGGGCTCACCGGCGCCATAGGCGGCGTGAATGCGGAAAAACCTGGGGATGCGCAGATAGTCTTCGGCGATACGCTGGCTCGGATCGCCGATGAAGCGCACCCGTTTGGCGAGGACATCATCCAACCCGCCGACATGGTCATGCACCACACCACCGGCGTCAACGGACAGGCCGTTGATGGTGAAGTCGCGCCGCTCCGCATCGCGAACCCAGTCGCGCCCGAACGCGACCTTCGCCTTGCGGCCGAACGTCTCGGTATCCTCGCGCAAGGTGGTGACCTCAAACGGCTGCGCGTCGACGACCAGCGTCACGGTGCCATGTTCGATGCCGGTCGGCACGCTCTTGATGCCGGCCGCCTTGGCGCGGCGGATCACTTCATCGGGCACGGCGGTGGTCGCGATATCGATATCGCCGGTCGGAATCTTCAAGAGCGCGTTGCGAACCGCGCCGCCGACCACCCGCGCCTCCTCGCCGTTACCGTTCAGCAATTCGAGCACGCGGGCGGCCGGACCCGATTTGAACCAGGGCGCGTCGTCGAGCACGCGCGCAATAGTCATTTTTCAACTCCGGGAACGAACTTGCCGTTCTCGATATGCGCGGGGATGTAAGTCGAATTCGGCGGCGCGCCGGAAAAATGCGCGAGCAAAATAAAGCTGAGCACCACCAGCAGCAATGAACCGAGCACCAGTTTGGCGATGATATGCACCGGCCATGATGACTGAATCAACAATCCGGAGCGTGTCGCGATCAAAAACAGCGCATAGACCGCGAACGGGATCAGGAAAATTCCGATCTCGGTGAAGGCCGGACGGATCATGGCAGGCAAATCCGCTCATACAGCACGCGCAGAATCCCCGCGGTCGCGCCCCAGATATAGCGCTCCTCGAACGGCATGGCGTAGTACGAACGCTCCATGCCGCGGAATTCCTTGCTGTGCACCTGATGGTTCACAGGGTCCATCAGGAACGCCAGCGGAACCTCGAACGTATCGTCGACTTCGGCTTCGTTGATGCGCAGCTTGAAGCCCGGCTTCACCCGCGCAACCGTCGGCAGGATGCGATATCCGAACCCGGTTGCGTACAGATCGAGGTAGCCGATCGGATCGATGAATTCCCTGGAAAGGCCGATCTCCTCCTCGGCCTCACGTATCGCCGCCTCGAGCGGCGAGGCGTCGGTCGCATCGATCTTGCCGCCGGGGAAGGAGATCTGGCCGGCGTGATCGTTGAGATGCGCCGCGCGCTGGGTCAACAGCACGGTCGGTTGCGCATGCTCCACCACCGGGATCAACACCGCCGCGGGACGAATCGGCTGTTCGCGGGCGATGATCTGCAGCATCCGATCGGTACCCTCGTCGCCGCTTGGGGGAACCACGCTGGCGTCGGTCAACCCTGCGGGAATGTCGAAGCGCAGCCGCGCGCGGGCCCGATCGAAGAACTCCACTGAGCCGATCGCGGCAGGGTCGGTCTTCAGCATCGGCTCGTTCAAAGCGCGCCCCTCACCTGCTCCGCATCGGCCATTGCAAAGAATTCGCCGGCCGACGCGATCCCGAACATTGGACGACCATCGACCACTCGCTCCTCGCCCATGTCAACCAGATCATAATAAAGCGCCCGCGTGACCTTGGCCCACAGGTCGGCGCGGACGTGAAGATAGGGCGTGAGGCCGCCGTCGACCGCGGCCTCGAATCGCAACCGATGCCCGGAATCGCATGGCACCCAGTCGTCGACGTTGGTACGGAAGCGCAGCAGCCGGCCTCGATCATCCGTTTCCTTGAGCATCTCAACCGCCAGAAACGGCGCATCGTCGACGCGGATGCCGACCTTCTCCACCGGGGTCACGAGAAAGTGCTTGCCGTCCTCACGCTTGAGTATTGTGGAAAACAGCCGGACCAAAGCGGGTCGTCCGATCGGCGTACCCATGTAGAACCATGTACCATCGCTGGCGATTCGCATGTCGAGATCGCCGCAGAACGGCGGATTCCACAAATGCACGGGCGGCAGCCCTTTTGCGGGACCGGCGTTTGCAGCGTTCCTGACGGCAGCAGTCAGTCCTTCGAGGCCCTGATGGGTGGTCTGCCCTTGCTTCGCCATTGTTTACCCTGAGGTTGATTGCCTCGATCTGGCACGATTGGTGCACGTCTTCCGGTGTGTGTAGGCGAGTTCCCTCGGGTGAAACCTTGAGGTCAAGTCGCCACATCGTGATACAGTTCATACCCCTAAATACCGATAATGTGGGGATAGTTTAACTCAACGAATACATGGCCTTCGCATAAGTTTATGCAGGGGTGCATGACATGACGTCGCAATCGGCGGCGTTTGGACAAGGAGTGACCAATGGCTGGCGCAGACAGTGTCGAAAAACTTGAGGACGTGATCGTCCGCTCGGCCGAACAGGTCGCCGGCCAAATCCGCGCCGCGAAGGATGCGATCTCCACAGTTATCTTTGGTCAGGACCGGGTGATTGAAAATACCCTGGTGACGATCCTGTCCGGCGGTCACGCGCTTCTGATCGGCGTGCCCGGCCTCGCCAAGACCAAGCTGGTGGAAACCTTGGGCATTACGCTCGGGCTCGACGCCAAGCGCATCCAGTTCACGCCAGACCTGATGCCTTCGGATATTCTGGGCGCGGAGGTGCTGGACGAGAGCACTTCCGGCAAGCGGTCGTTCCGCTTCATCTCCGGACCGGTGTTCGCTCAGCTTCTGATGGCCGACGAAATCAACCGCGCCAGCCCGCGCACCCAGTCCGCGCTGCTGCAGGCGATGCAGGAGCAGCACATCACGGTTGCGGGCGCGCGCCACGATTTGCCGAAGCCGTTCCATGTGCTCGCGACCCAAAACCCGCTGGAGCAGGAAGGCACCTACCCACTGCCGGAGGCCCAGCTCGATCGCTTTCTGATGGAGATCGACGTCGACTATCCCGATCGCGACGCCGAGCGGCGCATCCTGTTCGAAACCACGGGCGCGGACGAGACGCTCGCCAAGGCTGCCATGAACGCGGATATCCTAATCACCGCGCAACGATTGGTGCGCCGACTGCCGGTCGGCGACTCGGTCGTGGAAGCGATCCTCTCGCTGGTGCGCTCCGCGCGTCCGGGTCCGGAAGGCGGCGAGGCCGGCAAGCTGATCGCCTGGGGGCCGGGTCCCCGCGCCAGCCAGTCACTGATGCTCGCAGTTCGTGCGCGCGCATTGCTCGACGGCCGCCTGGCGCCTTCGATCGACGACGTGCTCGATCTGGCCGAGCCGATTCTCAAGCACCGCATGGCGCTGACGTTTTCCGCCCGTGCCGAAGGCCGCACCATTCCTGACGTGATCCGGCAATTGAAGACGCGGATTGGTTGATGGCCGCGGAGACCAGGCACACAACCCAGGAGATCACAGCGATCCGACGTGCCGATGGCGAAAGCCGAACGCTCGCCGCATCGCTGCCGCGCCTTGTGCTTGAAGCTCGCCGCATCGCCGCCAACGTCATTCACGGCCTGCACGGGCGGCGGCGCGCCGGCGCCGGGGAAAGCTTCTGGCAATATCGCCGCTTCGTTTCGGGCGAGCCATCCCAAAGCGTCGACTGGCGGCGCTCGGCGCGCGACGATCATCTCTATGTCCGCGAGCAGGAATGGGAGGCCGCGCACACCGTGTGGCTGTGGCCGGACCGCTCGCCGTCGATGGCGTTCGCATCCAAACAGGCGCGCGACAGCAAGCTGGAGCGCGGGTTGATCGTGACCTTCGCGCTGGCCGAACTGCTGGTCGCGGGCGGCGAACGGGTCGGCGTTCCCGGCCTGATGACCCCGACCGCAAGCCGCAGCGTGATCGACAAGATGGCGCAAGCGATGCTGCACGATGATGCAGCCCGCCTGAGCCTGCCGCCGTCATTTGTGCCGTCGGCGCTGGCCGAAATCGTGGTGCTGTCGGATTTCTGGTCGCCGATCAGCGAAATCAGGACCATGCTCGCCGGATTATCGGCATCCGGCGCGCACGGCACCCTGGTGCAGATCGTGGACCCGGCAGAAGAAAGCTTCCCCTATTCCGGCCGGATCGAGTTCGTCGAGCCGGAAGGCGGCGGCGTCATCACCGCGGGCCGCGCGGAAAAATGGGCGGACGACTACGTTGCGCGGGTCGCACGTCACCGTGACGAGATTCGCAGCGAGACCAACAAGCTGGACTGGCTGTTCTCGACCCACACCACCAGCCGCTCTGCCGCCGAACTGCTGCTGTTCCTGCACGGCGGCATGATGGTGAGCAAGGGAAGCGCGCGCTTCGCGACCGTCAAGGCGGGGCGAAGCGCATGATCGCGGGGCTGCCTCTCACTTTCGCCGAACCATTTCTGCTGCTGGGTCTGTTGAGCCTGCCCGTGCTGTGGTGGCTGTTGCGGGTGATGCCGCCGCGGCCGCGGCGCATTGAGTTTCCGCCGACGCGGCTGTTGCTGGACATCGCGCCGAAGGAAGAAACCCCGTCGCATACACCATGGTGGCTGACGGCGTTGCGGCTTGCAGCCGCGACGCTTGTGATCTTGGCGGCCGCGGGACCGATCTGGAATCCGCAAACCGGTCTTGCCGGCAATAGCGCTCCGCTTGTCATCCTGCTCGACGATGGCTGGAGCGCGGCCTCGAGCTGGGACATCAGGATCAAGGCCGCGGACGAATTGATTGCGAATGCCGACAGCAACCGGCGCGGCGTTGCGCTGGTTCCGCTGTCCGAGCCCGCGCGCGACATCACACTGATGCCGGGGGGCACCGCGCGCGTGGCGCTGCGCCAGCTTGTGCCCAAGCCGTACTCGATCGAGAGGGTCGAAACCCTGCCCGCGATCGAGCGTTTCCTCAAGGCCACCGGCGACAGCGAGATCGCCTGGCTGTCGGATGGCGTCGATACCGGACGAGGGCCGGAGTTTCTCGAAGGCTTAAGCAAGACAATCGGGGATCGTGCATTGACGGTTTTTGAAGGCGGCACTCCATCCCCGCTCGCTTTGGTCGCAGCCGAGAACGCCGCGGCGAAGATGACTGTGAAGGTGCTGCGCGCCGATGGCGGCGTTGCCGCGGGCATCGTGCGGGCGATGGATCCAAAAGGCTCGCCGATCGGCGAAGCCCGCTATACGTTTTCGCCACGGGATCGCGAGACCGAAGCGGCGTTCGATCTTCCGGTGGAGCTGCGCAACGACATCGCGCGCCTCGAAATATCGGGCGAACGATCGGCGGGCGCGGTGCAACTGCTCGACAAGCGATGGCGCCGGCGCGCCATCGGCATCGTCAGCGGATCGACCAACGATACCGCGCAGCCGCTGCTGGCATCGACATTCTACCTCACCCGGGCGCTGGCGCCGTTCGCCGACGTGCGGCTGGGCGATCGCGGCGCGCCGCAACAGGCGATCACACAATTCCTCGACCAGAAGCTGCCGATGATCGTGCTCGCGGATGTCGGCACGCTGTCGCCCGAAATTCGCGAGCGCATAGCTGCGTGGATCGAGCAAGGCGGGGTGCTGGTGCGTTTTGCCGGCCCGCGTCTGGCGCAGGCGGATGACGATCTGGTTCCGGTAAAGCTGCGCCGCGGCGGACGCAGCCTCGGCGGCAGTCTTACGTGGGAAAAGCCGCAGCACCTTGCCTCGTTCGCGGCCGATGGACCGTTCGCCGGCCTGCCGGTGCCGAAGGACATCACCGTCAGCCGGCAGGTGCTCGCCGAACCGGACGCGGTGCTGGCGACCAAGAGCTGGGCCTCGCTGGAGGATGGAACCCCGCTGGTGACGGGCGAACATCGCGGCAAGGGCCTGGTGAGCCTGTTTCATGTCAGCGCCGACATGCGCTGGTCCGATCTGCCTATGTCCGGCAGCTTTGTCGAGATGCTGAGGCGGATCGTCGACGCATCAGGCTATACGTCCAATCCGGGTGCCGGCGTGGCGGGCGAAGCCAAGGTCGAAACCGTAGCGCCGCTGCGGACGCTGGATGGTTTCGGGGCGTTCGGACCACCGCCCTCAACCGCGAAGCCGCTGCCGGCCGACTTCCGGGACCGGGCGGCACCGGACCATCCGCCCGGATTCTATGGCCCCGCCGACGGTCCTCTCGCGGTCAATGCGCTGGCGGCGGCGGATCGCATCGCGCCGCTCGATACCGCTGGCCTGCGCGCGCGGCGTGCCAGCTACACCAATGCCGAACCGCGCGATCTGCGCGGCATCCTGCTGTCGTCGTCACTGGCGCTGTTCCTGATCGACGCGATCATCGTCGCTGTGCTTGGCGCCGGCATCGCAGCGTTGCTGCGGCGCCGCGCCGCGCCTGCTGCGCTGGCGTTGGCGCTCGTATTGTCCACCATGTTGGCAGCGCCATCGCCGTCCCGTGCCGACAACGACGATGATTTCGCGATCAAGTCGGTCTCGCAAACCCGCCTCGCCTATGTCGTTACCGGCAATACCGACGTGGATTCCATCGTCAAGGCAGGGATGTCCGGGCTGACGTTGTTTCTCGCGCAGCGCACGGCATTGGAGGCCGGCGACCCCGTTGGCATCGACCCTGCACGCGACGAACTGGCGTTCTTCCCTCTGATCTACTGGCCGGTTGTGCCCGGCGCGGCGAAGCCGCCGCAAGACGCCATCAACCGCATCGACGCCTACATGAAACAGGGCGGCACCGTGGTGTTCGACACGCGCGATGCCATCGAGGCGCCGCCGGGAGAAAGCGGCGCATCGCAGACGCAGGGAATGCTGGCCTTGCGCAATATTCTCTCCTCGCTTGACGTTCCCGAGCTTGAACCGGTTCCGCGCGAACACGTGCTGACCAAGACGTTCTATCTGCTGCACGATTTCCCCGGCCGGTTTAACTCCGGCCAGACCTGGGTTGAAACCTTGCCGCGCGACGAGGACGAAGAGGCAGCCTCCCGGCCGGCCCGGGGCGGCGACGGCGTCTCACCGATTATCATCACTTCGAACGATCTTGCCGGTGCCTGGGCGATACGCCCCGACGGCCAGCCGATGCTGCCGCTGACACCGGGCGAGCCCAAGCAGCGCGAATTCGCCTTCCGCGCCGGCGTCAACATCGTGATGTATACGCTGACCGGAAACTACAAGGCCGACCAGGTGCATGCGCCGGCGCTGATCGAACGGCTCGGACAGTAGGAACGCAATATGCAGTACGGCATCGCGTTTACACCGCTCGTCCCCTCGCTGGTGCTGTGGCTCGCGCTGGCAGCCATCGCCGTGATCGCCGTCCTGCTCCTGCTCGGCCGCGCGCGCGGCGCGGCGGTGCGCGTGACAGCGCTGGCGCTTATCCTGCTGGCGTTGGCCAATCCGTCATTTACCCGCGAGGACCGCGAGCCGCTGTCGTCGGTCGCCGCTGTCGTGATCGACAAGAGCCCCAGCCAGAATTTCGGCGAGCGCAACCGCGAAACCGCGAAAGCGCAGGAGGCATTGGTCGATAGCCTCAAGACGATCAAGGGGCTGGAGGTGCGGGTCGTCGAAGCCGGCCAGGCCGACGGCGAAACCGATGGCACGAGGTTATTCGGCGCGCTGTCGTCGACGCTGTCGGACGTTCCCGTCGATCGCGTCGCTGGTGCATTTCTGATTACCGACGGCCGGGTGCATGACATTCCTGCCAACGCGGCGGGGCTTGGATTTCAGGCCCCGGTGCATGCGCTGATCACGGGACGCAAGGACGAGCGCGACCGGCGCATCGCGATTTCCGCAGCCCCCCGCTTCGGCATCGTCGGACAAGTCCAGACCATCACCTACCGGCTGGACGATCAAGGCGTCAGCGGTGACCGCGCCAAGATTGTGGTGCGTCGCGACGGCGAAGTGATCAACGAACGCACCGTGCAGAGCGGGCAGACCGTCAACGTCGAGATCGATATCAAGCACGCCGGGCCTAACATCGTCGAGATCGAGGATGTTAGGCCCGG
>Ga0193724_1000057_pt1 | contig 24911 bp, 17 predicted proteins | sample H2a1metaG_FD_146005 | JGI IMG/M metagenome (GOLD analysis project Ga0193724, IMG submission 146005) | Soil microbial communities from a riparian zone of the East river system, Colorado, United States - H2a1 | ecosystem: Environmental > Terrestrial > Soil > Riparian zone | place: USA: East River... | reverse complement strand
TCGCCAAATGACCTTCGTGATGGTGGGCGCTGGCCCGACCGGCGTCGAGCTTGCGGCTTCGATCGCTCAGTTGGTCTCGGTGACCCTGCGCAAGAATTTCCGCAAGATCGACCCTGCCAAGAGCCGAATTTTGTTACTGGACGGCGGCGCTCGCATTCTTCCGACATTTGCAGAGTCGCTGTCACGAAAAGCAGCCAAGCGGCTAACCAAGCTCGGGGTTGAAATTTCGACGGGTGTAAAGGTCGAGAAGGTCGACGACCAAGGCGTGATCGCGGCTGGCGCACGAATTCCCAGCGCCACCGTGCTTTGGACAGCAGGCGTCAGCGCCTCGCCGGTCGTGAAAATGCTGGGGACGACGGCGGACCGCGCTGGGCGCGCATTCGTTGGCGCTTTCATGGACATCCCCGAGGCGCCCAACGTCTTTGTCGTGGGAGATGCAGCCACGATGACTCAGGATGGTCACCCCGTCCCCGGAGTGGCGCAGGCAGCCATTCAACAGGGTCGATTTGTCGGTCGTGTCGTCGCCAACCGTGTCAGGGGACGCAAGGATGGTCGACCTTTTCGATACCGCAACAAAGGCAATATGGCGGTAGTCGGCAAGAACTTCGCCGTCCTCGAGGCCGGTCATTTGCGCACCAGCGGCTTTCTGACCTGGCTAGTGTGGGCCGCGCTGCACGTGCTCGCGCTGCCGCAACTTCAGAACCGGTTCCGCGTCCAAACGCAGTGGTTCTGGTCTTATCTGTCGGGGCAACGCAGCTCACGGCTGATTTCCGAAGGGCCCCGGTCGTCCGCGTCATAGTAGTCGTGAGGCCCGTCGTCATAGCTGCCGGTAGCCTGTTTGAGGACTGCACCCGTGGACGCCTCCATCATCTCCGCCCTTGCCGCCCTCACCGGGGCAGCGGTCGGCGGCCTGACGAGCGGAATTGCGAACTGGCTGAATCACCGAAGCCAAGTCCGCGCCCAGTGGATGCTTCACGAGAAGAGCCGCCGGCAGATCCTCTACAGGGATTTCATCGAGGAAGCCTCCAAGTGCTACATCGATGCGCTCCAGCACGCCGAAGCCGACATTCCGAGTCTGGTCGGTCTTTACGCCAAGCTGAGCCGAATGCGGACCCTGTCCTCAAAGCGGGTGCTCCATTGTGCCGAAGACGTCGCCCGAACAATCCTGGACACCTATTTGGAGCCGGACAAGAGCTTCGTCGAACTGCGCGAAATGGCCATCGATGGCACGATCGATCTGTTGCAAGGCTTCAGCGACGCGTGCCACGACGAATTCGAGGAGTTGAGGCCAAAACAATTTTGAGCTTCACCCGCGTCGTCTCTTTTGCATCGGCAATCGCGATCCCCTTTACCCGGAGGCAGCGCTCGCCCGCGCTTGCCGCATGCCGTCAGATGCGCTGGCCTCAAGATCGGATCGTCTCGACCAATTCGAGAACGCCTGCATGAACTCCTGCAGGAATTTGCGGGTGCCGTCGCTGACGAACTTGCCGTGTTCATCGAAGAGCTTGTCGACACGGCCAACATAGGCTTCAGGTTGCTGCATGGTCGGCAGGTTGAGAAATACAAGCGACTGCCTCAGATGATGATTGGCGCCGAAGCCGCCGATCGCGCCCGGCGAGCCGCTGACGATCGCAGCAGGCTTGCGGTCCCAGACGCTGCTTCCGTACGGCCTGGAGCCGACATCCAGTGCATTCTTGAGAACGGCCGGCACCGACCGGTTATACTCGGGAGTGACGAACAGAACTGCATCAGCGGCCTTGACCCGCTGACGGAACGCGGTCCATGGCGCGGGCGGAGCTGCGGTATCGAGATCCTCATTGTAAAAAGGCAATTGCCCGATCTCGACAATGTCGAGTTTCATCGAGGACGGCGCGAGCGAGATCAGTGCCTTCGCCAGCATCCCGTTAAACGATGCCTTCCGCAGGCTTCCAACCAACACGCACACGGTCATCGGCTTATCCATGTTCATTCTCCATTACGATATTTCATGCGAAGTGCGAGGCTCTGCCACAGACACTGCGGGCTTGCCGGGAATCTTCAATCGCGATGATCGCGTGTCGTCGGGATCGTATGTTCGTCTCTATACGGCCGCTGGGGATTTCACGGTCCTCGTGAAGTCGGGCTTACGCTTTTCCAGAAAGGCCGTGAACGCTTCTTTTGCGTCTTCGGAGCGAACTTGCGCACTGAACTCTTCGTTCTCGGCCTTCATCGCGGCCTTGATCTGATCAATAAATGGCCGCTTCATGAGCCTCTTGCTGGCTTGCAGCGCTGCCGCTGGCTTCGCTGCCAACTTCCCAGCCGTTTCGATCGCTCTCGCCAGGACGTCCTTGTCGGATAAGACCTGGGTAACCAGACCCAACTCCGCGGCGCGCCTGGCATCAAACGGAGCTCCCAGCAAAATCAGCTCAGCCGCACGGAGGTGACCGATCCGCGCCGGCACGGAGCAGCTTGAGCCGAATTCCGGTACGACAGCAAGATTGATGAAGGGCATCTGGAATTTCGTGCTCTCGCCCGCGTAGATGAAGTCGCAGTGCGTCAGCATGGTGGTGCCACCACCGATGGCGGCGCCGTGGACCGCGGCGACCAATGGCTTGTCGAGGTTGACCAATGCATTCATGAGGCCGGCCTGTGGCGATTCGCCTGGCCCTGGAGGATTCTTGAGAAAATCCTCGATATCGTTGCCCGCACTGAACGAATCCCCCGCGCCATGCCAAAGGACGACACGCGTGTTCTCGTCATTCGCCGCCTCGTTGAAGATGCCTGCGAGAGCCAGGTACATGGCTGACGTCATCGCATTCCGCTTTGTCGGGCGGTTCAACTGGACGCGCAGGATGCTTCCAGCGTGTTCGGTAACAATATCATCCATTGTCGAAGCCCTGGTTACTTTGGTGAATTTCACTGCAAGTGGAGGTTCGGTGCGGCTCCCGCCGCCCCGACAGCGTCGTCGCGCTAGACCGCATGTTCCTTTGCTTTCGGAATGGCACCGCTTTCATGCAAACCATCGATTTCGGCCGCGCTAAATCCGAGCTGCCGGAGAACTTCCTCGTTGTGTTCTCCAATCTTTGGGGCGCGCTTGGCGGGCACTTTGGCGACGCCATGCACCTGAAGCGGGCTGCTGATTGTGGACGTCAGCTTGCCGCCAGCACCGTCGAGCGGAACGATGATGTCATTCGCCCGGAGCTGGGGATCGTTGACCACCTCTTGTGGCCCACGCACCGCTCCGAACGTCACGTGAGCGCCGTTGAACACCTCGTACCAATGCGCCATCGGCTCCGCACAGAAGATCTCGTCGAGGATCGCCGTGAGCTGCGGCATATTCGCCGTCAGCTTCGCCGGATCGGAGAACCGCGGATCGGTCAGAAGATCGGGGCGGCCGATGGCCTTGGCGACGGCTGCCAGCTTGTCGGGCGTGACGATGAGGACGAACCACGTGTCATCCTTGGCGCGATAGACGTTCATCGCCGCATTCGCAGGATTCCTGCGATCGTGCAGCCCAAAGAACTTCGCATCGCACAGCGCTGCCTGGATCGAGACGCTTGCGGACCACACGCCTTCGGCAAGCAGCGAGGTCGTGACATGCGCCCCCTCCCCCGTGCGCTCGCGACGATATAAGGCAGTGACGATCGCAGAATAGAGCCCGACGGCGGTGGCATTGTCGCCGCTGCCGGCCACCGGCCAGGTTGGGGGTGCTCCGGCATCGCGCGTCATCGACAACAGGCCGCTACGCGCCCAGTATGAAGTGATGTCGAAGCCCGGGAGATTCGCATCCGGCCCCTTGTCGCCGAAGCCTGAGATGTCCGCGTAGATGAGTTGCGGATTCCACCGCACAACATCCTGATATTCGAGCTTCAATCGTGCGCGCGCGGGATGCGGCGTGTTGACGATGAGAACGTCGGCCCATTTGACGAGCTTTTCGAGAACCTGCCCGGCGCTCGGAGATTTCAGATCAAGCGCCATACCCCGCTTGTTGCGATTGGCGAGGTGCCAGGGGTAGGCATCCTCGGCGACCGGCTGCGGTGGCAGGTGGTTCGCAATTCGCCATAGGTCACCGCTCGGCGGCTCCACTTTGATGACGTCGGCGCCGAAGTCGGACAAGATCACCGCGGCGCTGGGGCCGGCGATGAAGCTCGCTAAATCCACCACCTTCAGTCCGGAAAAGATGTTGTCGTTCGACATGTTTGTCTCCTTAGTGTTGAAGTTCGGGCGCGATTGAAACGCGACGGTCATCATCGTTCAGTTTTTCCAGCGTTCGAGAGATCCAGCCGAGCAGGCGGGTTTGAACCTCCCGGCGGTTGGTCTCGTTCAGCATCTCGTGTCGGCCGCCCGTATAGAAATCGAAGGCGATGTCGCGCAGCCCGGCATCGCGGTAGCGGCCAATCAGTGTGTGAAGTCCGCGCAGTTGCTGCCCGACGGGGTCTTCGCTTCCGGAGAATAAATAGATCGGGAGATCGCCGCGGATCTTGCGAAGCGCGACCGGATCGCACAACTGCGGCGCGGTGCCGAGGAAGGAAACAAGAGATTCGGGGGGAAGGTCTCTAAAGCAGAGGGGATCGGCCATGAACGCATCGACGACTACCTGATCGCGATTCAGCCAGTCGAAGGGCGTACGCGCGGGCTCGAATGCGGCGTTGAGGAGATTTCTGCCCGCAAACGCCAGAAGCGGCGCGCGCGCCAGTCCGTCAAGCGCTCCCGATCCCGAGAGGATCAAACCATCAATCTCGTGGCTGTGACCGAGGACGTATCTCTGCGCGGCAAAGGATCCCATGCTGTGCCCCAGGAGGAGCAGCGGCAGGTCGGGATTTTCCTCTCTGGCGATCTCGCTCAGGTGGATCATGTCTTGGACGAGAAGCTCAAAGCCGCCCCCGCCAAATTCTCCCAAGTGCGAGTGGGCCGTGAGGCCGTGCCCGCGATGATCGTTGGCGTAGACAGTGAGACCTGCCGCAACGAGCGCATCGACGGTGTCGGCGTAGCGCCCCATGTGCTCGCCCATCCCGTGGGCGATCTGAACAACGGCGCGGGCCGGGCCGCGGCTGTCCCAGCGGGCGCACGCGATGCACAGTCCGTCGGAACTGGTTAGTCGGAATCGCTCTGTCGGAGCTGGGGTCGGAGAAGGCGTTGCCATGGCAAATGTCCGGTCTCGCTTGCGCTTGAAATTCAGCGTCCGTGAAACTGCGGCGCACGTTTTTCGAGGAAAGCGGAGGTGCCCTCCTTCTTGTCTTCCGTTGCCGCGCAGATGCCGAAATAGGACGCTTCGAGCGCAAACCCCTCGGCCTGGCTGGTGTCCATTCCCTTGTTGGCCGCTTCCAGCGAGAACTTCACGGCGATCGGCGCATTGGCCATGATCTGCTTCAGTATCGTCTGGGCACGGTCAATCAGGCCGGCTGCAGACACGACTTCATTGACGAGCCCAATGCGATAGGCTTCCTGCGCGGAAATCGTCTCGCCGGTGAGGATCAGCTGCAACGCACGGCCCTTGCCGACCAGGCGCGGCAAACGCTGCGTTCCGCCGCCGCCGGGCAGCAGGCCCAGCTTCACTTCGGGCTGCCCGAATCTGGCATGTTCCGCCGCGATCCTCATGGTGCAAGCCATTGCCGTTTCGCAACCGCCGCCGAGCGCGAAGCCGTTGATCGCCGCGATCACCGGCTTGCCGAGGTTTTCGATGAAGTCCAGCACACCCTGACCGAACCGGCTGGACTCCTCCGCTTCATAGGCGTCGACATTGGCAAGTTCAGAGATGTCGGCGCCGGCGATGAAGGCCTTGTCGCCCGCGCCAGTGAGGATCACGCCATGCACGGACGCGTCGGCCTTTGCATCCTCGAAGGCGGTCCGCAGATCGGTCCAGGTCGGCGTATTGAGCGCGTTGAGCACCTTGGGCCGATTGACCGTCACATAGGCGATCGCACCGTTTTTCTCGTACAGGACGTTCGCAAGCGCCAATGCCGCCCTGGGCAAGGAGCTGGGCACAGTTGCAGGCGAAGGGGTGAGCGGTGCAGCTTGCGAAGCCATAATCATATCTCCTGGATTGAGAGGGCAGCCGGCGCCGGAGCGCCGGCGCCGCCGGGACGTCAGATGAAGGCGCCGTGACCGGTGATGGCCTTGCCGACGATCAGATTTTGCATCTGATAAGTACCCTCGTAGGAGTACAGTGCTTCGGCATCGGCGAAGAAGCGCGCGACGTTGTAGTCGGCGACGATGCCGTTGCCGCCCAGGACCTCGCGCCCCCATGAAACGGTCTCACGCGATTTCGCCGTGCAGAACGCCTTCGCCAGCGCCGCATGGTGGTCGCCGAGCTTGCCTTCATCATCGAGCGTCGCCAGCCGAAGCATCAGGCACTGGCACGCGGTCAGATTGGCCAGCATCTTGGCGAGCAGATCCTGGATCATCTGGAATGAAGCGATCGGTTTGCCGAATTGCAGCCGCTCCTGGGCGTATTTGACCGTTGCTTCGAAGGCGCCCATCTGGATGCCGGTTGACGCCCAACCCACCATGTATCGCGTCATCCGCAGCACGCGCGCGGTATCGCGGAACGAATTGCCGCCCTGCAGGCGGTTCGCCTCCGGCACCCGCACATCCTTCAGCGTGATCTGGCCGTTCTGGACCACCTTGAGCGCAATCTTGTGCTCGATCTTCTCGACGCTGAAGCCGGGCGTCGACTTGTTCTCGACGATGAATCCCTTCACCTGATTGTCGGCAAGATCGCGCGCCCAGATGATGGAGACGTCGCACCATGGCGCGTTGCCGATCCACCGCTTCTGGCCATTGAGAATCCAGGTATCGCCTTCACGCTTGGCCGTGGTGGTCAGACCGCCGCTGGTTCCCGAACCGACCAGCGGCTCGGTGAGGCCGAAGCAGCCGATTTTTTCCCAGCGCGCCATCGGCGGCAGCCATTTCTGCTTCTGCTCCTCCGATCCATCAAGATAGATCGATCCCATGGCCAGGCCGCTGTGCACGCCGAAGAAGGTGCACAACGACGCATCGGTGCGCGCCAACTCCATCGCGACGAAGCCGAACAGCTTCTGGCTACCGCCGGCGCAGCCATAGCCCTCAAAGCCGAGCCCGCCGATGCCGAGCTCCTTGAACGATGGCAGCAATTCGAACGGAAACGCGTCATCGGACCAGTATTTGTTGATGACCGGCTGAACTTTGGTCTCCATATAGGTCCGCACCTTTTTGACGATCGCTCTCTCCTCAGAGGTAAGAAGGTCGACCAGCTGATAGAAGTCGCCGTTGGGTACCGGCGCCGGCTTCGGTGCGGCGCTCTTGCTGGCTGCGGTTGCTGTGGGCATGTGAGACTCCTTGAGCTGCGGCTTCAAAGCCGGAAAAATTGCAAGACGTGTCGGGTATGTGATCGGTGGTGCCTGGCCTCAGGCGACCGACTTGGTCGATTTCGCCTGGCTCGACCTGGCAACCTTGTTGCGCAGCTCGATCAGGCCGAGCAGGACTTCGTCGCGCTCGGCCTCCAGCTCCGCGATGGTGCGCGATCCGGCCTCGGCATGGACGCTGTCGATGAGTATCTTTTGTACTTCCGGCGTCAGCACCGGCGAGCCGAGGGTCTTCCACCAGGCCGTCATCGGGCCGGTGAACTGCTGGAAGAAGTGCTCGATGCCGCCTGGACCGCCGCCGAGATGGTTGAGCATCAGGCCGCCCATAACGCCCCAGCGCAGGCCGGGGCCCCAGGAGAGAGCCGTGTCGACATCGGCGGCGCTCACCACGCCCTCAGCGACAAGGTAATAAATTTCGCGACTGAGGGCCGCCTGCAGGCGGTTGGCGACATGCCCGGGCATTTCCTTGTTGACGCGCACCGTCCGCTGCCCGATCGAGCTGTAAAATTCATCCGCGCGCTGGATTGTCGTTTCCGAGGTCTTGGCCCCACCGACGATCTCGACCAGCGGGATCAAGTGGGGCGGATTGAACGGGTGACCAATGACGCAGCGCTCGGGATGGGACGCGGCGCCTTTCTGGATTTCGCTCATGGTGAGCCCCGACGAACTCGACGCGATGATCACGTCGGGCGGCAGCAGCTCATCGAGCTGCCCATACAGCTTCTGCTTGAAATCGATCCGCTCTGGCCCGTTCTCCTGGACGAGGTCGACGCCGGAGAGCGCCTTCGTGAGGTCAGCCGTAAACGTCAGGTTCGACTGCGACGCTCCGGGCGAGAGGCCCAATCGCTTCAGCGCAGGCCAGGCGGTCTCGACGAACTTCCGCAGCGCGACTTCCGCGTTCGGAGCGGGGTCCGTCGCGACCACCTGCAATCCCTTGGCGAGAAACAGCGAGCTCCAGCTCGCGCCGATCACGCCGGTGCCGATGATGGCGATGCGGCGAATGGGCTTGGTCTCGGTCATGTCATGTCTCCGATGCGTTGGTCAGATTTCGGCGTAGGCGATGCCGGTGAGATTGCCCTGGGCGAAGAGGAAATTTCGTTCCCCGGATCCATCGAGCCGCGCGAAATACACCGAGCCGGCGAAATCGGTCACGAACATGCGGTCGTTGGGAACGTCGAGCGCGATACCGATCCCCTCCATGAGATGGGTCACCACGATCTCCGGCTCGGCGGGCTTGTTGTCGATCGAGGCCCGGTTCACCGTGTTGCCGCGCGGCGGGTCGCCGCGGTCGGTCCAGTAGAGAATGCGGTTCTTGAGGTCGAGCTCGAGATCGATCGGCTCCGGCAGGCCGTCGTAGAAGATTTCGATGTCGGACCTGGTCGCTGCGGTTTGACCGGCGGGAATTTCGACATTGGCCCGGAACAGGCGACCGAGCCCGGCATTGTCAGGGCCTTTTTGCGTCCAATAGATATGTCCGAATTTCGGGTCGATCGTCAGCCCAACGCACCATCGCGTCTGATCCCGACTATCGGCTTCGCCGCGGCCGGCTTCGATCAGCGTCTCTAGCCGCGAGCCGTCGAGATTGCAGCGCATGACGCGCATACCTTCGCGGTCGCACCAATAGAGCTTGCCGCCCTTCTTATCGAGAATGATCTGCTTCGGAGTGTGGGTTTTTCCCTGTGGAACGATTGTCTTGCGATTCTTGCCATCGATGTCGGCGCGCTCGATGGACCCGTCATCCAGACTTGGGATGCCCATATTGGTCCAGTAGATATGGCCGGCCTCGGCATCGACGACGATGCCGTCGGGCAAATGGCAATCCGACACGATGGTCTTGCGGTCGGTACCGTCCGTATTCATGGAGTGAATGCGGCCGGCGTTCAGCTCAAGGACAAAGAGACGCGGGGCGACAGCGCTGGCGCGAGCGCTTCGGTCGTTCTTCTTGACGGCTTCAGACATATGGCACCTGTACGGCGATTTGACGCGAAATTGGTCAGCGCTTGACCGCGACTATGCCGCGAATACCCTGCCAGGATATTGAATGGGACGATCATCGCTGGAATGGTTGTGCTACTTCATCTCTGCTGCGGTGACCCATGCTTATGAAATCCCTTTATCTCGGGACCTCGCCCACCTCGTTTTCAAATGACGCTTTGACCATCTTGGCTCGTAGCGGCTGCCGTTCGCGGCCGCGCCGAGATCAAGCCATGTTAGCCCTTTCGGAACAGCATGATGTCAGCGACCTCAATGACCGGCTCCACAGCGCCAATGCCGTGACGACGGAACTACCTGCTGGCGCTTTCCCTCGGTCGGACAGCCCGACAAGACCGCGCGGATCGAGCGGCTGATTCGCTCGGGCGCATGGACCGACGCGGCGCTGGCGCTGATCGATCTGCAATTGCCGCAAAGGCAGGTCCGCCGCATAGCTTATGATGACGGCGAATGGTACTGCGCGCTGTCGCTGCCTGACTGGCTCGACCGCTCGATCGAAACCCGCCATACGGATTTGGCGCTGGCAATCCTAAGCGCGTTCGTCGACGCCCAGCGCGCCACTGCGCCATCGAGCAGGACCAGCGTTCCCACCGTGTCGCGCGACGCCAACCCGCTCTACGAGCCGGTCTGCTGCGATAATTTCGGCTGAGCCGCGGCCGAGCGATCGCCGGAGTTTTTCAGTCTTGGCGCAATCTCCCGATCTACGCCGGCAACTCAGCTCAACCCAGGTGCTGGTTCGCTTCTCGTTGCGAATGACCATCCTGGTTGCGTTCGCCGCATTCGGCAGCATCGGCTTCGGCCGAAGCCTCGCCGCATTGTTGTGGATGTCCATCGTCCTCAGCGCCGTCATCGGCACTGTCAAGCGCGAACCCCGTTCGATATCGCTCTCAATTACTGGGACGAGACAGTGGCCTGCGCCGCATTGTTTGCCCTGATCAGCAGCTTCAATCAGGCCGCCCGAGACGATTTCGCCCGATCTTATGCGCGGCTCCTATGAGATCGCGCCGCTGTTGCTCTCGAATTCACATCGGGCCGGGAAGATATTGCGGGCACGGGTCAAGCCATCTCTCGAGTCGAGAGCACGCGTGGCTCGCACTTGAGAAGGAACACCAACGTGAAGCTCGTCGAGCCGGCAGAACCAGCGGTAGGCGAGGTTCAGGTGCCTCCTCGCACAACCGCCGTTCGGAGCGAATGCCGAAGCAGTAACCAACCAGCAACATCCGGACGAGCAGTTCGGGATCAATCGAAGGCCGACCGGTCGAGCTATAAATGGCGCCAGATGGTCCCGAACCTCTGACAAATCGACAAAGCGATCAATCGACCTCAGCAAGTGGCCGGCCGGAACATGTCGCTCAAGCGAGAACTCGTAAGTCAGTGCCGCCTGATCGACCTGCCGAGGACCCATCATCGATTCAAATCTCTCACCCACCAAGGGGAAATGAATCAGCGATCTCCTTCGGCTTCAACAGTTCGAGTTTTTCAACAAAATCCGCCAGAAGCGGTCGCTCCGGTAACGTCTGTCTTTGGACCCACAGCAGAACTCGCGGTCGGGTTGCCTGTTCGTTAGGACGGATCACAAGTGTAGCATCACGACGCGGTGTTTGCGATCGCCGGCAGGGCGAATTGAAAAGTGGCGCCGCGGGGCAGGTTCGCGTTCGCCAACAATTGTCCGTTATGCGCTTCGATAATCGACCGGCAGATCGACAGCCCAAGCCCCAAACCGCCCGGTTTCGTGGTGTAGAACGCCTCGAACACGCGCTCAAGAGCCGCTGGCGCGAAGCCTGGACCCGAATCTCGCACCTCGACTGACACGCCATCCGGTTCGTTACGGGTGCTGACGATCAATTCCCGCTCCTCGCCGCCGTCTCGCATCGCTTCGATGGCGTTGATGATCAAGTTAAGCAGTACCTGTTGCAGCTGCACCCGATCTCCCTGGACACGCGGCAAGCCCTCGGCCAATTGCGTCCGCACCGAGACGCTGTTGTTTGCGGCCTCTATTCTGGTGAGAGCAATAACCTCGAGAATGGCATCGTTGATCTCTACGGCGTCTTTTCGTGCGGGCGCCTTCTTGATGAGTGAGCGGATTCGCCCGACGACCTCGCCTGCCCGATTGCCCTCCTTGACAATAAGAGAGAGCACGTCATCCACCTCATGCAAATCCAGCGGCTTTGCGCTCAGCAAGCGCCGGGCGGCTAACGCATAGGTGACCGCCGCCGTAATCGGCTGGTTCACTTCATGGGTGATCGAGGCCGTCAATTGGCCCATCGTCGCGACGCGATTGGCGTGCGCAAGCTGCATCTGCATGTCCCGCAGCGCCTCTTCTGCCCGCTTGCGCTCGGTGATGTGCCGCGCGACACCTCGGTAGCCGATGAAGCGCCCCACCTTATCAAACGCCGGCAGGCCGGAAACAGATATGTAGAGCTTGCCACCGTCGGCGGCGGATCGCGCGAGCTCAAAGTCACGGAAAGGCAGGTGGGCCTCGAGGGTCTCCTGGTGCTTGCGCCAGGCCTCCGCGTCAGGCTCCAGGTAGGGCACTTCCCACCTTGTCTTGCCGATTTCAGAGTACGGCGCCGGCGGGTCTGCAAGACCTTTGGCGAACTCCTGACGGATAAAGCGATGCTGCGCATCGGTTTCCCAGTACACGTCGAAAGAGAATTGTACCAGCGTACGAAAGCGCTCCTCGCTCTCGCGTAGACCTAGTTCAGCCTGTTTGCGGTCCGTGAGATCGAGGACGAAAGAGACCCCATGATTCTTACTTTCTTCGAAGCTCGCTACACCGATCAGCACGGGCACACGGCTGCCATCTTTCCGGAGGCACTCCTTCTCGAACGGCTGCACGCTCCCCATCAACTTTTGCTCCGGGATCCACCATCGCTCGTGGCGGTCGAGCCATTCCGACGGTGTGAAGTCGGTCCAGCGCAGGCGGCCTGAAACTAGATCCGCCCGGTCGTATCCTACGATGCGGAGAAACGCGTCATTGGCCTCCAGAATCCGGCCTCCACGCTCCCAGATGATGATCCCGATGATGTTGGCGTCGACCAGGCGTCGGATCTTCGCTTCGCGTTCGCTGAGATCGCGGTACAAACTCGCATTTTCCAGCGCGATTGCCGCCTGCGAGGCGAGCAGCTTCAGTACCGCTATCCGGGCTGGCGCGAAGACCCTGGGGGCCAGGTTGTTCTCAAGGTAGAGCACGCCGATGAGATTGCTCTGATTGATTAAAGGAAGGCAGAGAATGGACCGGCCTTGGCGCTGCCGAATGTAGGCATCGGCGGCAAAGGCGGGTTCAACCGCGGCATCGTCGAGTATCACGGCCTCCCGCGTGCGAAGGACGGTCCGGACGAGCGCCTCCGGCAGCGCCGTTGTGGTCACGGGCTGGTCAGGCAGGCGGACGATGATTGTATCGCCACTCGTTATGGCTTCCGCTGCGATCCGTTGCTCGTTTTCCTGTAAAACAATAAGCAGACCTCGCTCGGCACCCGCCTGCTCAATCGCGGTGCGCATGAGCGTGTCGAGCAGTTTTTCGAGAACGATCTCGCTCGAGACCGCCTGCGAGACCTTGATCACGGTTGCCAGGTCAAGATGTTCAACCGGCGCCCCGATCGTGCTGGTCGGGCCGGCAACAGGCGGCTGATGCTTGAGCTGCGGATGTGACTGATCAAGCTGCCGCACCTTGCCATCGGCCCCCCAGCGCGCATAGGAATATCGAGCATTTCGCAGGTAGAGATGCGCGATTTCATCCAAGCCCCGCGCGGCGTAGAAGCGCGCGGCCAGTTCGTAAGCGAGCGCCTCATTGTGAATAAAGCCGTTGGCGCGGGCCGAGCGGATGGCTTGCTCATAGAGGCGCTCGGCAGCGAGCTCGCGACCTTCCAATCGGGCGATCTCGGCGCCGACCAGCGCGGCGCGGTTCTCGAAATTGTCCGGGCAATTCGCCGCCCAGAGCTGGAGTTGCTTGTGATGCGCAGCGATAGCGTCCAGGTGCTGCTGCTGCTCGCCGACTGCCGCAGAATCGTAGGACGCGGCCTGAGCCAGCGCGCCGTAAAATCGATATTCCGCCGTTTCTAACTGTGAGACCACGGTCCACAGCAGAGATTGCGCCCTAGATGAAGCCTCGAGGGCCGATGCGTAGTCGCCGGCAAAGAAGCGTGCCTGCAGCTTGCGGATCCAGTAGAAGCACTCGCCAAACGCCAAATCCGGATTTTCTGAAAAACGGCGCTCGATCCGAGCCTCATCAAACTGCTCATCGTCGAAGCAGCCGAACGTCGGCGTCAATCCGCGAAGCGTCCGGATCAGCCCGAGCTGAGTGGCAGTGATGTCTATGACAAGTCCGAATCGCATCTTCTGCGCGAACGCGAGGCCATGCTCGGCTTCGCGTTCCGCTTCGGCAAGCGGATCGCCCGCCGCGAGAAGGTTCGTGTTCAACTGGTTACCGCAGTAGGCGGCGTAATTGAGATCGCCAATCTTATTTGCCGCATCAAACGCGCGGCGCGTCAGAGCGCGGCCAGCCCGGACATGTCTCGTCCAAGGCAGAACGCTACCACCAAAGTCCATATAGGTCCTGGCCTGGAAACGCGTCAGTCCGCGTCCTTCGACCAGGTCATAGCCGAGCTGACCAAAGCGATATACGGCGGTCCTATAGTCGCCGAAGTGCGGGCCGGCGAGCATGCACAGCCATTCATAGGCGCTGCACGAAGCGTCGCAGTTGCCGCGCTCGAGGCTGAGATTGACCGCTCGGCAGGTGATCAGGGCAAGCAGGTTCGCATCCGTATAGAATGCAGGTGGCACGATCTTGGCCAGAACGTCCAGCGTAGCGAGGGATGCCGGGTCCCTCATCAAAGGCAGATCGATCAGAGACTCGATCGTGCGGCCCCCGAGCTGCGACCAGATCCGCTGGTATTCACGTCGTGCTTCCTCTTCCGTCGGATGCGGCGACCAGTCGATACCCAGATGCTGGAGGTAGTCGAGCCCCACGGCAATGGCGCGGCTGCTCTGATCTAGAGCCGTGTACAGATCTCCGCGCAGGCACGCGACCGTGGCTCGTTCTACCGTACTTGCGGCGCGGGTTGACAGCGCCTCCAGGCGCTGCTCCGCCTCCGCCAGCGCGCCGGTGAGGAACTCGCATTCACCCCGGTGTAGCGCCAGCGCAAAGGTGAGCTCGTGCCGGCACTCCCACGAGTTCTCCGGCAACAGGTCCTCACCTGCAGTCAGATAGGTAAGCGCCGAGGCGTAGGCGGTAGTGGCCCTAGCGCGCTGGCCCGCGAGCAGATTGAGCTCTGCCAGCTGCTCACGCTCGTCGCGTGAGGTGATCAAGGCGGCGCCGCGGTTGAGCTGATTGACGATTTCGAAGATGGCCTCTTCGCGTTTTTCCGCAGGGGTATGCGCCGCGAGCAGCCTGCCGATGCGGAGGTGCGCCTCGGCGCGCAATTGTTCCGGTATGAGTGAGTAGGCGGCCTCCTGGACACGGTCGTGGATGAATTTGTACGAGCCCTCCAAGTGCTCGACCAGCTCCAGGCGAACGGCGTTCCAGAGATCCAAACGGACATTCTTGTTCGATTTCCCGAGAACGATCGAGAGCATCGTGATCTCGGCGATGTTGCCGAGGCAGGCGAGCTGCTGCAACGCGGCCTGGGTCTCGGTGGGTAGGCGGGTCAACTTCCCGACCATAAGGTCCACCACATTGTCGGTGTATCCCTTGGCGTGAATGCGATCGAGCCCCCAGCGCCAGCGCGCCGCGTCATGATCGAAGCGGAGCAGCTCCTCTTCAGCAAGCGTAGAAATGAACTGAATGGCGAAAAACGGATTGCCACCCGTCTTCTCGTGCACCAGTCGCGCCAGCGGGGCGGCATCGCCCGGCGCGCAGCTCAGCGTATCCACAATGAGCCGCCCCAGATCTTCTCCGGCGAGCGGCGCAAGGCTAATCTCCTGCACCAGCGCTCCCTCCTCGCGGATAGCATCGAGCTTCCGCATCAGCGGGTGGGCGGAATTGACTTCGTTGTCCCGATAGGCGCCGATCACGAGCAACCGCTGCACGTCTGCCTGGGTCAACAGGTCGGCGAGCAGGTCGAGCGTCGCTGCGTCGAGCCATTGCAGATCGTCGAGAAAGAGCGTCAGCGGATGTTCGGGCCGCGCGAAGACGCCGAGAAACCGCCGGAACACCAGTTGGAGACGGCTTTGTGCCTGCTGCGGCGGAAGCTCCGCGACCGGCGGCTGCTCTCCGATGAGGAGCTTCAATTCGGGGACAATGTCGCTCATGAGCCGCCCGTTCGGGCCTAGCGCCTCGCGCAGCGCGTCGCGCCAGCCGGCCAGCTCGGTGTCGCTCTTGCCCAGAAGCTGGCGGATCAGGCTTTGGAATGCTTGCGCTGGCATCGCATAGGGGATGTCGCGCTTGTACTGATCGAACTTGCCGGAGGCGAACAGGCCGCGCGCCGGCACCAGCGCCTTGTGCAGCTCATTGACAACGGCGGACTTGCCGATGCCGGAATAGCCGGAGACCAGCACCAGCTCCGGCCGGCCGCTGGTGACGACGCGGTCGAACGCGGCGAGCAAGGTCTCGATCTCCCGCTCTCGCCCGTACAGTTTCTCGGGAATCAAAAGCCGGTCGGACGTGTCTTGTTGGCCCAGCGGGAAGGCGTCGATCCGGTGCTGAGCCTCCCATGCACCAAGACAACGCCGGAGGTCGCGCTCCAGGCCGGCCGCGGTCTGGTAGCGCTCCTCGGCGCTCTTGGCGAGCAGCTTCAGGATGATGGCGGAGACAGCGGCCGGGACAGTCTCCAGCCGCTCGCTTGGCGGCACCGGCTTTCTGGCGATATGGCAGTGGACCCACTCCATGGGTTCGGCCGCGGTAAACGGCAGTGAGCCCGTGAGCATCTGGTAGAGCGTGACGCCGAGGGCGTAGAGGTCGCTGCGGGCGTCGATCGAGCGGTTCATGCGTCCGGTCTGTTCCGGCGCTATATAGGCGAGCGTGCCGGCGATCGACTCGGGCGGCGCGGGCGCCTGCCGCTCGCGCGGCAGACGCGAAGCGATACCGAAACCGGTGAGCTTGACCTCTCCGGTAATGCGGTCCAACAGGATATTGACCGGCTTGATGTCCTTGTGGACGAGACCGCGCCGGTGGACTTGTGTGAGGGCCGCGGCGACCGCGATGGCGATGCGCAGAAAGCTTCCCACCTCCATCGGCGCCCCGAGCAACTGGTCCAGCGGCTCGCTGCAGGTGTCCTCGAGCACCAGCATGATCCGACCGCGTTCGCGGACGAGCTCGAGCGGTCGCACCGCCCACGCCCCGTCCAGTTCGTCTTTCAATCCGTATTCGCGAGCGAGGCGATCGAGGGTGGCAGGTGCCGGATGCTCCGCGGCGGGCAGCACGGCCAGCACGGCGGCCCGATAACCGTCAGCGAGGCTCTCTCTCCTGCAGAAGACCCGTTCGCCGTCCTCCCACAAGACCTTGAGGCTAGTATCTCCACCAGCGCCGAACCAAGGGGATGGATTCATCTGCGGGATCCGCCGTCAGGTCGGTGGCTGCCATTGGACTGAGAAGGCGCTCTCAGAGGGTGGGCAGAAGGTCTGAATAGGGAGTTTACCACTCACGGGGCAGCATGACCATGTCTGTTACTGCGAAGGGTTGCGGATGCCGACCCGATGACAGGCACCGCCGCGGGCGCATGGGCCGGGTGTCGGCAAGCCTCCAAGGAAGGAACCCGCGGGAGATGAGGCACCTAGGTAGCTCGCCCGCTGTCTGCTGCGCGTGGTCGAGCCGACGGCTGGCAGTATCCGTTCCGCCGGCGAGGAAATCACCGCGCTCGACAGGCTGCGGCTTCGCAACACGCGACGCGCCATGCAGATAGTCTACCAGGACCCAACTGCAGCGCTCAATCCGCGCCTCAGCGCGCGACGCACAATCGAGGAGCCGCTCCTGTTGCATTTCAAGATGACGTCCGCCGAGCGGTGCGAGCGATTGAACGCGGTCATCGCCGAACTGGGTCTGGGAACCACCCCTGTAGAGCGATATCCGCACGAGCTTTCCCTTGGGCAACGGCAACGCGTCAACATTGCGCGCCCCATCGCCGCGCATCCGAGTCCCGTCATCCTCGACGAGCCAAATCCGGGTATGAAATCGACGGGTCAACATAATTTTTTTATGCGACCGGTTAGAGGCGTCGTCACTCGATCGCGTTAGATGAAGAAGGGCTCAATCCGACTATTCCGGAGCGACCTCGGCGAGCACTTTGGGCGTGTCGCGCCAACGTAAACAGGCTACGCCATGTTCAAAACCCACCGCAGCCATTGGCGGTACATCGTCGAGGCAGCGATCCAACCTGATCGGACATCGGCTGTAGAACGGGCATTCCCGGCGGGGATTTATCGCGCTCGGAATCTCACCGACCACCAGGTTGCGGGGTAACCGACGAGTCGGGTCAGGCGACAAGACGGATGAGATCAGGGCGCGCGTATACGGGTGGCGCGGGTCTGCCATTATGGCCGCCGTCGGAGCTTGCTCCACGATGTGGCCGAGATACATGACTGCAACGCGGTGGCTCAGACGTTCCACCGCCATGATGTCGTGCGAAATAAACAGGTACGCCACCGACATGCTGCTTTGAAGCGAGCGCAGCAGACCTAAGATTTCCTCACGGACCGTGGGGTCAAGCGTCGAGGTCGGTTCGTCAAGTACGACAAGCTTCGGGCTAGTGATCAGCGCCCGCGCAATACCCACTCGTTGCTGTTCGCTTGCCGTCAATTCGAGCGGAAAACGATCCAGGTATTGGGGCCCGAGACCCACTCGCTCCAGGATCTCGGTTACCATGCCGAGCCAGGCGCGGGCCGGTGCATCGCGTTGCAGGGCGAGCGGCTCCTCGACGGTCTGCCGCACGGTCCGGCGCGGGTTCAAGGAGGCGAACGGATCTTGGAACACCATCTGCAAGCGCGACCGCAACGGCTTGAGTTCCCGTTTCGTGAGTCGCGTGATGTCGGAGCCCTCGAAGCGAATGCGCCCGCTCGTTGGCTCAACCAGGCGGAGCAGACACCGGCCGACGGTCGTCTTGCCCGATCCGCTTTCCCCAACGAGCCCGAGAGTCTCTCCCGGCCCGATCTCAAAGCTGATCCCATTGATAGCACCGACATAGTTTTGGCCCTTAAGGTAGAAGCGCTTGACCAGCCCTTCGACGGCTACCAGGGGATTTGTCATGGGACGATCTTCGAGGGTGTGTTCGCGGCAGCACTGACGGCGCGCAAGTCGGCAGCTGCAATCAGTCTACGAGTAACGGCGTGGCGAGGGGCCAACAGCACATCTCTAACGGACCCCATTTCGACTATCAGACCTTCGTGCAGAACCGCAACGCGGTTGCAATAATGGGCGACGATTCCGAGTTCGCGAGTCGCCAGGACCTGGGCGGCGCCACCTTGGTGACAAAGCTCTATCATCAGGTCGAGTACCTGTCGTTGCACGGTCACATCAAGGCCAGCCGTCGGCTCGTCGGCGATGATTAGCGGTGGCCGATGTACCAGTGCGATAGCAAGGCAGACGCGCTGCGCCATGCCGCCGCTCAACTCGTGCGGATAGGCCGCGAGCCAGTGCTCCGCGTCGCCGATCCCGATCGCGCCCAGCATCCTCGCGGCGCGCGCATGTGCCTCACGGCGGGAACACCGATAGTGGGCCCGAATATGCGCCACCATGAAATCGCCAACTCGCACCAGCGGATTGAGCTGGCTCTTGGCGTTGGGGAGCAGAGGCAGGATCTCGCAGCCGCGAATGGCGCGCAGTGTCTTATCATCGAGTTCGGCCAGATCCTTGCCGCGGAAAAAGACATGGCCCGCCCGCCGCTGCAGACCGTGGCCGAGCAGCCTAAGGATGGCGCGAACGAGGATGGACTTACCGGAACCAGGGAGGCCGACCACGCCGAGAATCTCGCCGGGCATGAGATCAAAGCTCACGCCGTCGAGGATGGGAGGGCGACCAGAGGCCTCGATAGCGAGCCCGCGGACCGAGAGTACCGCGTCCTGTGCGGAAGGCGCGACGGCTTCGGCCTGCGCCGCAGGCGCGATGCGGTCCTTCGAAAAGAGACAATGATGCGAGGGTATGGCTCTTTGCCCCGGCTCCATCAGCTTGCCTACAATGTCGCCCGTGGCGGCAAATGTGAAGACGATTAGGCCCAACAAGAGCCCTGGAAACATCGCCACCCACCACTGTCCGATGATCATGAACTTGGCGCCGCTCGCGATCATCGCTCCGAGTTCAGGCGTAGGCGGGCTAACGCCGGCACCTACGAAACTCAGTCCGGCGGTCAATAGCACGGCAAAGCCTATTGTTACCGACACTTGAACCAGGACTGTCGGCCAGGCGTTCGGAAGCAGATGCTTAAAACCGACGCCGAGTTCGGAATTGCCGAGAGCCACCGCAGCCTCGGCATAAGGATGCTCGCGCAGGGAAAGTATTTCAGATCGCACCAGACGGAGGAACACCGGAAAATTCACGAAAGCGACTGCGAAAACCACGTTAACCGGTCCGGTGCCGCGAATCGCCACCAGCACCATAGCCAAAATGAAGACCGGGAACGCCTGAATGACGTCGAGAAGACGCAGTGTCCCCTCCGATATCCATCGCATCGCTCGCCGATCTGATCCCTCGAAATAACCAGCGACAACGCCAAGCGGCGCACCGATCACAACCGAGAGGGTGGTCGCAATGACGGCAATGAGTACGTCAGTGCGAGGAGCTGCGATGAGCCGGGACAGGACATCGATGCCGTTCTCGTCTGTCCCGAAAGGATGCGCGCCATTCGGAGACACCAGCCGCTGCAGCGGATCAGCAAACGTTGGTGGGTAGGGCGCAACAAACGGGCCGATGGCTGCTATGATCAGAATAAGAACAAAGACGACCAAAACCGCCCGGTCGAAGCGGCTGAGGCGTGACCATAATCCGATGACGCTCCAGTGCGTCGAATACCATGCTACGCTTGCAGACGAATGCTGCCGACGCCTGTCGTCGTCAACCTTAAGCGCGCTCAAGAGGCCCTCGCCGAGACACGCGGATCGATCATGAACTGGAGGAGGTCGACAATCAGATACACCATCATCGTGAAAACCGCAGCGACCAGCACGAAGCCCTGTATCGGCGCATAGTCTGCCGTCGTGATCGACTGCACAGCATACTGGCCGATCCCGTTTAGATTGAAAACTGTTTCGATCAGAACTGCGCCGCCGAGCAGATATCCGGCAACGACGCCTGTGACCACAACTACCGGCGGCGCCGCATTGCGCATCGCCCATAGCAAGACCGTGCGTCGCGGCAGGCCCAGGCCCTCGGCATAGATCGTGTAGTCGCTGCGAAGCGCCGCTTCCATGCTCGCTCTCACCATCTTAAAGACCGGGCCGCCATAAACCAAAGCAAGCGTGACGGCCGGCAGCGCGAGATGGGACAAAGCCGACTTAAAGGTGTCAAAATTCCCAGCGAGCAATGTATCTACGACGTAGAAGCCCGTGACCCGCTCAGGCGGAAGATCGAGGATGGCGAGCCTGCCCTCCGGACCAGGCGCCCACCCCAGCACGTTGAAGAAGACGAAGATGAGGACTAGGCCGAGCCAGAAATCCGGCAAAGCTCCGGCAAGCAGGCCATAGCCGAAACTGGTGCGCCGCGTCGCGCGCGCCAGCCACCCGCGGGATGGACTCGCCGAGAGAAGGGCGATCGGCACCATAACCACCAGCACGATCAGCATTCCGGCAGTGATGAGCTCAAGCGTCGCTGGCGCGCGGACGAGAAGATCTTGAGCAACCGAGCTCGAATTGACCCAGGACCTGCCGAAGTCACCCTGAAGAAGACGCTGGAGGTAGGCGATGTATTGCTGCGGCAGTGGCTTGTCGAGGCGGAGCTGATGGCGAAGCAGCTCTACTCCCTCCTCTGGGGCAAGAGGGCCCAATTCCAAGCGGGCAGGATCGCCCGGCAGCATGCGCACGAGAGTGAACGTGATGATCGAGATCAGGAACAGTTGCGGGACCAGAACCAACAGGCGTCGGCCGATGTACTTGAGCGTCCGCATGTTTCCTAAACCTCCACTTTGAGCCAACCCTGCCTCAGGTGCCTGCTCGCATCGTCGTCCGGGCGGATGACCCGGATGAAAGGATTGCGAGTTCATGATCGAGTAAGACGGTCCAAGATTCAGCGTCTTACTTGGCGAAGGACATCTCGCTGACCTTATAGTACTGGGTGGTGAACCACTTCCAGCCCGAGAGGTTGGCACTCATAGCGTTGATATACGACGGTTCTGCGATCCAACCCAGTGTTGCTGCCTCGTGGATGCGTTCTTCGGCGGGGCGGTGGAAGAAGTTGCGCTGGTCGGAATCGACGATCGAAGCACCTTCTTCGAGCAAGCGGTCGACCTCCTTGTCGCTGTAATTTTGATAATTGACAGCATTGCCTGTCAGATAAAGCAGCCTGAGCGAGTAGTTGGGGTCCGGCTGGATCGGGTAATCGATCCAGAGTGCGAAATCGGCTTTCTTTGACTGAACCACGTCAGAATGAGCCGACACCGGCTGCTTGCGTAGATCGAGGTTTATACCGACCTGAGATAGCGTCGACTTCAAAAGCACGGCTATGTTCTCTTGCACCGGATCGCCGGCGCTGTAGGTCAGTGTGGTCTGGAAGCCGTTGGCATAGCCTGCCTCGGCGAGCAGGCGCTTGGCCTTAGCCACGTCATATGTGTAATTGTTGAATTCCACATAGCCCGGATAGACGCTGGGCATTACGCCTTCCCAGGTGACGGCCAGCCCGCGATAGATATCTTTGACGATCTGGTCGCGTGCGAGCAGATGATTGATGGCTTGGCGAACCTGCACCTTGTCAAACGGCGCCTTAATGTTGTTCATCACCAGATAGATCGACTGGTTGCCGTGAACCGCGGCCACGCGCACGTTGGATGCCGCTGCAAGGCTGACCGCCTCGTCGGGCGAAACCCCTTCGATCAAATCAACCTTGCCCTCCTTGAGAAGTGCCAGCCGGCTCGCCGATTCCGGAACGACCTGATAGATGATGTGCTTGATCTTCGGTGGACCCTGCCAATAGTTCGGGTTGGCATCCATGACAACGCGATTGCCCGCTTGCCAGCTGCGGATCACATAGGGTCCAAAGGCAAGAAGGCTCGTCGAAGCCCATTTGGTAGCCCACGGGTCGTCAGGCGTCGAATGCTTCTTTGCTTCCGTGCTATCGTACCAATACCAGTAAAGGTTGGTGAGAATCTTGCAAATTAACGGCATCGGCTTGTCGGAGCTGATCCGCACAGTGTGGTCGTCGACTTCCTGCCAATGTTTTGGATCGGGCGCGTTCGCAGCATTCAGCATAAACGTTCCAATCGCCTTAAGCTCATGCGCGCGCTCAACCTTCCACAGCACGTCCTTGGCCGTGAATTCATTTCCCACCGCCGATTTCACCCCTTTGCGCAGATGATAAACGGCGATCTTGCTGTCCGCACTCAAATCGCAGTTCTCAACAATGCTCGGAACCATTTGCTGCGCCCGGAAGTCCGGGTAGGTAAACCCTGAAATCTTGGTCGGATCTGCCCCTGGGGTCGGCGCATACGGATAGGTGGTCGGCTTCCATTCTGCGCCCGGTTCGATAACCTGTGCCGCCATCGTCCACGTTTGGGGACCCGACTGGCGGTCAAGATCCACGCCTTGGGGTGTTCCCGGCACTGCGATGATGATGGTGTCTTTGGTTTGGGCCAGAGACTGGCCGCTGACCAAGGCGAGCACTCCGCATCCGCCACCGAGCGCCAAGAGGACCAGCAGCTTGCGCATCATTTCCTCCCTGTGGCTCAAAAATATCCTTCTGAGACTTAGGGCCGGTCGTGGGCAGCCTTGTCCGCAAGTTTATCCCTGCTCGACTTCCCCAATCGGTCTTACCTAAAGCCATCCTTTGAGGCGCACCGCGTAGAAGTTTACCTTCATCTCAACGGCCTTGTCGAGCATCCTACATCGGTCTCGGCATTCAGCCGGCCAATTCGGAATGGCGTGAGATGCGGCCAGTTTGATGGCTACGGGACAATGGTGGCTGTCGCAGTTTCCAGGAATCGCTATCCCAAGTGGCGGTGCTGATCTTCAATCTGGTGGGCGACGGCCTGCGCGATCTCCTGGACCGAGGATCGCGGCCAATGAAACAACTCCTCGAGGTCGAGAATCTGGTCGTGCATTTTGACACCGACCGCGGGCTAGGTGAAGCTGCGGGAAGTAGATACGTGGCCCGTTACTGCTTGCGCGACTACGCGCCGCGCTAACCATTAAGCGTTCGACAGCGGAAAGACCTCTAAAAGCCGTCATAGTTTGGATAATCGCCGCTGGAGCGAATCCACCCGGGACCAGGCGAAGTTTCATCACCCAAGTACATTCACGAAAAGCGATGCTTAGTGCCTTCGGCGGTAGTTCGTGGAACATCGGCACCAGCGCGACTCTGCGTTTCCAACCGTGAAATTTACTTACACCAGTTCCTTCCAATACTCGCTCACATCATACCTCCGAACCTCCTCGACGCAGGTCGTCTCGAGTCCTTGCCGCGGAATGAGCCGGTCATAGAAGTGCGGAATGTCTTCGCGTTGATAGAGAATGCCGCAGGCGATGCGATCCTGAGCATGCGTAGCGAGCGCCTTCGCCTGCTGCAGATTGCGTGGGTCGTGACCATCGGCATTTGCATCGAAGTACCTGTCCAACAGATATTCGTGCGTCGCGAAGTGATTGTATGTTGGACACGCCTGGAGCATCTCGACGAAGGCAAAGCCGCGGTGCGAAATGGCGGCTTTGAGAATGCGAGTCATCAGCTTGATGTCACCGCTGAAGCCACGGGCAACGAAAGTGGGGTTGAGCGAGAAGATCAGGTCCATGCTCGCCAACGTATGCTCGGGGATCCCGTTGGGGCTTGTGTTCATTGGTTGGCCCTGTGGCGTGAGCGAACTCGCCTGCCCCGTCGTTAGCCCGTAATTTGCATTGTTGTGCAGGACGAACGTGATGGGATAATTGCTCCTCAGGCCGTGGACCAAATGCCCGATACCCTCCGAGAAAGTCGCGCCATCCCCCCCGAAGGCGATGACCGGAACCTTCATATTTGCAAGCTTCGCGCCTGCCGCAAACGGGATGACGCGACCATGGAGCCCGTGGAAGCGGTAACCCTCAATTTTGTCCGAGCCGTTGCCGTGACAACCGACATCGTAGCAAAGGCAGACCTGCCACGGATGCAAATTCAGTTCTATCAGCGCATACTTCACGGCCGTCCAAATGCCATAGTTGCCGCAGCCGTCACACCAGATGCATTTGGTTTCCGAATAGTAGTCGGAAAGAGCGGGCGGGGTCTGTAGAGCGATATTCATGTTGGGGTACCTGCAATTTCGAAATCGGGCATGCTCCCTTCGTTTTCCGCGGTGCTTGCACATCTCTCCGACACCAACGAAAGAAGCTCATCGTAAAAAAACGGCCGACCGTCGTACTTGAGAATCTTATCCGGGATATCCAAACCGCATTCCATCCTGATGAGCATGCCCAACTGCCCCTGATAGTTCTGCTCCACCAGGACAATGTGTTTCGAGCGCTTTGCCAATCTCTGAAGCTCCTGGGTGCGGAGCGGCCAAA
>Ga0193724_1000056_pt1 | contig 25012 bp, 24 predicted proteins | sample H2a1metaG_FD_146005 | JGI IMG/M metagenome (GOLD analysis project Ga0193724, IMG submission 146005) | Soil microbial communities from a riparian zone of the East river system, Colorado, United States - H2a1 | ecosystem: Environmental > Terrestrial > Soil > Riparian zone | place: USA: East River... | reverse complement strand
ACCGACGCATTTGATCTCCCAAAGCGCGGGCGAGGGACCAAGATTGATCGGCAATGCGCCCAGGATGCCCAGTGCTTCGTTGGTCGATCGCAGCAGAGCCAGCGCGCCGCCGACCGCGAGCAGGCTGGTGGAGGCAAAAAACGCCGTGCCGTTTTGCAGCGACCCCATGATCTGCATGTCGACCATGCGGGCCTCGCGGTCGAGCAGGCGTCGGATCCAGATCTCGCGATAGGCATGCATGCGGGCAGACAGGCTGTTGCGCCCATACGCGGTGTGCTCGAGCGTGACGGCGTACACCGTCCATTCGAGCAAGAAGAAGCCGACCGCTAGAATATCGACCGAATATGCACCCATGTTGCATCCCCCGGCGGTTGTGAATGCATGGCATGCATGACCGATCGCGGCAATCGCGACGGGGGGCCGGCCCATCGGCGGGTTGGAGGTTTCCCACCCGCTATGGCAGGATGACAGTCGAAAAGGGGGGCTCGCATGGCTTTGAAGCTCGTCATCGGCAACAAGAACTATTCGTCGTGGTCGATGCGGCCGTGGCTGGCGCTGCGAGCCAACAATATCGCCTTCGATGAAGTTTTTATCCCGCTCTATGCCGGTGACGCCGACAAGAAGCGGATTTTGAGTTTCACACATTCGGGCAAGGTTCCCGCGCTGACCGACGGCGACGTCACGATCTGGGATTCGCTGGCCATTATCGAATACCTCGCCGAACGGTTTCCGGAAGCGCAGCTGTGGCCCGAGGACCGCGCTCGCCGCGCCCATGCGCGCTCGATTTCAGCGGAGATGCATTCAGGCTTCATGGCGCTGCGCAACGAATGCGGCATGAACCTGCATCGGCCGGTCGGCGCCATCGCGTTGTCGGCTGATGCGCGCGACAACGTCGCGCGCATTCAGCAGATCTGGATCGATTGCCGCGAGCGCTACGGGCAATTTGGGCCGTTCCTGTTCGGAGCCTTTGGCGGCGCGGACGCCATGTTTGCGCCGGTGGTGCATCGCTTTCGCACTTATGCGATCGAGGTGGCACCTGAGGCACAGGACTACATGAATGCGATGATGTCGCTGCCGGCCTTTCAGGAGTGGACCACCGCGGGCCTCGCCGAAACCATCGTCATCGAGAAGTTCGAGATGGTGTAGTCCCGCGTTGCGCGACGTTGGTCGTCATCGCAGCCTGAAAGGGAGTTGGAAGACTGTCTGAATTTGGGACGGCGTTGCGCCCGGAGCCGTCGTCGGAAGGGGTCCTGACGACCGCAGGATAGATTCATCCGCGACCGGCGGAAGCGCGCTTATCGTACTGAAAAACCTGCAAAATTCTCCTACTTGCTATGTCCGGATGTAACTGGCCAACGTGACTGGCCCTGTGGTATATGCTGCCACGGGGTTTTAGTCGGCCATTGCAGCGGGACCGTGGGCATGGCCGACGTTTTTGCGTGATGGGAGAGGGCGTTGAAGCATAAATATACCGTTGGAGAGACCGTCTATTTCACTGCGAGCAATGTCGCGCGTCCGGCCGCCACCGGCACCTATGAGGTGATCCGGCTGCTTCCGACCGACGGCGATGACTGCCAGTATCGGATCAAAAGCTCGACCGAGGCTTTTGAACGGGTGGCCAAGGAAAGTCAGCTCGACATTTCCTAAGAGCTGCTCCTAAGAGCTGCGCGCATGACCTGGTGACGGTTCAGATTTCACTTGTCGTCAAAAGGCCCGGATCGCATAAGCATTATGCAATATGCGGTAAGCTGAGTGCGGGAGAATCGGCACTCACTTCCGCCGCGTGCGTTCTATGCCGCGTCAAAGGAAACCGCGCATGAACTGGGCCTGGACTACATCATTTGATCAACTCTGGCGTTCGCCGACCTTTCCGATGTGGCTGACCTTGGCCGCGGCGGGGTTCTTCGGGATCATCCTTTTGATCACGCTGTTGCGCGCCGAGAAATCGGTCGCCAACGGCGCATTGACGGTAATTACGTTGCTGGCCATCGGCATCGCGGTCGCCGCCACCATGCGCACGTTCGGTCCGGGCGACCGCGCCATGTCCGGTGAAACCAGATCCCTCCAGCAGACCACTGCTGTGCTGCCGGCACTGGCGTGTATCGACGATCTGGCGGGAGAGGCCGTTTTGGCGGCCTGCGAAAAGGCATTGTTCGGTTCCGCCGAATCCGTCGCCGCGGGGGTATCTTACGCGGGCGCTCAGATCACCCGGCTGACCGCGTTCGGCGATGCCGCCGTAGCCAACAAGAACTTGACGTACGAACTGTTGACGCTGCGCCGTGCGATCGAGCGCGACCGGTATGGGCTGATGGCGCAAGTGCTGATGGCGCGGGATCAATGTACGCCCGCGCAATGCGCGGCTTTCCGGGCCCTGACCGATTCCCACCAGATCGTGGTCAACATGGCTGAGCGGACCTATGAGGCCCTGATCTCGCGTTACGCGCCGTCGTGGAACGCGCCCGCGGCAGCGCCGGTCGCGGCGCTTTTGTCATCGGTGCCCACCGGTAAGCCCACCAATGCCGAATTTCCCACGGCAGCCTCGACTCCCGCCGTCAACATAATGACGCCTGAGCCGGGTCCATCGCCGTCGCGGGCGTCGGCATCGGCGCCAGCCGCGACTACGGCACCGGCATCGGCGGCGAACGCGGCATTGCTTTCGCCGCGCCCGACGTCGAGCGCAGCTCCCGCCGCGCTGGGGTCAGCCAAAAAGCCGCCGACGGCGCCGAAGCCCTCGCGTGCCGCGGCCGCGCCGGTTCAGCTTGCGCCCCCGGCGTCAGCTCCGGCGGCGGCGGCGAATGAATGACGCTTTCAAAAGCCGTCGCTGACCGCTAACTTCGAAACCATGCCGCTTCATCTCATCAAGCTTGCCGTCGGCTGCGAATCCATCAAGGAACTCAAGAGCTGGGTCGCCCAGCGCATGCAAACCGCGAAGCAAAAAGGCTTGCCGCGTCATCATATTCATATCACCCGGATGACGCCGAAACGCGGCGAAGAATTGGTGGCGGGCGGCTCGCTTTATTGGGTCATCCGGGGGGAAATCGCGGCCCGCGAAAAAATCCTCGCAATCGAGCCGTTCCGCGACCGCGACGGGATCGGAAGATGCCGGCTGGTGATGCAGCCCAAAGTGGTCGCGGTGCTGCCGCGCCCGATGCGCGCGTTCCAGGGCTGGCGCTATTTCGCCCAAAGCGACGTTCCGCCGGACCTGGGTTCCATGGGCGCCGGCGTTGCGGCAATGCCCGAGCCGTTGCGGCGCGAATTGCGCGATCTCGGGCTGCTGTAAGCCTCGGGCTGTTTCAGAGCGTTTTCAAGCGAAGCCTGCCCCGGACTCGATCCGGGATGGAGACCGGTTCGCGTCAAGAAAACGCGTCAAATCAACAATCTAGAGCCCCGTTTCGATTCGATCGAAACGGAAAAAACTCTACGCGCCGATGTTGTCGATCAGGCGTGTCTTTCCAAGCTTTGCCGCAACCAGAATTCGCACCGGCCCGTCCTTCACCGAGGCTACCGGCGCGAGGGTGTCGGCGTGCCGGGCCTCGAAATAGTCGAGGACGAAACCGGCGTTCGCGATGAGTTCAGCGCCGCCGGCCATCGCAGCCTCCATGTCCTCGCCCGCCCGCAAACGCTTGGCGCTTTCCTTCATGGCGCGATAGAGCGTCGGCGCCATCCGCCGTTCCTCCGGCGACAAATAGACGTTCCGCGAAGACATCGCGAGGCCATCGCGCTCACGCACGGTTCGCGAGCCAATCACCTTGACGCCGAGGTCGAGGTCGAGGGCCATCCGCGTCACGACCCGCAGTTGCTGGAAATCCTTTTCCCCAAAAATTGCGAAGTCCGGCCGGCACTGCGTGAACAGCTTGCCGACCACGGTGGCGACTCCGCCGAAAAAATGCGGCCGAAAGCGATCCTCCAGACCTGCCGTAGCCGGCCCTTCGGTCGATATCCTGGTGGCAAAGCCGTCCGGGTACATGGTCTTGACGTCCGGATTCCAGATCAGGTCGACCTTCTCGGCGGCGAGCTTGGCGACATCAGCTTTCCAGGTTCGCGGGTAGGAACCGAAATCCTCGGATGGCGCGAACTGGGTGGGATTGACGAAGATCGAGACGATAACCTTTGTGGCGCGACGTTTTGCCAGCCGAACCAGCGACACGTGGCCGTCATGGAGGGCTCCCATGGTTGGCACCAGCGCGATGGTCGCCCTTTTCAGGCGCAGGCTGTCGAGCGCGCGCCGCAATGCAGGGACCGTGCGGACGATCATGGGGCTTCGTGACATCTGGACTCGTTCGGGTGCGACCAGGAAGGCGGCGGCTTCTGACCGTGCGGCGGGAAGCGCCACCTTATCAAAGCCGGCGCGTCGTCGCCAAGCAGTCAGTCGACGCTCGGGTTCGGGCCAACCGCGGCGAACTGTCGGTTGAGTCTGCGTCAGACCTGAAGCGCTGCCGAGTCGCGCCTGCGATTCATCGTTAAGGCACACGTTGAATGTTTCGAATGAATAGCTGCGCATTTCACTTGACCGCGGTCGCGCGTAGTTGAAAGTATTCGCAGGGGTCAAATCATGTTGATGCAAACGAGTCAGGGGCAATCGGGCTCCGCACACGTCGTTGTGTTGGGCAACGAGAAGGGCGGTTCGGGTAAATCCACCACCGCCCTGCACATTGCTGTTGCCTTGTTGAAGGCAGGCCAGCGCGTCGCCACCATCGATCTCGATTGTCGCCAGCAAAGTTTCACCCGTTACATCAACAACCGTCGCACCTGGGCGCGTCGCACCGGCCTCGATCTGCAACTTCCAGTGCATTGCTGCATCAAGCTTGGCGAGACCATGCAGATCGCCGACAACGAATCATCTGAGTTCCAGCAATTCATGGACGCGGTGAGTGCGGTTGAGCGGACTTTCGATTTCATCGTTATCGATACCCCGGGGTCCGACAGCTATCTGATGCGTCTGGCGCACTCGATGGCCGATACCCTGGTGACGCCGATCAACGACAGCTTCCTCGACTTCGACGTCCTGGGGACCGTTGACCCCGCGACCTATGCCGTGACCGGCGAGAGCCACTATGCGGAGATGGTCCGCGATACCAGGCGCAAGCGCCGCCAGCTCGACGGCGTCAGCACCGACTGGATCGTGGTCCGCAACCGGCTGTCGATGTTGGGATCGCGCAACAAGCAGCTCGTCGCCGATGGTCTCAAGGATTTGTCGTTCCGGCTTGGCTTCCGCTCGATCGATGGTTTTGCCGAACGGGTGGTTTACCGCGAGTTTTTTCCGCGCGGGCTGACCGCGCTCGACGACCTCGACGAGACCACACTCGGCACCCGCCCGAGCATGGGCCACGTGACGGCGCGCGAGGAGGTCACGAGTCTCTTGCGGCAGTTGAAACTGCCGCTCGATGAGCGCGGCCGCCGCCGCGCCGCGAACCGGGCCGAATGGTTCATGCAGGTCGACAAGCCGCTCGAGGTCCACGATATTCTGGGCGTCTGAGGTATTGCGGTAAGCCGGTACTGCGTGCCATGGAACGATCTGCCGCGCGCCACGTTTTCACCATTCGTTTACCTAATAGTTCAACCAAACCTTGATTTAAGCCGTCCCAAAGTAGACCGGGTGGCGGACCTTCATTTGTGCATCTGCACAATTTCAGGGTGCGTCGCACAACGATCAGGCGGTGACTTCACAAAATTTACTCTTCCTGTCACGCCTGCGTGACATATAAGATGCATACGGGACCGTAGAGTCCCGGTAGGGACATAGGCCCTAGGGGTCGCGGCGCCGAGGACGACAACATGAAACGTGGAATTGCCATACTGGTTTCGCTTTCCGCGCTGGTGACCATCGCGTATTTCACCGCGAGCAAATGGGCGATCCGCCACGAGACGCTTACGTTCAACGATCCAGTACGCGGCAACCGTCCGGTCGCCGTCGATGTCGCCGTACGGCGCGACAAGGAAATGCAGGCGAACGCCGGCATGATTACGCTGCCGGTGGCAATCCTCAATCACGGCAACACCGTCAAATTCACCGAGTACTCTTTCCTGGCGAACATTTTTGCCGCCCGCGGCTATCTGGCGATCAGCATCCAGCATGATCTGCCGACCGATCCGCCGATGGTGACGAAAGTCGGCGAACTCTATGTCGGGCGCTTGCCGCAGTACCAACGCGGCATTGCCAACATCCGCTTTGCGGTCGATGAAATGAAAAAGGTCGAGCCGAACGCGGACTATGATCGTCTGACCATGGTGGGACACTCCATGGGTGGCGACATCTCGATGTACTTCGCCAAGATGTACCCCGATCAAATCAAGAAGGTGGTGACGCTCGACAATCTGCGCGTGCCGTTTATGACGGAGGGCAAATTCAAGATCCTGTCGTTCCGTTCGAAGGATCCGGTGTTCAAGGCAGATCCCGGTGTCGTTCCCAATGAGGAAGTCTGCGAGAAGTCCGGCATTACGGTTGTGCAGGCCGGCTACCAGCACACCGACATGAGCGACCGCGGTCCCGATACCGTCAAGACCACAATTCAGGGCATGCTCGACAAGTTCCTCGAAGACGACAGCCCGCTCAAGCCGGTCGAGACCAACACGCCGAAAATCACCGACGAGCCGGGGCCGGTTGCGCTCTACGCGCCGATCAAGAACTGACGGCCGGCATCGCGCCCCGATCCAAAGGTCGTATCAATGTCCGGCGTGACCGGAACAAGCGCAGTCGTCGCGCATTGACCGCTCCCTTATCCCGGCCCACATAAGACTCGCTGCAATTCGCGAGCGCTCATGTCAGGCGAACCGACCAAACCCAAATCCGCAGGCGAAGTGTCCGCAGGCCAAAAGGCTGAGTCCGGCACAGCCGGCCGATTGCCGGAGGCGACGCCGTCGGCTTCGGAAGACATTGCTGCTTTTGTCGCCAAGGCCCGCGCGATGTCGCCTCATGCCGCCGGCGCCAAGGGCCGGCTGGTTTTTGCGCTCGACGCCACCATGAGCCGGCAGCCGACATGGGATATGGCCTGCGCGCTGCAGGCCGACATGTTTCGCGAGGCAGCGGCCCTCGGCAGCCTCGATATCCGCCTCGTCTACTATCGCGGCCTCAATGAGTGCCGCGCCACGGGGTGGATTTCCGACAGCGCGCAACTGGCAAGATTGATGGGCAAGATCGATTGCCGGGGAGGCAATACCCAGATCGGCAAGGTGTTGTCGGAGGCGCGGCGCGAGGCGGTTGCCTCCGCGGTTCGCGCGGTGGTGTTCGTCGGCGACGCCATGGAGGAGGCAGTGGACGAGCTCTGTGCCAAGGCGGGGGAACTCGGCCTGCTCAAGGTGCCGGTTTTCATGTTTCAGGAGGGGCATGACGACGTCGCCGAGCAGGCGTTCCGCGAGATCGCGCGTCTGACCGGCGGCGCGTGGTGCCGGTTCGATCCGGGCGCCGCGGCGCAATTGCGCGAGCTGCTGCGCGCCGCGGCGGCCTATGCCGCCGGCGGGCGCGAGGCGTTGCGGCTGATGTCGAAGACCGGGAGCGGCGCGGCCAAGTTGCTGGGGCAGATGAAGTGATCTCGATGCGCCAGGCACTACCCGGTTGCGGCTTTCGCGACGGCGTCGAGCGCTTTGGTCATCATGCCGACCGCGGCCTCCGTCTCGCCGCTCAACCGCCAAGGCGCGCTTTTCGCTTCGCCCTTTTTTTGGCGGGCGAGGACCGTCATGGTTTCAGTGCGACCGCCTCCGCGTGGCGCCTTATTTGATCAGCCCCGCCAGCCTCGGCAGCGTCAGGCTGATCTCCGGGATGCAGATGATGAGCAGCAGCCCGGCAAACAGCGCCAGCATATACGGCACATAGGTACGGAAGTGCTGCCCGACGCTCAGGTTGGCGAAGCGCAGCGCCATCAATAACCCGACGCCCATCGGCGGCAGGAACAGGCCGATGCCGACCGCCGCGGTCTGCACGATGTTGAAGTGGATCGGGTCGATGCCCATCGTTTCGGCGATTGGAAACACCACGGGAATGAGCACGACGGCGGCGGGCAGGCCCTCCAGCACCATGCCGAACAGGCAACTCATGGCAGCGGTTCCGATCAGGAACAGCCACGGATGCGCTTTCAGTGGCCCGAGCACCTGGCCAAGCAATTGTGGCACGCCGCTCACGCCCATCAGGTATTGATAGACCGAGGCGACCGCGAGCAGGAACACCACCGCTGCGGTGAGGATCGCGCTGTCGTAGGCGATCTTGCCCATCTCGCGCCAGGAGACATTGCGGTAGTAGAGCTTGGCGGCGAGGAAGGCGTAACCCGCGACCACGGCGCCGGCCTCGGTCGCGGTGATGATGCCGAGGATGAAGCCGGCAAGGATCACAAACGGCACCACCATCGGCACGGCGGCGTGCAGCGCCGCGTGGCCGAGGCGCTTGAGGCTCGGCCTGGAATCGACCGGCCAGTCGTTCTGGCGCGCGCGGATGTAAACCACCGCCATCAGGCACAGCATAATGACAACGGCCGGAATGAAGCCGGCGACGAACAGCGCCACCGCCGACGTGTTGGTGACCTGCGCGATCACGATCATGAAGATCGCCGGCGGCACCAGCATGCCCATCGCGGTGCCGGCGGCGATCAGCGAGGCTGAATCGCGCCGGTCGTAGCCGGCCCTGGTCAGCGGCGGCATCAGCGCCGAACCGAGCGCCGAGACTTCCGCCATTTTCGATCCGCAGATGTCGGAGAAGAAATACGCCACCACGATCACGGACATGCCGAGCCCGCCCTTGACCCAGCCGATCAGGGCGCGCGCCAGTTCCACCAGCGCGTGGCTCATGCCGCAGCGCTCCATCAGATTGCCGGCGAACACGAAGGCAGGGATGGCAAGCAGCACCCAGCTCTGCGACCCGGACACCAGCGCGGAGGAAAATTGTTGCATCGGGTAGCCGCCGATCCACAGTCCCGCGATGCCGGCGACGCCGAGCGCGAACACGATGGGCATCGAGAGCAGGATCAGCACAACGAAAACGATGGCGACTGTCGCAAGCAGCATGAATGGTCCCGGTCAGTGCTGGGGTTCGCCTTGCGGCCGCGGGGAGATCATCATCGCGAAGCCGTAGACGGCGATCAGGACACCGCCGACCACGGAAGACGCGTAGAGCCAGGCGAGATTGATTTCGAGACCGGGCGTCGTGAGTGTGCGGTTGAGCAGGCAGAGCTTGAAGCCGTACCACGCAGCAAGGAGGCCGACGCCTGATATCAGCGCGTGATTGAAACGGTGGATCCAGAGCTGCGCGGTCTCGGGCAGGCGATGCACGAACACTGCGAGCATGAAATGCGAGCGTGACTGGATGCCGATCGCAGCACCGATCAGCGTCAGCCACGCCAGCGACAGCTCGCCCACTTCCTCGACCCAGGTGAACGGCACCGGGTCGACATCGAGCCAGTCGGTTATGGCGCCGACGAAATAGCGCAGGACCACGCCGACCAGCAGGTTGATGATTGCAAGGATGATCAGCGCCGTGACCGTGAATTTCGGGACGGATGAGAGTATTCGCAGCATGCGCGATGGAATTCCGGAAGATTGATGGGGCGGGCGAGGGGCAGAAGGCTTGTGGGCAGAAGGCTTGTGGGCAGAAGGCTTGTGGGCAGAAGGCTTGGCGGGCCGAAGATCTGGCTCCGGCCCCGCCGCTCACTCAGGCCTTGAAGCCTTCGATCTCGTCCCACAATGCGCCGTACTGGCCCTTGTAGGCCGGCCATATTTTCTGCTGCGCAACTTTCCGGAACTCGTCGACCTTGGCTTCCACCACGATCATGCCGAACGGCTCCAATTCCGACTTGGCTTTGGCGAAATTGTCGACCGACTCGGTCATCTCGCGAATCTTCTCCTGCGCGGCGCGCGACAGATCCATCATCAACTTCTGGTGTTCGGCCGACAGCCCGTTCCAGATTTCGAGATTCATCACGGCGTTGGTCGGGCCGTAATTGTGGTAGGTGAGCGAGGCATATTTCGACACCTCGTAGACCTTCAGCGCTTTCATGTTGACGATCGGCAGATCGCCGCCGTCGATCACGCCCTGCTTGGCGGCGGTGATAACCTCGCCCCAGGCCATCGGCACGGCGCTGCCGCCGAGCCCGTTGATGGTATCGCCGAACACCTTGGCCTGCTGGACGCGGATCTTCGCGCCGCGCAGGTCTTTCGGTTCGATGATCGGCTTCTTCGCGGTCCAGAAATGGCGGAAGCCGTAGTCGAAATAGCAGAGCACCTTGAGCTTGTACTTGTCCTCGATTTCCTTGCTGATCTTGTCGCCGATCCGCCCGTTGAGCATGGCGTAGGCCGAGGCATAATCCTTCACCAGATAGGGCACGAGCAGCGCCCCCATTTCCGGAAACACGGTTGCCGCGGCGCCCGCCGGGCTGCCCATCGCGACGCTGCCGGACTTGACCGCGTTCATGATCTCCAGCTCTTGGGGGATCAGGGTCTTGCCGAAGAACTGCACGTCAAGCGCGCCTTTGGACTGCGCGGTTGCTTCCTTTGCCATCCAGTCGAACGCGACCGCGGCTGATTCCGGGATCGCGTTGATATGCGCGAACACGAGTTTTTTCGGCTGGGCTTGCGCGAATGCCGGTGCGCGGCCGGTGGCGAGAATGCCGGCCATGCCGGCGCCCGCGCGCAGAAGCGCCCGGCGATTGAACGAGACACGGCTCGTGGGTGCTGACATGGGGAGTCCTCCAAAGCTGGCTTTTTTTGTTGCGGTCAGACCGCCGGGCAGGGAGGCCGGGGCCAGTCCGGCGGCAAGCTTACAGCATGGCGGCCGGGTTGCCAGTGGGGATGCTGGGCGTTGGTCTGCCGGCCAGGACAATCGTCGGCACTTCAAGACAGGCCGCTGTCAAAATTGACTTGGGCCACCGAGGTCGGGACAGGCCGGTCGCGAACTGATCCCGGTTTCGGCTTTCCCGCAAAAAAGGACAGCGGCGACCGGCATGCTTTTTATCTCCGGCCCCACTATATTAGGTCCATGCCTACCCTGATCGCCGGCGTGGTCGCCGTTATACTTCTTTATTCGCTGCTGCAGATGTTTCGCGCGGCCAATCCCGTCATTCTGGCCCGCGCGATCAAGATCGGCGGCGGCGTGGTGGCGCTCGCGGTCGCCGCCTTTACCGGTATCAAGGGCGAACTCGCGGTCGCAATCCCGCTCGGCATTTTTGGCGCGGGTCTATTGGGCTGGTCGCCTTTTGGGGCTTCGGGGTTCGGCAATATCGGCCGGATGTTCGGGGGCTCAAGCACACAGCGCTCGCCGGGGCAGACCTCGCAGGTCCGCTCGCAGTTTCTCGATATGAGCCTCGATCACGACAGCGGCGAACTCTCAGGCCAGATCCTGGCCGGGCCATATGCCGGCCATTCCCTTGGCGAATTCGACCTGCCGCAGCTGACAGCCATGATGCAGGGCTTCGACGCCGAGAGCGTGGCGCTACTTGAAAGCTATCTGGACCGCAGGTTTCCCGCCTGGCGTCAGGACGCGCAGGGTAACGCGACAGGGGGGCAGAGCCGCCCGGCGGCGAGCGGCAAAATGACGGACGAGGAGGCCTATCAGATCCTTGGCCTGCAGCCGGGGGCGGGGCGCGACGAAATCGGCCGTGCGCACCGCGCGCTCATGAAGAAACTGCATCCCGACCAAGGGGGGTCGACGTACCTCGCCGCCCGAGTAAACGAGGCCAAGGATACTCTGCTTCGCACGCATCACAACTAACTCCGGCAAACGCTACCAAACGCTACGAACCGCGAGTTGCTTCGGCCTCTACTCTGACTGACGCCCCGTCGCCGCCCGCCGTTGTTCGGCGTGGTCGATCATTCGTCTGGCAGTCTTAGCCGCAAAGTCTTGACGAGAGGTTGAGCCTGGGCACTGACGTGGAAAACAACCGGACGGGTGTGACCGGGTTACCGCGCGAAGACGCGCATGGCCTGTCATCGGGCCACGCTTTGCGCGCGGTCCCGTTGGCGGGCGTGGCGGTCCTTATCGATCAGTTCTTGATGGTGATGCAGGAGATGTCGGAGCGCTTCAGGGTCCGGCAAACCGCTTCGGCCTGATCGCGATCGAGGCCGGCGAAGCGAGCCCGGAACAGCTTCTTGTCGCCTTTTCCGACCACCGGTTCGGTAAACGGATCGGCTTTGGTGAGCAGTCCGCGGGCCTGACTGCGCGCCGCTTCGATGCGTTGCCGGGCTTCGTCTTCGCTATCCAGTGCGCCGACCTGAATGATCCAGCCCGTATGAGGCGCGACCGCCTTGATCGCACCGTTCTGCTGAACGGCCTGCGGCTGCGGACTGGGGGGCGGATCGGAATAGGCCAAGGCCTGCGGCGTGGAAGGGGACGATAGGCTCGATGCCGGCAGCACGCCGAGGATACCGTTTCCGGTGCCGTGATTGGCCGGCTGTGGCGGCATTTCAGGCCTGAGCATGTCAGATTTGGCGACTTCAGACTTGCTGGTTTCGGTCTTCGCCGCCATCGCGCTCAATGTCTCCTGCACATCCGGGTGCACATCCGGGCGTGCTGGCGATAGGGTATTGGTGACCGGTGTGGCCGGCTGGGCTGGGCTAGCCGACGCCAACTTTGTCTGTCCGGCCTTGACCTGGACGGTCTTCACCTTGACGGGCTTCATCGGTTCCGAGGAGCCGGGGATCGCGGTGATCTGCTGAGCTTGAATCACCCCGTTGGTAAACGGCGCGGGCTCGGTCTTGGGCTCAGTCCTGGCTTGCGGCTGCGGTATGGCCGCTGCAGCGGCTGCGATGAGTGATCGCGTAGCCGGTGCGGTCGAACGCGCTGGCGGTGCCGCGGGCGGCTCTGCCGATGCGACCTGAACTGCGCCTTGGACTTGGACCGTCTGCGTCGGTCGTGATGCGGCGTCGGCTTCGGCAACGTCGGCATTGGCGTCCGAGGAATTGCGCTCGGTGATCGCGGCTGCGGTGCGCTTGGTCGCGGCTTTTTCGAGATTTTCGGCGAGCAGGCCGCGCATGATGGTGTCACGCGAACCGCCGCTGCGGCCTCCCAGTACCACGCCGACCAAATGGCGGTTGCCGCGGCGCATCGAGGTCACCAGATTGAAACCCGAGGCGCGGGTGTAGCCGGTCTTGATTCCGTCGACGCCTTCGACATTGCCGAGCAGCTTATTGTGATTGCGGATCGAATGGCCGTGGTAGTTGAACGCCGTGGTCGAGAAATAGCGGTAGTAACGCGGGAAACGTTCCTGGATGGAGCGGCCGAGGGTCGCTTGATCCCGCGCGGTCGTCACTTGTTCGTCGTCGGGCAGGCCGGAGGCATTGCGATAAACCGTCTTGGTCATGCCGAGCGCGCGCGCCTTGCGGGTCATCAGCTTGGCGAAATCACCTTCGTCGCCGGCGATGGCTTCCGCGATCACGACGGCAGCGTCGTTGGCGGAGCGCGTCACCAGTCCTTTGATCGCGTCTTCGACGGCGATGCTTTGGCCCGGGCGCAGACCGAGTTTGGTCGGAGCCTGCTCCGAGGCATGCTCGGACACATCCATTTCGGTGTCGAGCTTCATCTTGCCGGCGTCGAGGCGCTCGAACAGCAAATAAAGCGTCATGATCTTGGTGAGCGACGCGGGATGGCGGCTGGCGTCGGGATTGTTGGCGGAAAGAGTGGCGCCGGAGTTGCCGTCGACGATGATGGAGGAGAACGCCGGACTGTAGCTCTCCCGCGCCTCCTGGTGGTGGCGTGCATGATGTCGATGATGCCGGGAGCGACGCGCATCGGCAGTGTCGGTTGTGAAAATGACCCCGGCGGTGACCGTGACCAGCCCGAAAATGCAAGCCCGCAATACACGCGAGGAAGCGAAGGTTGTGCGAAGCATGAACTTCCCCGTCCCAATGTCTGCCTTATCACCGGTTCGTGAGGCCAAATTGTGCCCGACGGTCGGCGCGTTTACCTGCTCAAGGCGCCCGATCGGGGCATGGTTTTCCGCCACGGTGGCCAAGCGGGCCGCCACTCCAGCTAAGATGCTGTTCACAAACATTTTTAGACTGTTTGTCCGGCACGCGAGCAAGTCCGAGAATCAGGTTAGGTGGCCGGGGTTTCCAAAAGATTAATCAACCGTTGCGTGAGACCCCGGTATTTGCACTGATCGCCCTGATTTTGTGCGGCGCACAAAAATTCTTGACTGTATTGTGCATTGCACTATAACTAGATGCCAGGGAGTCGGGACCTCCCGGAAATCACTCGCACATAGTCTGGGAAAGGACTCCATCATGGTCAAAGTTGAAGACATTCAGCAGTACGGCAAAGAGCACTTCGAGACGGTCGTCGCCTCCGCAACCACGCTTCAGAACGGCTTTCAGGCAATCGCAAGCGCCTATGGCGACTACACCAAGAAGTCGTTTGAAGACACCAAGTCGCTGGTCGAGAAGCTGTCCAGCGTGAAGTCGCTGGACAAGGCGCTCGAAGTGCAGACCGAATACGCCAAGTCCGCCTACGAGACGCTCGTAGCCGAGTCGCAGAAGATCGCGGGGCTCTACACCGATCTCGCCAAGCAGACCTTAAAGCCGTACGAAGGCCTGATTGCAAAGTTCGTCCCGGCCGCCGCTCACTGATCGAAGCGCGTTCCGGAAATCAAAAAGCCCGGCCTTGCGGCCGGGCTTTTTTCGTGTTCAGGGCGGGCCCGGATTATCTTGCGACGCGCAGCTTGGAGATTTCCGCGAGGACGTTCGCGAATGCATCGGAAGTCTTGGTGGAGTCTGTAATCATCTGGAAGTTGCCTTCGCTCGCGCAATCCTGCAGCACCTGCGATCTCGCGTCTGCATTGCCGATGTTGACCTGAATTGTGAATATAGTGACGGGGTTGCTCGTGTCGGCCTTGACGTTCTGACAGAGTATCTGCTGGCGGGCGTCAATGGTGGACTGGGTCGCACTCCAGCGGTTTTGGGTGTTCAATCCGTCGGACAGAAGGACGATATAGTTCTTGTAGACGTAGTCGCTGATTTTCGCCGGCGCCTTGATAGGCGGGTTGGTCGTATCCAGCGACTGCCATCCCCATGCGAGACCGACCGCCTGATTGGTATTGCCGCTTGGAGACATGGCGTTGATCTGGTCTTTGAGAGTTTGCCACTGATTGCTCATCGCCGTCACTGTTGCCGGAAGACAGCTAGCCCACTGTTCGGCGTAGAACTGCGTGGACGGGCTTGCGCTACTTGATCCCGGCGCGTCGTTCGTCGTGTCGTAGCTCTGATCGCGATCGTTGATACAGCCGGTCCAGGTGCTGTGAGCCGGCGCGGCTGCTGCAGCTTGAGCTGTATCAGTGGGGTGGCTGCGCCAGTAATGTTTGTACGTGGTCTGCTTGCATTGCTTGCCGCTGCCGCTGCCGCTACATGAGCAGTTGGGTGTCCCGGCGGGACAGGCTGCGCTCGAGCCGCTCGACACGACAATCGTCTGATCGACGACGCTTGTGTAGCATCCGTTATAGAAGATGTTGGCTTTTCCCGGAAATTTCGTCCCGCTGTCGATGCTTGGGCAGACCATGCCGGCATAGGTGCCGCTCGATGGAATCAAATACTTGTTGGTTGAAAGGCTGCTTAAGTCCTTGGCGCCACTTACCGTGGCGGGCCGATCCATACACCCGAAGCCGTATGGTTTTACGGTGCTATTGTTGGAGGGCTTGCCAGATCCACTGGTATCGAACGGGCAGGGCGCGCCGGGACCAATGTCCGCCCATGTATAGGTGATGCTGCTGTATTTAACATTAATTGGATAGTTATGCTGAGCGGGTGTGAGAATGAGCGGCTCAGCCTCCCATTCCGTCCAATTGATCCAGGATGCGTTGACGTTGGTGGTCCCAACGTTGACGTCCTTCGAGAACGGAATAATGGAAATATAGACGTCGCCGTCCTGCTTGTTGTAGCCGGACAACGTCGTGATCATGTCCGTGGCCGCTTTTTGCATGGCCGGCATCTTGTTGTTGTCGGCCATCGATCCGGTGTTATCCAGTACCATCGCCACGCGCATACGGGAGTTGCCCCAGGTTGCCGTTGCACCGGTGTTGAAATTGAGCTGGGGGAATCCGGCGATTTTCATGAAGTCCGCGGTTACAGATCCGGATGCGCTGATGACCACGTTTGACATCCCGGTGGTGCTGTCTTTCGGAAGGTAGGCCACATGGATGTCGTCGCTGACGACGGTCGAGTCCTTGTTGGTATAGAGCGCCGCGAAATAGCTTTTCGCCTTTGCTTCGATATCCGAAGTGGAGATACGACCGTCGGTGAGGTCTTTGGAGATCATCAAGGCCGTCGAGTCGAGCGCCGACTGCATGGACGAGCGCGCGCTATTGGCACGGCTGTAGTCGATCGCCGCGCCCATGAAGGTGAGGATGGGCACCAGCGCGATGGCAAAGATCACCGCGATATTGCCCTGATTGGCCTCGGCAAAGCGTTTGGCTGCCGCGCGGGCATGACTGGCAATGGATACATCGAGCATGACTGTCACCGAAGTTGGGTTTCCATGCCCATTTCGGTCGTCGCGGCTAAACAGGTGGTAAACCTGCCCTGAGAAAACTGGGTCAATAGCCGCGCAAGTGGCGAATCGGCCCCAAAAGCACCGGCTATCGTCAACACGCCCTAAATTGCCGGCGGGCTTGCTTTGTCAAATGCGACAGGATTGATTAACCTTAGGTAGATCGTCGAGCCCGGAATCGGACCTGCCGCAGGTCGCATCGGACCAGGATATGCGCGCTTGCGGCGAGCCGGAGCCTGACCCATATTCCAGCTGTCGATCCAGTTGGTGGGGTCGGGCCGGCCGGGAACGGCGATCTGGAAAGCGTGCCTGGAAACTCTTAAGATGGCTCCGGCTGGAGAACATCACCCGGCCGCTGTCTGGTTTCCTGTGGGATTTCGAACGCCTGTACCATGTTGCAGCTAACTTTCAGATTTGATTCGTCCGGGCGATCCGCCATCGCTGCATTTGCTCCCCGAATGGGCAACAATGAGAACCGCTCGGGGGGGACCAGCGGTCCTGCCACGTCCGTTATCGCCAAGGTCAAGCCGAAGACAAAGCGCCCGAATCTCTATCGCGTGTTGATTCTGAACGACGACTACACGCCGATGGAATTTGTCGTTCACGTTTTGGAGAAGTTCTTCCAGAAGGATGTCGAAGCCGCGACCAAGATCATGCTCCACGTCCATCATCATGGAATTGGGGAGTGCGGAGTGTTCACCTACGAGATCGCCGAGACCAAGGTGACGCAAGTGATGGATTTTGCTCGCAAGCACCAACATCCGCTGCAATGCGTGATGGAAAAGAAGTAGCATCGCGCGAAAATCCGCCGAAACGGGAACGGGTTTTGCATCGAAATTGCGATGGACCGGACGAGCGTGCGTCTTTTCCGGGGGAACGGCTTATTCGCCGTGGTGCGTGCGGTTGGAGCGAAAATAAGAAAAGGTGTCGCGGGAACCGGTCTTTTCGCCGTGATTGGGTGTAACTATATGTCAAAGGTTGTTGTTGCCTGAGCGGGCAACGGCGATCATGATGGTGGGGGCCACAGAGGACGCGAATGCCGACTTTTTCTCAGAGCCTTGAACAATCCCTGCATCGTGCGCTGGCGATTGCAAACGAGCGTCATCATCAGTATGCGACGCTCGAACATCTTCTGCTGTCGCTGATCGATGACTCCGACGCAGCCGCGGTGATGCGTGCCTGCAGTGTCGATCTCGACAAACTGCGCACCAGTCTCGTCAACTATCTCGAGACCGAGTTTGAAAATCTGGTGACGGACGGTGCCGACGACGCCAAGCCGACCGCAGGCTTTCAGCGCGTGATCCAGCGCGCGGTGATTCACGTGCAATCATCCGGCCGCGAGGAAGTCACCGGCGCCAACGTGCTGATCGCGATCTTCGCGGAGCGCGAAAGCCATGCGGCTTATTTCCTGCAGGAGCAGGACATGACGCGTTACGACGCCGTCAATTATATCAGTCACGGCATCGCCAAGCGGCCCGGGGTGTCGGAGGCGCGGCCGGTCCGCGGCGTCGACGAGGAGACCGAGACCAAGGGCAATGAGGATTCCAAGAAAAAGGGTGAAGCGCTCGACACTTACTGCGTGAACCTCAACAAGAAGGCGCGCGACGGCAAGATCGATCCGGTGATCGGACGAAATGCCGAGATCAACCGCGCCATCCAGGTGCTCTGCCGCCGGCAGAAGAATAATCCGCTGTTCGTCGGCGAAGCCGGTGTGGGCAAGACCGCGATAGCGGAAGGGCTTGCCAAGCGCATCGTCGATAGCGAAGTGCCGGAAGTATTGGCGGCGGCGACCGTGTTCTCGCTCGACATGGGTACCTTGCTGGCGGGCACGCGTTATCGGGGCGATTTCGAGGAGCGGCTGAAGCAGGTTCTCAAGGAACTCGAGGCGCATCCCAACGCCATCCTGTTCATCGACGAAATCCACACCGTGATCGGCGCGGGTGCGACTTCCGGCGGCGCGATGGATGCCTCCAATCTGTTAAAGCCGGCGCTGGCATCGGGCACGATCCGCTGCATGGGCTCGACCACCTACAAGGAGTATCGCCAGCATTTCGAAAAGGATCGCGCGCTGGTGCGCCGGTTCCAGAAGATCGACGTCAACGAGCCGACGGTCGAGGATGCGATTGCGATCCTCAAGGGCCTGAAACCCTATTTCGAGGATTACCACCGGCTGAAATACACCAACGAGGCCATCGAGGCCGCGGTACAGCTGTCGTCGCGTTACATCCATGACCGCAAACTGCCGGACAAGGCGATCGACGTGATCGACGAATCCGGCGCGGCGCAGATGCTGGTGGCGGAGAACAAGCGCAAGAAGACCATCGGCATCAAGGAAATCGAGACGACGATCGCGACCATGGCGCGGATTCCGCCCAAGAGCGTGTCGAAGGACGATGCCGAGGTTTTGAAACATCTCGAACAGACGCTCAAGCGCGTGGTGTTCGGCCAGGACAAGGCGATCGACGCGCTGGCGGCATCGATCAAGCTGGCGCGGGCCGGGTTGCGCGAGCCGGAAAAGCCGATCGGCTCGTATCTGTTCTCGGGTCCGACCGGCGTCGGCAAGACCGAGGTGGCAAAGCAGCTCGCAGCGTCGCTGGGCGTCGAACTGATCCGGTTCGACATGTCGGAATATATGGAGCGGCACACGGTGTCGCGCCTGATCGGCGCCCCCCCGGGCTATGTCGGCTTCGACCAGGGTGGTCTGCTCACCGACGGCGTCGATCAGCATCCGCATTGCGTGGTGCTGCTCGACGAAATCGAGAAGGCGCATCCGGATCTGTATAACGTGCTGCTGCAGATCATGGATCACGGCCGGCTGACCGATCACAATGGCAAGCAGGTGAATTTCCGCAACGTGATTCTGATCATGACCACCAATGCCGGTGCCGCCGATCTGGCGCGGCAGGCCTTTGGCTTCACGCGCAACAAGCGGGAAGGCGACGATCACGAGGCGATCAATCGCCAGTTCGCGCCCGAGTTCCGCAACCGGCTGGATGCCGTCGTCTCGTTCGCGCATCTCAACGCCGACGTGATCGGCATGGTTGTCGAGAAGTTCGTGCTGCAACTCGAGGCGCAGCTCGCGGACCGCGACGTCACCATCGAACTGTCGGAGCCAGCCAAGGCGTGGCTGGTGCAGCATGGTTACGATGAACAGATGGGCGCGCGGCCGATGGCACGCGTGATCCAGGAGCACATCAAGAAGCCGCTGGCGGATGAGGTGCTGTTCGGCAAGCTCAAGGGCGGTGGCCACGTTCGCGTCGTGCTGGTGAAGGACGAGGCGGCTGCGGACGCCACTCAGGAAAAAATCGGCTTCGAATATGTCGAAGGTCCGGTCACGCCGAAGCCGGAAAAACTGCCCGGCACGCGCAAGCGCACCACGCCGCGCAAGCCGAAATCCGGCGGTCCCAGCGGCGGCCCCAAAGGGCCGGCCTCACGAGGTCCGCTGGTCAAGGTGTGATTACAGCCTGTTGTGAATAAGAGAGCCGGCGTGTCGCAAGACCGCCGGCTTTTTTGTTGGGCGATATCCCGGCCAAGGCATGAACTCGTGCGACGAGCGAGCGGGATGAGATTAGGCTGGGCCGTGACGACGGACCATTTTTCTTCGCGTGCCCCGAACGCAACGCAGCACGAGTGCTGCGAGCCTGGCCCCATTTTACTTTGCATGGGGTTGTTTTCGCGATTTTGTGTCCGGGCCTCGATTCGAAGAAAAGTCATCCCGCGCTAGCCCGTGACCAGGCGGCGCAACGCGTTGCCGAAGAAGGAAATCGCGCCCGCGGATTTTTTTGGCTTTCGGGAATTGACGATCTTCGCTGCAACACCCCGAACGCTGAACACGATCAGCGTTTCATGATGCTTCAGGCCGCGACCACCCTTCACCAGCCCCTGATCGCGTATCAGGCAATATTCGCCATTGCTCATCCGCGCAACACGGCAATTCCTGAAATAGTTTTTGGCGTAAGACAGCATTCGCATTTCCGGTTATCAGCAGGATGCATGGTCATACGATTCAGTCAATTCTTGACCAACCTCGAATCTTTGGTAGCTGCGGATCGATTTGGCGGCAAGGGGACGTCGGCGAATGCAAAAACCGTCCCGGGCCGCAACGCGACCCGACGAGTTCCGGCGCCGTCGACGTTAGCATGAAGGTCTTCGCGCTGTGGACGGCAATGATTGCCCACGGATCTCACGAGCACGCCCCGGCAGAGCGTTCAGTCTTCGCCGATAAGCTCTTTGATGCGGCGCTGAAGCTGCCGTTTTTTCTGCTCGCTCTTGCGCAGCCGCTCATCAAGGTCGGAGACCGGTAGCTCGGAGTCCGAACTGAACGCAACGCCGACGAAGTTGTCGCGCCACCAGACGACCCTGGCGAGGAAAGAGCGGCCTTTGCGCGCGAAGGCCACCGACATTTGCTTTTTATGGAGCTTGACAGCGGTACTGAATTCGATCTTGGCGCCTCGTTCGGAGATGTTGCGGACGACGCAATCCCTGGTCGCGCCATCGCGGCCGATCTCGGCGACCCCGCCATAGATAACCTTGTCGCGCGCGCTCTGGCGTCGATCCAACATCGAATGCACTCCCCAAAAAGGAGGGGACCTTACGCGGCTTCGCCGCATGCGAAAGGCCGCAACCGGCAAAAAGCGGCGTTAACGTAAACCGATCTCGGGGAAATCGACCGAATTTCCGGGGCAGGGCGCGGCTTAACCTTACGCCGCGCTCTCGCGCAATCCGCGCGCGATTTCCTTCTGCGCGTCGAACTCGCGCCGCCGTCGCGCCAGTTCGTCGGAGCTAAGCATTGCTACATTGTTGTAGTCACGCTTCCAGGACGCATCTGCGCTCCAGCGCAGCGGCGATTGAACGGTGGTCTGTGGACCCGGCGCTGTTTCCAGTAGGCGCAGCGCCAGCTCCAGCGTGAAGCCTTGCGAGGTGGCGTCGTGAGGCTTGCCAGCCGAGTTGCCCAGCGGAAAATCGCTGAACAGAAACCGCGGCACCGCGGCGTGCTCGACGATGTCCTTGGCGCACCCCATCACGACCGTGGAAATGCCGTTGGCCTCCAGATGCCGCGCGACCAGGCTGATGGTCTGGTGGCACACCGGGCAGTTTGGCACCAGCACCGTGGCATCCACCTTATCTTCCAGGCAGCGCGCGAGGATTTCGGGCGCGTCGGTCTCGATGGTGACGCGATGGCTGCGGTTGGTCGGTGCGCCGAAGAAGCGCGGCGCAACTTCGCCGATCCGTCCCTCTTGCGTGAGCCGCTGCATTTGCGGCAGCGGGAACCAGGTTCCACTGTCGTCGGCCGAGGTGTGCACGCGATCATAGGCGATATGGGAAATCCGCAAGTCATGCGGCTTCGAGGTATCGCCGTCATAGACAGAATAGAACTTGGCGCCGCCATTGTATTTGGCGCCCGGGCCTTGGTCGCCCCTGGCCGGATCGAACGGCGCCGCTGTCGTGACGATGGCAACGCGGGACTGGGCGAGGGGCTTGCGCAAGGGCTGGAATGGCGCACCGGCATAATGCGCCCAGCGATAGGGCGTGGTGTAGCCGATCGCCTGATAATATTCGCGGGTCCGCGCCATGTAAGGGATCGGCGCATCGTCGTCGGGCGCGAAACCGAGCTGGCCTTCAGGCGTTGCTGTCATGTCTTGCGCTCCGGCTCGCGCGCTATCATTTCAAGAATTGCTAACCGGTCGGCTCCCCGTGTCAAGCACGGTCTCACGTAAAACAGAACGGCAATGCCAACTGTCATTCGTCGCCCTGCTGCCCTCGGCATCATGTTGCTGGCGCTCGTGTTGCCGGCGGCGCGGGCCATCGCCGAAGACGCTGCGCGTGTCACGGCCGGCGAGGTCGCACGGCCAAGCGTCGAAGAACTCGCCCTTCCCAAGGATGGCAGCCAGGATGAAAACAAGGCTGAGATGCAAAAGCCTGCCGACACCGCCCGGGAGACCGACACCCGTGAGGCGATGTGCCTGATGATCGAATCGGCAGCGAAGGCGCAAGGCTTGCCGCTCGAATTTTTCGCGCGTGTGATCTGGCAGGAAAGCCGCTTTCAATCCGATGCCGTGGGACCCGTCACCCGCAACGGCCAGCGCGCACTCGGTATCGCGCAGTTCATGCCTGGAACCGCCAATGAGCGCCGCCTGCTTGATCCCTTTGATCCGGTGCAGGCGCTGCCGAAATCCGCGGAGTTCTTGAATGAATTGCGCAATCAATTCGGCAATCTCGGCCTAGCCGCTGCGGCCTACAATGCCGGACCGCGGCGGGTGCAGGAATGGCTCGCCGGGTCTGGTTCGATGCCGCAGGAAACCCGCAACTACGTCATCGCCATTACCGGCACATCGGTCGATGACTGGGCCACCGCCAGCAAGAATGGCAACAGCAATGCCAGGATGCCCGACCGTGCGCCAAACTCAAATTGCCGCGCGTTGATGGCGCTCCTGAGACGCGCGCCCAATCCCTTCGTCACCCAGCTTGAGCAGCATGTGACACTCGCCGCCGCCAGGCTGTGGGGCGTGCAGTTGGCCGCCGGCTTCAGCCGCGACAAGGCACTCGCGATGTATGCGCGCGCGATGACGCGCTTGAGCGCTGTCATCGGCGACCAGGACCCGAGTCTCTTGAGCTCGGTGATGCGGAGCCGTGGCAGTCGCTTGTTCTATCAGGTGCGTATCGGCGCCGACACGCGTCCGGCCGCCGACGATCTCTGCAACCGCATCCGGCGTGCGGGCGGCGCCTGTTTCGTGCTGCGCAACATGTACCTCAGGGGCTGAGCGGACGGTTCACCCGTCGATCATTGCTCGTTGGAAAAAACTCTGCGATAGCGCTGTGCCCGGTGTAAGGAACAGTCGTGAGCAAAGTCCCTTTCGACACTCTGTCCACTGAACAGCGCGAAAAGGCCAAGCCATATTCCGTTAGGGTCCGGCAACTCAAAAAATGACGGGGAAACCATGAATCTGCTCGCCAGGCCGGCCTTGATCTGCTGCCTTCTCATCGCGGCATTTGCCGCCACGCCGAATGCGAGCGCGGTGGATTATCCCGTACGTCCGATCAAACTCGTTGTCCCCTATGCAGCCGGCGGTCCGACCGACGTGCTTGGCCGGCTGGTGGCCGATTATCTCGGCCGGGACCTCAAGCAGGCTGTCATCGTCGAGAACAAGCCGGGCGCGCAGGGCGCGATCGGGGCCGAGGCGGTGGCGCGCGCCGATCCCGACGGCTACACGCTGTTTGTGGCGGCGGGTTCGATCATCGTGCTCAATCCGATGCTGTACAAGAAATTGTCCTATGATCCGGTGAAGGATTTTCGGATGCTGGCGCTGGTCACCGATCTGCCTGTTGTCATGGAGGTCCATCCTTCCGTGCCCGCCAAGACGGTGGCGGAGTTCGTCGCCTACGCCAAACAAAATCCCGGCAAGCTCAATTTCGGATCGGCCGGCACCGGTGGCACTATTCACCTCGCGGGCGAAATGTTCAAACAGATGGCCGGCATCGAGATGACCCATGTACCCTATAAGGCGCCGGTCCGGCATTGACCGACCTGTTGTCCGGCAACATCCAGGTGATGTTCGATTCGATGGGCACGGCGTTGCCGCCGGTAAAAGCCGGCCTGTTGCGGCCGCTGGCCGTGAGTTCGACGCAGCGAAGCCCCGATCTGCCTGACGTTCCGACCATCGCCGAGAGCGGCTATCCTGATTATGCCGTCAGCGTCTGGTATGGCATTGCAGCACCCTCAAAGCTGCCGGACGAGATCGCGCAGAAGGTCAGTGCGAGCCTCGACCGAGCCCTGAACGACGATACGTTCCGGGCCTCGCTGGAGAAAATCGGCTTTCCCGTGTTCCGCCCGCGCAGCGCCGCCGCGATCACCGAATTCATCGATGCCGATCGTGCACGCTGGTCCGCCGTGCTAAGAGCACAGAACATTTCATTGGATTGAGAATATGGTTCGAGAGAGTGAAATCCGCGAAGGCGAACTCGCGGTCGAGATGCCCAAGACGACCAATGCCGGGCTGGTCTTCATCGGCCGCATCCGCACGCCCTGGACTTCGCGTCTCGAGACGCCGCGTCAGGGACGTCACGATGGCCCGGTCTGCCGGCTCGAGATTTTCGAGCCCTGGGTGCCGGCGCTGAAGGGGGTCGATTTCTACAGCAATCTCGAAGTGATCTATTGGCTGCATCTGTCGCGCCGCGATCTTGTGCTGCAAAGCCCGAAGAACAACAAATCGACCCGCGGCACGTTTTCGCTGCGCTCGCCGGTGCGGCCGAATCCGATCGGCACCTCGACCGTCAAGCTGGTCGGTATCGAGGGGAATGTGGTGCTGGTGCGCGGCCTCGATTGCCTCGACGAGACGCCGCTGCTGGATATCAAGCCCGACCGCTGCGAATTCACCCCGCTGGCGCCGCCGCAGGCCGGGGATTTCGAGACGGAGTGAGGGGCATTTTCCCGTCATTGCGAGTTGGGACCGGTGGATAAGGCACCGACCCGCCTTGGATGAAAGTTTGAGGCTCGATGTTGGTAGTATGACACCGTTTTTGAGCGACAAACTTTCATCCAAGGCGGGTCGGTGCCTTATC
>Ga0193724_1000055_pt1 | contig 25248 bp, 17 predicted proteins | sample H2a1metaG_FD_146005 | JGI IMG/M metagenome (GOLD analysis project Ga0193724, IMG submission 146005) | Soil microbial communities from a riparian zone of the East river system, Colorado, United States - H2a1 | ecosystem: Environmental > Terrestrial > Soil > Riparian zone | place: USA: East River... | reverse complement strand
TACCCATGACCGCGCCGAAAGGTTCACTTACGTCAACTTGCCCCTATTTTGAAACAAACTGTCAGCAGGAATCGGATTGATGGATCACGATGCGCACCCTGCACTGCGGCCGAAGCTGATATCATTCGACGTTTTCGGTACGTTGATCAGCGTGCGCGACAGCTCCTACAGTGCCTTCGAAACTATCCTGGCCGACGCCGGCGCGCGTCATGTTGACGTCAAGGCGTTCTGGGAACATTGGGAGCATCGAAACATCGCGCACTATTGGGATGCCTACCGGTCGTATCGGGAGATTTGTGAACTCTCGCTTGCCGAAACGTTCGCTCATTTTCAAGTTGTCGGCGACAGCCGCTTGATTGATCGCTACTTCGAGGCCTTTCCGCGCTTCTTTCTCTACGACGATGTCGTCCGCACGCTGGATCACCTGTCACGCGGCTGCAGGCTGGCGGTGGTGTCCAACATCGACGATGATCTGTTGGCGCTGACACCGTTGCAGCGAAACTTCGACCTGGTGTGCACGGCAGAGCGGGCGAAAGGCTACAAGCCCGACGGCACGCTGTTTCGCTACCTGATCGAAAATGCAGGTTGCGCCAGGGACGAAATCCTGCACGCCGGACAATCGCAGTTCACCGATCTCGTCGGCGGCAAGCCGCTTGGATTGACCATTGCCTGGATCAACCGGCGCCAGATTGCGCTCGACGCTTCGGTTCCGCGTCCGGATTTCATTTTCCCGGATATTCAGTCTCTAAGCCGTGTTGTCGGCTTTTGAAGTGCACGTCGCGCCGCGCAATTTCCAGCCACTTCCAGGCAGCAGCCTTCAGCAGGTGTGAAGTACTTCACACACCGCCTGATTGTGCCCTGCTATGATGTTCGCTCAAGTTTATACGGGCCGTTAGGAGGGTAATATGTCTTGCCTCCATTGTGCCGCTGCTTTGCCTTTCATCATTGCCGGAATCGTCGACCTAACCGGGGCGCAGGCGGCGAGCCTCCGGGTCGGCGATACCGTGCAGATCGTGCACGATGTCCAGGGCCCACAGTCCAGCGATCAGGCGTGGAGCTCGAAAGCCGAAGGCGAAGACGTCTACGAAAATGAATTGATCCGCACTAAGGTCGAGCGTCAGGCGCGCATTTCTGCTCGTCGACCTGACGGGTCTTTCCTTTCAAGCGCAGCTGCAATGACGGCCAGATGATCTCTCGCCAGGTCGTCGTTGCCGCCTCTTTTGCCCTTCTTGCTGAGCGTTCAGATTTGGCGCACCCGACACGAGAGCACTGGCCCTACCTGAAGGAGGCCAACCATGAAAAGGACTCTCATAGCACTCGGTACACTCGCTTCAATTGCCGTTCTGCCAGATAGCGCATGGGCGGGCGAATATGGCGGCGGCTACCGCCCGAGCGGGGGTGGCTTCGGCGCTGGTGCCGTCCTCGGCGGGGTGGTCGGGATCCTCACCGGTGTTCTTGCCACCAAAGCCCAAGAGCAGCCTAGACCTGACCCTTACCCAAGCAGGACACGGACGACCAAGAAGATTGAACCCGAGAAAAAGAAACCGGTGCGTCCAGCAGCCGTCACTGAGCCCCCAAAGACCAAGGTCAGCCGGGCTGTGCCCCCGGTGACGCCACCGAAGCCGCCGAGCGCGCCTGCTCAGCGTCCACCCAGCTTACCCACGCCGGGCGACGAAAACAGATTCGTCCCGGATGAAATCATGTTCGAAGTCCGGAATTCAATCCCCGCGTCGGCGGTCGATGACATTGCCCGTCAGAATCGGCTTACACGCATCTCCTCGCAACGCCTCGAATTAGCCGGGAGCACAGTGTATCGGTATCGCGTCACCGATGGCCGGCCAGTGCCAGTTGTTGTCCAGGCGTTGGAACAAGACGTGCGGATCGCCGCGACGCAGCCGAATTTCGTCTACAGGCTTGCGGAAAGCCCGGCACCCAATTCCTTGTCGGGCACGCAGTATGCTGTGTTGCAGATGCATCTGCCACAGGCCCACCGCGTCTCCACAGGGCTTGGCATCTCCGTGGCTGTTATCGATTCCGGGATCGACAGTACCCATCCTGAACTGGCAGGTTCAATCGCAGATGCCTTTGATGCAATCGACGGGGGGGCGAGGCCACACAAGCACGGAACGGCAGTCGCCGGCATCATTGGATCGCATGCCAAGCTTATGGGTGTCGCACCCGGGGCGAAGCTGCTCGCCATCCGCGCCTTCGCCAGTGAGGGCGGCAAGATTGGAGCCGACGGGACGACAGACCACATCGTGCGGAGTATCGAGTGGGCCCATCAGCGAGGCGCGCGCGTCGTCAACATGAGCTTTACTGGACCGCGTGATCCGCTCCTCTCACGGGAGCTTCGTGCCGGCAAGGAAAAGGGTATCGTTTTCGTCGTGGCCGCCGGCAATGAAGGCCCGAATGCCGCGGCGGCGGACGATAGCGTGATCGCCGTGACTGCCAGCGATGCAACAGACGACCTTTATCCAGCTGCCAACCGGGGCCCTCACGTGTGCCTCGCAGCTCCAGGCGTCGACGTGATGGTGGCGGGTCCTTCTGGCACGTACGAGTTCAAGTCTGGCACATCGTATGCCGCCGCGCATGTGAGCGGCGCTATCGCGCTCATGTTGCAGTCGCGCCCCGATCTGAGCCCAACGGCCGTGCGCACCATTTTGCTCAACCGCGCCCGGCGTCTCAGCACTGAAACCGGCGGCGACGGCAATTGCGGCATCGGTGTTGTGGACGCCCTGGCGTTGGTCACTGAGCCAAGCGAAAAGCAAGGTCCCGAGGGGGCAGGCTCAACAGCTCTAGCCCGTGGAGGAGAACATTCGACAGTCGGGATCAGTCGGACAGCATCGCCTTCGACATCTCAGCCAGATCGGACGAAAGATTAAGTCAGATGGTTATCGTCGGCTCGCGCGAATGCACAAAAGGTGCTGGGCAAGCGAAGGCACACTGCTTAGCCGGTTTATTGTGGCCGCAAACGGCGGTAACGAGACGATTCCTTGCTTTTCGCGAGTTGATAACTTCGGATTTCCGGGAAGCCGGTTTCAAAGCAGCATTTCGAGATCGTAAACAAGGGAACGGATCACCGTGGCCCAAGATGAGGCCTTCGATGTCTTCCTGAGCTATAGCCGCGCTGATGCACCCAATGCACAGCGACTCGTGCAACTGCTCCGTTCGCGTGGTCTCAAGGTTTTTTTCGATCGTGACTACCTCACGCCCGGCCAGGCGTGGCCAACGCTCCTGGAGAAGCATCTGCGTGCGTGCCGGGCGGTTGCCATCTGCCTGGGGCCGGAAGGGCTTGGACCGTGGCAACAACGCGAGCAGTACGTCGCGCTCGATCGCCAAGTGCAGGAGGATCATTTCCCGGTCATTCCGCTTTTGCTGCCTGGGGCAAAGGATCCGCCGCTAGGTTTCCTGAGGCTGAGCACCTGGATCGATCTCAAGGCCGGAGTGGAGGATTGGCCCGCTCTGAACGTCCTAGAGAGAGCAATCAGGGGCCAGGCTCCGTCACCGGATGATGTTGGTGTGCCAGACGCGCGCGCCTCCGTCTGCCCTTACCGGGGGCTGGAGCCCTTTCGCGAAGAGGATGAACACTTTTTTGTTGGCCGCGAGGCATTCGTCCACACATTGCTCGAAAAGATTGGCCAACGCCCCCTGGTGGGCGTCGTGGGGGCATCGGGCTCGGGAAAAAGCTCAGTTGTATTAGCCGGACTGGTGCCTTCGCTGCGTCAGCGTGCCGATGGCCGGGTTTGGGAGATTGGGGTCATGCGCCCGGGGCCACACCCGCTGCGCCAACTCGCCGCCGTTTTCCTGCCACCGGATACGAACCTCGAGGAATTCGACCGGATTGCAGTGTTGAAGAAACGGGCTGAGCAACTGGCCTCGGGAGAAATCACGCTGGCCGACGTGATTGATACCACGCTGGAGCGCCAACCGGGCACCGACCGGCTACTATTGGTTGTTGACCAGTGGGAAGAGCTCTACACCCAGGCACGGGATCTGCCGATCAAAGGCAGTCAAGACGCAAAGGACAAGCTGGGTGGCGCACAGACAAAAAATGGAGGGATCAGCTCCGAATGCGATACCTTCGTGCGCATACTGCTTGAAAGCGTGCGTAGCGAACCACGACTCTCGTTGGTTCTCACGATCCGCGGCGACTTTTATGGCCGGGCGCTGCAGGACCGAGCGCTCGCTGACCAACTGCAAGACGCGATCGTCAACATTAGCCCGATGGCTCGCAGCGAGCTCAGACGGGCAATCGTCGAACCGGCTGAGAAAGTTTCGCTCTCCTTCGAGGCGGGACTCGTCGACGAAATTCTCAGTGATATTGGCAACGAGCCGGGAAACCTCCCGCTCTTGGAGTTTCTCCTCAAGGAGCTCTGGGACCGGCATAATCCGGATCGGCGCCTGACCTTTAGCTCATATGCCAGTACCGGTGGTGTCAAACGAGCGATCGCGACGCGAGCAGAGGGGGAACTGAAGAAGCTCAGCCTTGAGCAGCAGGCTGCCGCTCGACGCTTTCTCATTCGGCTGGTCACGCCCGGTGAGGGGCAGGAAGATACGCGCGCCCGGACGGCGATCCCTCAGCGCGACGAGAGGGTGCGCGAGGTCATCGATCGCTTTGCTAGTGCGCGATTGCTAACGACAGGGCGTGACCCGGCGAGCGGACGCGAAATGGTCGAGGTTGGACATGAGGCGCTCATCAGGGAATGGGACACACTCAAGGAGTGGGTGAACGCAGATCGCGAGTTCCTGCGCACAATTGAGCGAGTAAAGGTATCGATGCGGGCGTGGTACGAGGAGAGTGGCAACAAGGACGAACGACTCCTTCCGCCTGGGCGGCCATTGGAGGAAGCCCGTGAGTTGCTTGAGCGCGAGGATGCGGAGATTGGCGACCTGAGAGACTTCGTCCAGGCGTCGATCGCAAAGGATGAGGCGCGTCAGGAGGAGGAGCGGCGGACCCGCGACCAGCAGCAGCGCAAGGAACTTGTCCTCGCCAGGCGGCTCGCCGAAGAGGAGGCTGCACGAGCAGACACGGCGGAGACGCTCGCCCAAGAGCAAGCGGCGCGCAGCAAGGCTACGAAAAGGACCTACGCGATAAGCAGCCTGTTTGGGTTCATGCTCCTCATCGTCGTTGCGGCGCTCGCAGTTACGCAGTCGCGATCCCTCGATCAGCAGGCACGATCGCTCGAACAGTTGAGTCTGGCACACGAAGAAACCGCGCATCGCCTTAGAGAGGCCCAGACCGCCCAATCGCACCTGCTAGCGCAGTTGTCTCAGCGGAAGACTGGATCGGGCGATGTGGCGGCCGGCATCCTATTGGCGTTGGAAGCTTTGCCGCGCGATCAGAGCGACAGCCGCCCAGTGGTTCCCGAAGCCTTTGCGGCCCTTATGCAGGCCAGTTTAAGTATCCGCGAACGCGCGGTGTTCAAGCATCAGGACTTGGTAGGCGGAGTCGCTGTCTCGCCCGACGGTCGCATCGTGGCGACCGCATCGGATGACAAGTCGGTCCGAATCTGGGATGCGACAAGCGGCCAAGAGCCCGTGGTGCTCAAGCACCACGACTTGGTGAGTGCTATCGCCTTCTCGCCCGATGGTCGCTTCGTAGCAACCGCATCTTTCGACGGAACAGCCCGGGTCTGGGATACGACAAGCGGTCAGGAGCGCGCGTTCAACCAGGATGGCGTGGTAAGGGCCGTTGGCTTTTCGCCGGACGGCCTCGCGTTGGCGACAGGATCAGACGACAGGGCGGCCCGGATCTGGAATGTGACAACAGGCGAAGTTCGTGTGCTCAGGGGGCATCTCGACACGGTCAGGGCAGTTGCATTTTCCCCAGATGGGAAGGTGCTGGCGACGGCATCGGACGACAGAACCGTCCGCACCTGGGATGTGGCGACGGGTCACGAACGCACCCTTCTCACGCACCAGGATTCGGTCAGGGCAGTTGCTTATTCACCCGACGGGCGCAAATTGGCGACGGCATCGGACGACAGGGCAGCTCGGATCTGGGATGAGACATCCGGCGAAGTAGTCCACATCTTCCACCACGAGGGCGCGAAGGGTGAGATCAGGGCCGTTGCCTTCTCGCTTGATGGCGACGCGCTGGTAACGGTGACACTCGACAATACGACGCGAGTCTGGAATGTCGCAACGGGCCACGAATACGTCGTGTTCAGGCAACCAGGCCCGATCAGAGCCGCTGCGCTGTCCTCTGACGGTCGCACGTTGATAACCGCCTTCGACAAGACAGCCTGGATCTCGGACGTCATGACCGGCCGCGAGCGCTTGCTCCCGCACCGGGGCCCAGTCAATACTGCGGCCTTCTCACCGGACGGCCGCACGTTGACGACTATATCGGACGACAGGGCCGTCCAGGTCTGGGATGTGGCAACTGGCCGTGCACGGGTCCCGATCAAACACGAGACCTTGGTCAGTGCTATCGCCTTATCACCCGACGGCCGCACGTTGGCGACCGCCTTATTCGACAGATCGGTCCAGGTCTGGGACGTGGAGGCCGGTCAGCAAGGGCCGGTCCTGAGGCACGAGAATTTGATAAGGTCCGTCGTCGTCTCGCCGGACGGCCACACGTTAGCGACCACATCACTCGACAACACGACACGAATTTGGGATGTGGTGACCGGTCAGGAACGCGCCGCGCTCACGCATCGGCGCCCGGTTACAGCAGCTGTTTTCTCGCCGGACGGCCGCACATTGGTGACTGCATCGGACGATGCGAGAACTCGGATTTGGGATGTCGCGACTGCCAGAGAAAGGGAGCTCGCGCACCAGGGCGTGGTCAAGGCGGCTGCCTTCTCGCCGGACGGGCGCACTTTGGCGACCACGTCACTCGACGATACGCTACGGCTCTGGGATGTGGTAACGGGCCGGGAAGGGCCCGCGCTCTCACACAACGATAATATCGTTGCGATTGCATTCTCCCCTGACGGTCTTACGTTGGCGGCCGCATCAGATGACAAGACTGCTCGGATCTGGGAAATCGCGACCGGCCGGGAATACGCTGTGCTCAAGCATCAGGCACTCATAAGTGCTGTTACCTTCTCACCTAACGGGCGCATGTTGGTGACCGCGTCCGACGACAACACTGCGCGGATCTGGGATGTCACGACCGGCCAGCAATGCGCCATGCTCACGCATCAAGGATCAGTCAACACTGTTATCTTCTCGCCGGACGGTCACACTTTGGCGATCGCGGCGGGCGAGGCCGTTCGGCTCGTCACTCTTCCTCCAAGCGACATCTGGGAACTTCCCATTGGCCGGAAGGAGCTTTCGAAAAGCGAGCGCGAAGAGGCATTCCTGCATCCCTTGCCCGCGAGCTATATTGGCGGTGCTTGGCGCCATCACTAGCACTGGCGCTTATTCGGGTGCGGGCGCTCGGATGCACGCGCACCAGTCGATCTCGTCGGCGGCGCCGGCGACATGAACCCGGCCGCAAAGCGCGCACTTCTTGCAGAGCGCCAGATCTGGCGCACCCGACACGATTCGAACGTGTGACCTTTGCCTTCGGAGGGCAACGCTCTATCCAGCTGAGCTACGGGTGCGTTGCGGTTCATTTAGCCGATTGGCCTGAGGTCGGCAACGGCCAAACCAGGGTTGATTTGGGCGAGGATCAGGGCCGGAAAGGCAACGGCCAGACGTTTGAGCCCGTCTCGGGGTGCGCCAGAAGGTAGCGCTTGGGCGCCAGCCGGCGGGATTTCGCAATTCATGTTGCAGCGCTTCCATAAAAACCGTTGCTGCGGCTCGCTGGCGCATCGATCCTGATACTGCTCGCAGTTAAGGCAGCCCAACGCTAACATTGCACCGTGCCATCGAACCGGATTTCGCTAATGAAAGGAGCCAGCGCGACATTTGCGTGGGGAAACCTGTCGGAAGACTTCGCGCTGTTCAGAACGCTCAGTCCGGAACAGCGGCGGAAGGCTTTTAGCGCAATGGTCCGCCGGGATCTCGTGCGCGGGCAAACGCTCGTTGCACAAGGGGGTGCTTCGGACTCACTGTTCATGGTGTTGCATGGTGCGCTCGCTGTCCGCAGAACCGGCGATATCGAACCTATCGCCGAACTCCGCGCCGGCGAATTGGTGGGTGAAATCGGTTTCTTCGCAAACGTCCCGCGCACCGCCGATGTGATTGCCATCCGCGACACCAGCGTGCTGGTGCTGACGCGCGCGGCCTACCAGAACCTTGCGGAAGACGCTCCGGCCATTGTCGAAGCCCTGCTGGCGGCGCTCGCGCGGCGGTTCGCCAAGGAGACCGCGCGCATCACGCCTGTTCGCGCGTCGCCGAAGGCGCGAACGGTGGCATTGATCGACGGCGGCTGCGAGCCGTTGCCAGGCGCTTTTGATCGCCGAATGCGTGACGGGCTCGCGGCGACCGATGCCGAGATTGTCGATCCCGCCCGCGTCAATGCCATGTTTCCCGGGCGCACGCTGGACACACCCGAGGTCGCCGACTGGCTCAACAAGCTCGAACACGCCGCACCGCTGGTGGTTTACCTCGGCGGTCGCGAAGCTTCGGCATGGGCGCGCAAGGCTATCCGCCAGGCCGACATGGTCGTGTTCGCGTGCCGGGGAGATGCGCCCGCGGAAGCCTTGACGGAGGTCGAGGCTTTCGCGTGCGATGTTCATCCGGTGTCAGCGCGGCGCCTCGTTCGCATTCATGATCGACGGAGTGGTGAAGTCAGCGGCACGACGGCATGGCTTGCCCGGCTACCCTGCTTCATGCATCACCATGTCGCGCTCGAGGATCAAATTGATATCGACAGTCTGATCCGGTTTCTATCCGGTCGAGCGATCGGATTCGTTGCCGCTGGCGGTGGCAGCTTCGGAACAGCGCATGTAGGTATCTACAAGGCCTTTCGTGAGCGCGGTGTGATGTTCGATGTCTTTGTCGGCACCAGCGTCGGCTCGGCCATGGCGGCCGGATTTGCAAAAAATCTCGAGGCCGAGGATCTCGAGCGCGGCACACACGAGATCTTTGTCAGGAGTCGCAGCTTCCGGCGGCCAACCTGGCCGCGCTACGCCCTGCTGGATCACAAGGCATTCGATCGAGCGCTGGCCCATCAATACGGCCACGACTGCCGGATCGAGGATTGCTGGCGGCCTTTCGCGGCGGTCGCAACCAATCTTTCGACCCATAATCTTGAATTGATCCGGTCGGGACGGCTCTGGCAGGCCGTGCGTGCCTCGAGCGCGATCCCCGGGCTATTGCCGCCGTTCTACACGCCAGAGGGCGCGATGCTTGTCGACGGATGCCTGATCGACAACGTTCCGCTCGCGTCGATGCATCAACTCAAGAGCGGTCCCAATCTGGTCGTGCATTTCGGCGAGCCAGCGGCCGAGATGTTCGACGTAGACTATGCTGCCTTGCCGGGGCGGCTGGAGCTGATCACGACGATGCTGATGCCGTTCCGCAAGAAGCTGCTTCCGGCGGCGCCGAGCGCGGTCAACGTGCTGTGGCGAAGTCTCGTGGCGCATCAGCGTTACGATACTTTGCCGACCGCGCCGCTTGATATGGTCATGAGGCCACCGTCTCCGTTCGGGATCGATGTGACAGAATTCCACCGCCACACCGAGATTTTCGAGGCGTCTTACTTTTGGGCCCGGCAGGCCATCGTTGCGCTTGAGGCGGAGGGTAATTCGGCCATTGCCGCCATCCTCGCCACCGGCAGGGCGGCAATGGAACGACCACGCGACCTCGTCGGGCTTCGAACGGCGCTCTGACCAGCTAAACTGCGCCCGGGCCCGGACGATGGCGCGCAATTCCCGGCTGGCCGATCAGCACCGAGAGCGCTCCCTGCGCTCATGCGATGGAAGAAACGGCAACGCATGCATTTCGCCTGCCCGATTGCCCGGCGGGGTGCAGCCTGTAAGCTACGTCCCGAGCAAACTGCGCCATCCAAAGCCGCGCTAACAGGAGATCGTCGATGCGTCCGCTCGAATTTGGCTGGTATCTGCCCACGCATGGCGACACCACGGCCTATGGCGTGATGGAGGCGCAGGTGCCGGGATCGCCGGAATTATGCGACCGTGTGGTGCAGGCGGCGGAGGCGGCGGGCTTTGAATATCTCCTGATCCCGGTGGGCTCGGTTTGCTGGGAAGCATGGATCACCGGCGCGTTCATGGCGGCCCGCTCCTCGAAGATCAAGCCGCTGATCGCAGCAAGGCCCGGCTACATCAATCCGGTGCTGCTGGCCAAGATGATCTCGACCTTCGACCAGATGTCGGGCGGGCGCATCTGCATCAACCTGATCGCCGGCCAGAACGAAAGCGAGGTCGAAGGCGAGGGCGTGCACTACGCCAAGCAAGAGCGCTACGCGCTGATGGAAGAGGAGGTCTCGATCCTCAAGGCGCTGTGGACCACCCGCGGCCCGGTGAATTTCCAGGGCAAGTTTCACACGCTGTCAGGCGCGCATATCCGGCCGCGGCCGCTGCAGCAGCCGTTTCCGAAATTCTATCTCGGCGGCGGCTCGCGCGAAGCCTGGGAAATGTCGGCGAAGCATTCCGACGTGCATCTGTTCTGGGGCGATCTGCCGGAACGGATCGCGGCCAACATCGCCGAGATCAGGGCGATGGCACGGGCGCATGATCGCGAAAACACCATCGGTTTTGGCATGCGCCTGCAGGTGATCTGCCGGGAAAATGAAAAAGACGCGTGGGAGGCCGCCGACATATTGGTGCGCAACGCGACCGAGCGGCAGAAGCAGGAGATGAAGACGCTCTACAACAATTCCGCGGCCAACCAGCGGGTGCAGCAGCTCGCTCGCGAGCACGGCGATCTTCTGCTGCCGCATCTATGGACCGGCATCACCCGCGTGCGGCCGGGCGCCGGGATCGCCGTGGTCGGCAATCCCTCGCAATGCGCTGACACCCTGCAGCAATTCATCGGCGCCGGCTGCCATTCGTTCTGCCTGTCCGGCTATCTGCACGACGAGGAGGCCGAGCGCTTCGGTCGGCTGATCCGCCCGATACTCGCCGAGAACAATCGCGGCCGGCTGGCGGTGTAACGCCATGGCGGATCGGATGCGGCGACTGACCGCCGGGCAACAGCCCCATCAAGCCACGGCTGCCGCTCGCTCAGGCCGCGGGCCGAACAGCTTCCTCACTTCCGGACCAGGCTTCGCGGCGCTGAACAGGTAGCCTTGCATCTCGGTGCACCCCAGCGTGCGAAGCAATTCCTGTTGCTCGAGCGTTTCGACGCCTTCCGCGGTTGTCGTCATGTTGCGCGCGGCGGCGATGTTCACCACCGCCTGCACGATGGCCGATGAGCCGTCGATTTCCGCTAGGTCGCCGATGAAGCAGCGGTCGATCTTGATCTTGTCGAACGGGAAGCGCTTCAGATAACTCAGCGAGGAATAGCCGGTACCGAAATCGTCCAGCGCGATGCGGACGCCGATGGTGCGGAGTTGATGCAGGATGGCGAGCGCGGCTTCGTCGTCGCGGATCAGCACCGCTTCGGTGATCTCTATTTCGAGGCGGCTCGCCGGAAGGCCGGAGGCGGCAAGCGCGCCAATGATTTTCAGCGCCAGGGTCTGGCACTTCAGCTGAACGGGCGACACGTTGACGGCGATCCGGATATGATCCGGCCAGCTCGCCGCCTCGGCGCAGGCGGTTCTCAGCACCCATTCGCCGAGTTCGTTGATCAGGCCGGTGTCTTCCGCCACCGGGATGAATTCGGCAGGAGAGATCATGCCGCGTTCGGGATGACGCCAGCGCAGCAAGGCTTCGCAGCCGGTCACCTCGTTGTGACGAAGATCGACCAGCGGCTGGTAATGGATTTCGAAGCCGCCGTCCGCGAGCGCCTGGCGCAGATCCTGCTCCATGGTAAGCCGCGCCTTCGCGCTTGCATCCATGGCCGGCTCGAAGAAGCGATGGGTTCGGCGCCCATCGGCCTTGGCGGCATACATCGCCAGATCGGCATTCTTGATGAGCTGATCCAGATCGGTGCCGTCCTGCGGAGCCAGCGCAATGCCGATGCTGGCATCGGTCGAAAGCTGGTGACCGAGGCATTGATAGGGTTGCCGAATCGCGTCATGAATTCGCGTCACAAATTCCACGACATCGGTGATATTTCCTACAGCGGTCTGAATCACCGCAAACTCGTCACCACCCAGACGTGCGATGAGATCAGTGTCTCGGATGCAGCTCCTGATGCGGGCAGCCACGGTCTTCAGCAGCTCGTCGCCGACATGATGTCCGAGCGAGTCGTTGATGCCCTTGAACTCGTCGATGTCGATATAGAGCAAAGCGAACTGCTCGCCCCGGCTGGTATTCTGGAGCTCGCGTTCGATCTGGTCGCGGAACAGCACCCGGTTCGGCAGATCGGTCAGCGCATCGTAATGCGCGAGGTGAGCGATCTTCTCATTGGCACGCCGGCGTTCGGTCACATCGTCGACGATGTTTACTATATATCGGCCGTCGCCGGTCTGATCTTGAATCCCGATGCGCTTTGAAGTGAGGAAGCGATGACCCAGTCCCGGGCTTTCCCACGGGTGCTCGTCCAGGAACAGGCCGTCAGCGGATTGCAGCGCTCTGTCATCATCCGCGGCGATTTTATCGGCGGCCGCCCTCGGAAATAGATCGACGGCCGTCTTGCCGACGATGGCCGCGCGCGACAGGCCGAATTGAGCCTCGGCGACCCGATTGGCCAGGAGGTAACGGCGATCACGCGCATCTTTGACGGTAATCTGCGACGGAATGTGATCGATGATCTGATGCAGGAATGCATAATTGCGGTCGCGTTCCTGTTCGAGATTCTGGCGCTCCGTAATATCTTCAATGGTGGCAACCCATCCGCCCTGAGCCAGCGGCTTGTTGACGATCAGAACCGAACGACCCGCGGATTGATGAATGCTGTGGGTGACTTTGCCTCGTGCAACGTTCCGTTCAATGTTTGAACAGAATGCATCAACATCACCGTCGAAGGATCCGGTCGCCTTACGATGCCGGATAAGGTCGTAAAAGTGGCAACCCGGCTTTACGACGTCTGTTGATAGCTTATACATATCGATGTAGCGCTGGTTGCAGATGACAATGTGCCCCGATTCGTCATACAGCACGAGGCCCTGTGTCATGTTGTTCAGGGCGGTGTCGAGCCGCTGCTTTTCCGCTTCCAGCCGCCGCTGCGAGTCCTGATTTTGCCGATTCATCTGCCGGACGATCAGGAACAGAATGAAGGCGATCGCCAACGCGGACAGAACGGCGCCCGTGATCAAGAACTTGGTTTGCGCACGCCAGTCGGCCAGCGCTGTCGAGACCGTCGTGGTGGCGACGACCACAATTGGGAAATGGCTCAACTCGGCCGCCGAACCGAGCCGGTCCTGATCGTCAACCGGACTGCGCACACGCAGGGTCTGATGGCCGCCCTCGTTCAGCACTTTACTTATCAGCGGAGCCGTTTTGAAGTTTTGCCCGATCATCGAATCGGCGTGAGGATGACGCGCCAGCAGCGTTCCATCGCGATGGAACATGGAAATCGCGGCGCCCTTTCCAAGCGCGACAGATGCGAAGAACTTTTCGAATTTGACGGGGTCGATCCGCCTCGCCAACACGCCAAGAAAGACCCCGTTCGGCCCGCTCAGCCGATGGGCGAGGATGGTGGTCCAGCTGCCGGTGAAATAACTGCGAACCGGTTCGGCTAACACCGCCGCCGACTGCGGGTTCGATTTGAGGGCTTTGAAATAGGTCCGATCGGCAACGTTGACGGTCGGCAGCGGCCAGGGGCCGGATGAATTGATCAGCTCTCCCTGTGCATCAAAGATCATGACGTCGCCGATGTAGGACAAAACGCTGGCCTTGGATTGCAGCATCAGGTGGGCGTCGGGAGTCGACATCTCGCTCCTGAACAGCTCCGGTGAAGCGATTCCGGAAATCTGCATCTGGGAGATCAGATTGTTTACAATGAAATTGGAGTCTTCAAACTGCTGGTCGAAATGGCGGGTGAGCAGCAGCACGGTATTTTCGAGCTCGCGCTCGCTGTTGCTGAGCGCACGCTCGCGGAACTCACCGACCATGACCGGCGTGCCGAGGATGATCGCCGTGACCAGCAGACCGCCGCAGAGGATAAGCCAGAAAACCGGGGCCGGCCGAATCGACGTGGCAAAAGGATGTGGCCCGACCACCGCGGTTCGGGGCATTCCGAACCCACCCCGCAGGCTGGAAAGCAATCTTCGCATTCAATAACCCCCGAGGATATGAATACGACGCACAAATGGCCTACCCGTTAGCAAAGGAGGTTACTCAAGCCTTAATCGATGTTTCCGGGCAGCGCCCGCCTTGTATCCCCGGCGTGCAAATGAGCCATGTTGCTCAGTAAACCCAGGTCTTTGCCTGAAGGTAAGAATCTGTCTGGTACAGCCTGATGATCTGATGGAAGGCCGTGCTGATTTTGAAGGAAGTTATTCCGTGGACACAGATATCTTGCGCAAACTGGAGCAACGTCTCGGACCAATCCACGCCAGACAGCGATTGGGAATCGAGACCGATCACGAAGCGCAAGTCTTCGGCCAGGGGCTTACCTTCTTTCATTTGGAGAATTTGTCTTCGGCGCCGGCTATCATTCGAAATGCGCTGAAGCTCACGGGCCTCTATTGGCGTGCTCGCCGGAATGCAGACCGCATCGTTGTCAAGCGAAACGAGCTGAGGTTTGCCGCGCTGCCGTCACTTTTCGACGGCTACACCATTCTCCACATCAGCGATATGCATGTGGAGCTGAGCGAGGCCGCGATGCAGCATCTGATCGAACTCGTCGACGGCATGCAGTACGATCTATGTGTTTTGACCGGAGATTATCGAGGCAAGACGTTTGGACCGTTCGAGGCGGCGCTGGAGGGCGTGGCAAGAATGCGCGCCCATCTGCGGTCGCCGATCTATGGTGTGCTCGGTAACCACGATACCATTCAAATGGTCCCGGCGATGGAAGCCATGGGCATACCAATGCTGCTCAACGAGTGCGAAGTGATCGCGCGCGGCGACCAGCGGATCTATTTGGCCGGGATCGACGACGCGCACTTCTTCAGGGTCGACAACATCGAAAAGGCGGCGTCGCAAATCCCGAAGGCCGGGTTTTCGATTCTGTTGTCCCATACGCCGGAAATTTATCGTCAGGCTGCCCACGCCAATTTCAATCTGATGCTGAGCGGCCACACGCACGGTGGCCAGCTTTGTCTTCCCGGGGGCATCCCGATCAAGCTGGAGGCGGTGTTGCCACGACGAATGGGAGCGGGAGCCTGGCAGTACCACAACATGAGCGGCTACACTTCTGTGGGTGCAGGATCAAGCGTCGTTCCCGTGCGCCTGAACTGTCCGCCGGAAATCACCCTGCATTGCCTTCGGCGCGGCTGACGACAAGCAATGGCACCCATCATTGCAGGATATGCGGGAGTCGCCCCCTGCAGCCAGTCTCAGCCCGCTTCGACTGTCATTCAATTCAGCAGTCGGCGTTTGGCCAGTCCGAATGCTTTGGCGCACGCCATCAATTCGACTCTTGAGCCAGCTTGCTCCACTCGTTGGCCTGGATTCGGACAATGAACTTGTAACCGCCATTGCCGTCCGGCTTGAACACCGATGCTTCGCCTTCGCGGATGTCGAACCAGTCCTTGCCGAACGCATCCATGATGTTCGGCTTGTGCGACACGATCACAATGTTGCTGCCGGCCGGAGGCTGCACGCCGACGAGCTTGCGAAAGGCCTGCGTGCGTCGATCGTTCTCCATTGGAGGCACCACGAGACCGCCTTCAGTGATATCAGGCGACGCCACAACTTCGCCGAAGCCCAGCAGTGTGCCGGTGTCGACTGCCCGCTGGAACATGCTGGTTTGAACCTGCGCGACGGGAATCTTGAGCTTGTGCATCGACTCGCCAATCGATTTTGCAAGCGCGCGGCCGTTGTCGTTGAGCTGGCGCTGCTTGGCGACGTTCTTCGGATTGAGGGGGTCGGTGTCGGCCTGATCTGAATAGGTCGCGCCATGCCGGAAAACGATCACGTGTCCGCCCTGGCGCAAAGCGTTGATCCATTCGGTGGGCGATTCTGCCGGCTGGCTGTTGGCCGCCAGCGGCAAAAGCCCAAGCAGCGCACACAACAAGGCCAATCGAATGATAGCCATAGGCTCCTCCTCCCAGTAGCGCGGTCAGTCACGAACAGGCCTGCGCACAAGCTGCGCAGGCAGCCCAATCCGCTTCCCAGATGAACTCTGGTAGAGCATGGATAGTAGCCGCGGTGTTTGGAGGAAGCCAAGCGCAGAAACAAAAGCGAGGCCAGGAGAAACCAAGCGAAAAGCACGAGAAAAAACAAAGTTCAAATCAAACTGGAACGATCTCCTTGCCGATCGGCCAGAGCGCTATGCCGGCGAGTTTTAGATGCGCCCAGGCGAACGGAATGCCAATGATGGTTACAGCCAGAGCGATCGCCGTGACGATGTGTCCGAGCGCAAGCCACCATCCAGCCAACAGCAGCCAGATCACGTTTCCGATCAGGCCCAGCGGTCCGGTGCCGATGTCGGGGCGACCGGTGAGGCTGTCGCGGCGCACGGCCTTTTGACCGAAAGGCAGCAAAGTATAAACGGCGATATTGAGCGCGGCTCTTGCCCACGGGAGGCCGATAATGGTGATGGCCATGATGAAGGCAGCGATCACCCAGGCCGCGGCCATCCACAGCCCGCCGAAGACAATCCAGAGGATGTTCAAAAGTATGGAAACGGGAGCCATGCGATTTCTTTCGGAGTTGGAATGACGGGCGTTCGCGCCGTGCGATTTTCGCGGGCCGCGCTTGCCCCGGCAAATTAGCCGCCTTGTAACCCCGCGCGTGGCGGCACGACATCCCTGAACGCGTCGAATCCCTTCCATGCCGGCTCGACGGGAGCGACACCCGCATGCGGAACATAAATAGAGGGTTCCGTGAGTATCATCGAGGGAATATAGCGCGGGCAATTCGGAAAGATCACGTCCACTTCGATGCGAACGATCAACTGCGCGCCGACCGTGTCGGGGAGCAATGGGTCATCACGATCGATCCGGGCGTTGCCGTTGATACGCAATCGCTTCGGGGTACCATGCATTGCAATGAACAACAGCCCAACATGCGGATTGACGGCGAGGTTGCCGATACTCTTGAACATGCCGTTGCCGTCGTAGTCCGGAAACGCGAGTTCCGACGGTCCGGTGACCCGGACAAATCCCGGCGCGCCACCCTTGAAGGAACAGTCCGGACGTCCGGACGCGTCGGCGGTCGCCACGAAGAAATAGATGCAGCTTTCAATGAAGATCTTGTCGTCGTCAGTGAACGCGGTACGTGACAGCTTTTGCTCGAGGCGATCGGCAAGGCGCCGACTGCCAAACTCGTCTTGAAATGTGCGATTGCCCTGGTGATAAAGCGCGCTGGTCATGGCCGGCCTCCGTGACGGTATCATAAGGCACTTGGCCGTGTTTGGGAGCAGCGAGAGCAAGATTTCCGCATTCCGGGGCAGACGGGCCGCTTTATCCTCGGTCGCCGAAACGCCATCAAACCGTACCATTGTTGGGCCGCAATTCGAGGGTCACTTGCAGAATCACAATGTTCGGCGGGAACCGCAAATGAAAAGACTTGTCCTTGCGTCGGCGATATTTTTGACGTTGGCGCCGGCACTGGCTCTGGCCGAAGGGCGTGGGGGTGATGCCGCCTTGGGTGCCCTATCGGGTGCGGTGGTGTTCGGCCCCGTGGGCGCGGTTGCCGGCGCAGTGGTCGGATATACCGCTGGACCATCGATTGCGCATTCCTGGGGATTTAGAAGATCCGGCTCGAAGAAACCCGCGCGGGAAAAATCCCAAGCGGGAATGTCGCCAAGCCGCGTCAGCCAAAATACCCCGACGACGGCAGCAAGCCCGGAGCTGGCCAGAGCTACGACGACTTCAGCACCGGCTAAACCCGCCCCGTCCACCGCACAGCGGTGGGTAACGCCGCCGGTTCAAGGTCTTGAATAAGTTTCTGCCACGGGCAATCTGAACAGGGCTTCAAGTATCGTTCGCGAGTTAAGAACCGCGAATAGCTCGCGCGGACTTAAATAACCCAACGCATCCTCGAAGCTCTCTGCGTCCTCAATCTTGGCGCGCGCAATTGCCAGATGTGGATCTATCTGTCCGCGATGGCGCGGTTTAACGGATAGATTCGTCAAATGCGCGTCCAACAGTTCAGGGTTGTTGCGGAGTTCGTGCATCGGGCCGGCGAAAGTCTCGTGTGACGCGTTCGCCAGCTCATTGGCGCGAATCAGGACTTGCAGCGGCGACGTCTGCTCGGGCGTGCCAAATAGCCGAGGCTGGCGACTGGCCACTCCGGAACCGGCCGTCGATGACAGAATTGCGATTGGAACGGCCAGCAACAGACCAAGAATCACCGGAGCCATCCACAGCAACAACGGCAACGACACCGCATAGGCGGTGCCGGCCATCACCACACCAAACAGCGTCGGCAGTGCGTATTTGCGAATGATCTCGCCACGGGTGACGCCGCCGTCGTCACGGCGCTGGACCTGCCAGCCGGCATCGCGTCCGAGCAGGATTTCCCCGACCGCGGTGGATTGAAAGATCATCATGACGGGCGCGATCAGTCCGGACAAGAATGTCTCGATCAGGATGCCTGCAAAGACCACAAGGCCTCCACCGAAGCGTTTTCGATTTCCGGACTGGGTAAGCAGCAGCACATAAGCCAGAAGCTTGGGCACGATCAGCAGTCCCATCGTGCCAAGGAAGACCCAGGCGGCGAGGATTGGATCCTGCGCGGGCCATTGCGGAAATAATGAAAATCCCTTCGGGAAATATTCCGGTCTGACAAACTGGGCCTGCAATGAGATCAGGATTCCGAGCACCAGAAAGATCAACCAAAGCGGAGCGGTCAGATACGATCCAATTCCTGTGAGCAGATGAAGCCGCGACACCCAATGCAGGCCCCGCGCCGGCAGAACGGCCAGATGCTGCAGGTTTCCCTGGCACCACCGCCGGTCGCGCGCGGCGAAATCCAGCAACGACGGCGGGCACTCCTCGAAACTTCCGCCGAGCGTGGGCGCCATGTGAATGGCCCAGCCGGCGCGCCTCATCAGCGCCGCTTCCACAAAATCGTGGCTGAGAATATGCCCGCCAAATGGTTTGCGGCCGCGCAATTCGGGCAGGCCCGCATCTCCCGCAAATGCGCGCACCCGGATGACCGCGTTGTGCCCCCAATAATTACCTTCGGAGCCGTGCCACCAGGCGATCCCGGCAGCGATCAACGGGCCATAAAGTCGTCCTGCGAACTGCTGCAATCTCGCAAACAGCGTTCTCGCATTGACCACGATCGGCAATGTCTGAATGAGCGCGACGTTGGGATGCCGTTCCATGGCGGCGGCAAGCCGCACGATGGTGTCGCCCGTCATCAGGCTGTCCGCGTCCAGGATAATCATATGATCATAGCCGGCCCCGAACCGTCGAACCCAGTCTTCGATATTGCCGGACTTGCGTGCCGTATTCTCGGGGCGGTGACGATAAAATAATTGGCCGGCACCCAGTTCGCGGCGAAGCTGCAGGAAGCACTTTTCTTCTTCGATCCAGATCGAGGGGTCGGTGGTGTCGCTGAGCACGTACCAGTCGAACTGCGATCCGCAGCCGGTTTCCCCGACCGACTCGTAGATGGCCCGCAGCCGCGCCATGATGCGATGAGGGTCTTCGTTGTAGGTCGGCAGCAACATGGCATTACGTCGGCTCACCGCCGGGAGGGGTGCGTCGGGATCGATCCCGAGCGCGTCCCGCATCCGGAACAGCAGCACCACAAATCCCGCCAGCGCGGACATGAACGAGAATGCAACCCATGCGAACAGAAGCACGAACAGGACCAGCACCATCGCTTCCAGCGCGGTGATGCCGCCAACCTGCAGAACCTCATATATTTCGTAGCACCCGGCCATAGTCAGCGCAGCGGTGCCGAGAAAGATGCAGGAGCGCCGGAGCGTGATGGACCTCAGCCCGAAATCGGCAATGTTCCTCTGCCTCTGGAAATCCCGCAAAGGTTGGGTCGACATTTCCAGCGCCGATTCCGGCGGCAGGAATTCATTGCGCCGGACGCCAGTCTTCGGTTGCAAATCCGGCGCGGGAGTCAGGGTGTCCATCGATAGACCCAGACTTCGGATATGGGGTCGTTCTCCTGCATCAGGGATGCACGTATCTCAACCGGGACCTTTTCCTCGACCGGGAGCTCGAAGCTCAGCCTCCAGCCGCCGATCGCGGGGTTGGGCTGGGTGACGATGTTCTGAACCTTGGCCTTTTCCGCGGTCACGACACCCCGGATTTTTTTGGGGTCGACAAGCCTGAGTTTGTCGCCGGTCAGATCAAGCACAAAGATCTTGATGCCTTCGCCTCTTGCGCCGACGGCGGTGCGCGAAAAACGTGCGAGCGATGTGGGTTTGGGATTGTCCGGCCCCCAGTGCAGCCGATAGGTGTAAGTGTGCTCGCCCTTGGCTTGCAGGCCTGCCTTCGGATGCCAAAAACCGGCGATGTTGTCGTGGACTTCTTCCTTGGTGGGGATTTCAACCAGCTGCACCGAACCTTCACCCCAGTCTCCGATCGGTTCCGCCCACAGGCTCGGCCGTCGCTCAAAGCTCGATTCGAGGTCCTGGTAGTCGAGAAAATCCTTCTGCCGCTGCATCAAACCGAACCCGCGAGGATTGAGATCCGCAAAAGTGCTGATCTGAAGATCCCGCGGATTGGTCAGCGGACGCCACAGCTCCTCGCCCCGGCCATTGAAGATGGCGAGGCCGTCGGAATCGTGCACCGAGGGACGGAAATCGTCGACGTCAATTCGGTCGTTGGGACCGAAGAAAAACATGCTCGTCATCGGGGCGAGCCCGACGTGATCGAGATCCACTCTCGGATAGATCGCCATTTCGACGTCAAAGACGGTGGTCTCACCCGGCCTTATCGTGAATCGATAGGCCGCCGCGGCGCTCTCGCTGTCCAGTAACGCGTGCACGACGATGGAAGTGGCGTTCGCGGCCGGTTTCTCGATCCAGAACGCCTTGAATGAGGGAAACTCCTCGCCCTTGGTTTCGCCGGTGTTGATCGAAAGCCCGCGAGCCGAGAGCCCATATAGCTCTCCCTTTGCGACGGCGCGGAAATAGCTCGCGCCAAGGAAGACGCAAACCTCATCATAGTGATCGGGCTTGTTGATCGGGGTGTGAAGCCGGAAGCCCGCGAAACCCAGATCGACGCCCGGCTTGGTCGGCGGAGTGTCTCCGAACGAGAAATTCTCCGGTTGATAGGTAATTTTCGTCGCCTGGCCGTTCGCGACCTCATAGATATCGACCCGGTTCTTGTAGAAGAAGCCGCGATGGAAGAATTGCACCTCGAAAGGCAGCTTTTCACCGCGCCAGAGCGCGCGGTCCGGCAGGAATCGTATGGCGCGGTAATGGTCGTAATCCAGATCGTTCAAATGATCCGGCAATTTGCCGTCTGGCGCCTTGAACGGTTTGCCGGCTGCATCCCGGGCCATCTGCCGAACGATCGATCGGTCAAATGGCGCCGATTGCGCCTGAGCGGGCGTCAAAAGCCCGCGTGCTGCCGACGCCACCAGCGGCAAAGCGGCGGAGACCTGAAGAAAATCTCGACGGTTCAAGGAGCCTCCACAGAACTAAACTAGATGAGCGACGGAAAGCAACTCCGCTGAGCGCGTCGAGTTCCATTGCCGGAACGCTGGCGTGATGACGCAGGCGAGGCGCACGGCAGAGGCCGGAAGGCAGTCAGAGCTGGGTGAAAAATCCGAGGTCGGAGGGCCGGCGCCGCTTGGCGGCCGACGCCCTCAAGACGCCGCGCGCCCGGCGCTTCGCAACCGTCCCACGACGCCGGTGGGAAAGAAATAAACGCTGGCGATGAACAGCAGTCCGAGCCACAGCAGCCAGCGATCCGGATGCAGCAAGCCCGGAAGCAAGGGTATGCCGGCTTCGGCTGCGGCGTTGGAGGCAGCCCCCATCAGCGCCTGCAGATAGTTCTGCGCCAGAATGAAGATCGTGGCGCCGATGATCGCACCGTAAATCGTGCCCATGCCGCCGATCACCACCATCAGCAAGATGTCCAGCATGATGGAAAAACTCAGCGAGGTGTCCGGTCCGGCATAGCGCAGCCACAATGCGTTCAGCATTCCGGCGCTGGCGGCGACCAGGGCGGCAAGGCAGTTGGCATAGGTCAAATGAAACACGGTGCGGAAGCCCAGCGCTTCGGCGCGGAACCGGTTCTCCCGGATCGCCTGCAGCACCCGGCCGAACGGTGAATTCACCACGCGCAACAGCGCCAGGATCATCGCCGCACAGGCGATGAAAATGACATAATAGGTCAGCACGCGGCCGTTGAGTTCGAAGCCGAATACATTTTTCGAAATCAGCACCGTGCCCGGCCGCAGCAATTCCGGCAGCTGGAAGCTGCGGCCGTCCTCACCGCCCGTGAGCCATGACAATTGCGAAGCCAGCACCAGAAAGGCGGAAGCCACCGCCAAGGTGATCATCGCAAAAAAGATCGCCTCGACCCGCAACGAGAACAGTCCAATCCCGAGCGCCAGCAGCATCGCCAGCGGCAGGCCGACAACGGCGCCGGTCGCGACCGCCGCCCAGCTCGGTCCCATGGAATAGAGTGCGATCGCGATCGAATAACTGCCGATGCCATAAAACATGGTGTGCGCGAACGACACCGAGCCGGTGTAGCCGAGCAGGAGATCATAGGACGCCACCAGGGCTGCGAAGATCAGGATCTTGGTGGCGACGTTCATCGCCTTGGCGCCGGGAAAGACCAGCGGCGTTACGGCGAGCGCCGCAATGATCACGACAAGCAGGATGGAGAGCACGCGGCTGCGCGGCGGATCGCCGGAGAGGATCATCATCGGCTGGTCACCGCATAGAGCCCGCGTGGACGCCACATCAGGATCGCGACCATCAGCAGGATGTTGGAAACCAGCGCCAGCTTCGGCACCAGAAAGCCGCCGTAATTGGCAACCATCGCGACCAGCAGCGCGCCGATGAAGCAGCCGCCGATCGAGCCGAGGCCGCCGATGATCACGACAATGAACACCAGTACGGTGAGATCGTTGCCCATCGAGGCGTGCACCTGCTCGCGGTACAGCGCCCACATCACGCCGCCGAGGCCGGCGAGGCCAGAGCCGACCATGAACACCCCGAGGAACAGTCGCCGGATGCGATAGCCGAGCGCTTCCACCATCTCGCGGTTTTCCACCCCGGCGCGGATCAGGAGGCCGATCTTGGTCCGGTTCAGCACCAGCTGAATGCTTGCGAATACGATCAGGCCGACCAGCATCGCCAGCAGGCGGTATTTCGCAATCGCGATGTCGCCGATGATGAACGAGCCACGCAACGATGTCGGCAGCGGCAGCGGAATGATCTGCGGCCCCCACAGCGCGTACAGCGCCTGTTCGGCGACGATCAATCCGCCCGTCGTCATCAGGATCTGCTTGAGGTGCTGGCCGTAGACCGGCAGGATCAGCACCCGTTCGACCACCAGTCCCAGCGCGCCGGAGACCGCCATCGACAACACCGCGGCCGGCGCCAGCACCGCAAGATTGAGCCAGAGCGAGTCGGCCTGCACATAAGGCGCCAGCGGCAACAGCACCAGCGTCGCGGCATAGGCGCCGACCGAGATGAATGCGCCGTGACCGAAATTGAGCACGTCCATCAGGCCGAACACCAGCGTGAGGCCGGAAGCCATGATGAAGATCATCATGCCCATGGCGAGGCTCGCAACCGTCAGCGTCACCCAGGAGCTTGGCGATCCGATCAACGGCAGCATCGCCAGGGCGAGAATCGCCGGCAACAGCACCGGCAGCATATCCCGGCTCGGCTTGGGCAGCGCGGCGGACGCGGCAAGGTCGGTCACTGATGCGTCTCCAGGCTGAGGCCGAGCAACCGCTCCTGCAGCGTGACGTCGCTGGCCAGCACCGCCATCTCTCCGCGATGGACGATCATGCCGTTATCCATCACCAGAACGTTGTCGCCGAGCTCGCGCGCGGCGTGGAAATTCTGTTCGACCAGCAGGATCGTGGCGCCGCGGCGTTTGACCTCCGCAAAGCATTCGATCAGCGCCACCACGATGGCCGGCGCCAGGCCCTTGGTGGGCTCGTCGATCAGCAACAGCTTGCGCGGTTCGACGATGGCGCGGGCAATGGAAAGCATCTGCTTCTGTCCGCCGGACAGCGCGCCGGCGCGCGACAGCCAGAAACGCCTGAGCGCGGGGAAGAAGCCGAAAATCCACTCCAGACGCGTGTCGTCGAGCGGTCCGTCGCGCGCCGCAAGGATCAGATTTTCCTTCACGGTCAGATCGGAAAACACCGCCATGCTCTCGGGGACATAACCGACGCCGAGCCGGGCGATATCCGGGGTCGGGCTTTGCTCGATGGATTGCCCGTCCAGCGATATCCGGCCCGAGGATGCCTGCCACAGGCCCATGATGGTTCGCAGGGTTGTGGTCTTGCCGGCGCCGTTGCGGCCAAGCAGCATGGTGGTCTGGCCTTCGGGCACGCCGAAATCGATTCCGTGCAGGATGTGGTAACGCCCAATGTGGGTGTGCACGCCGGCGAGGGTGAGAAGGTCGGTCATGCCGCGCTCTTTCCGGGCGCGATGCCGAGATAGGCCTCCTGCACGATCGGCGAGGCGATTACCTCGGCCGGCTTGCCGTCGGCAACCAGCTGGCCGTTGTGCAGCACAATGATGCGGTCGGCCAGCGAACGCACCACGTCCATCTTGTGCTCAACCAGCAGAATGATCTTGCTGGCATCCTGCTTGAGCTGCGCGATCAGATTGAGCACAACAGGGACTTCATCGATGCTCATGCCGGCGGTCGGCTCGTCGAACATGAAGACCTTTGGCTCGAGCGCCATCATCAGCGCGACTTCGAGCTTGCGCTGATCGCCGTGCGACAGCGCGGTTGCCGGCACGCTTCGCCGATTGCCAAGCGCGACCTTGTCGAGAATGGCGTCGGCGCGCGCGATCAGGTCGCGGCGCGTCATCCACGGCCGCAGCATATCGTAATGCACGCCGCTTTCGGATTGCACGGCGAGGCGAACATTCTCTTCGACGCTCAAATTGGGAAACAGATTGGTGAGCTGGAATGCGCGGCCAAGCCCCGCGCGGGTGCGGAGCGGCGCCGAAAGCTGCGTGATATCGGCGCCATCGAGCAGGATGCTGCCCTCGGTCGGGCGCAGCTGTCCGGAGATCAGATTGAAATAGGTGGTCTTGCCGGCGCCATTGGGG
>Ga0193724_1000054_pt1 | contig 25407 bp, 26 predicted proteins | sample H2a1metaG_FD_146005 | JGI IMG/M metagenome (GOLD analysis project Ga0193724, IMG submission 146005) | Soil microbial communities from a riparian zone of the East river system, Colorado, United States - H2a1 | ecosystem: Environmental > Terrestrial > Soil > Riparian zone | place: USA: East River... | reverse complement strand
CTTGCGCGATCCGCTCCGCGGCGGCCTCGCCGCGCCCGATGAATTCAGCCTGATGACCGAGTTCGGTGAGTACCGCATTGAGCACCACGCGGCCGAACGGATTGTCTTCGACGCTGAGAACGCGCAGCGTCCGCCCCGGATCCAACGATGCGTCGGTTTCGGTATCCGAACCGGCCGCTTTCGGTGCTTTGGCGCGGGTCAAGGTCACCGTCAGCGTGAATGTGGCGCCGCCATTGCGCCGTTGCGTGACGACGATGTCGCCACCCATGGCGCGCGCGAGCTGTTTGACCGACGATAGTCCGAGCCCGGCGCCACCGAAGCGGGACGCAATGCTGACATTGGCCTGCGAGAATGGGCGGAACAGACGTTTGATCTCGCCAAGCGTCAGTCCGATACCGCTGTCGGAAACCGCGAAGGCAACGCCCACCTTGCCTTTCGGGCCGCGGATCGGCTTGACCGTCAGCGCGACGCCGCCGGTTTCCGTGAACTTCACCGCATTGTCGATCAGGTTTTCCAGTGCGGCGCGAAGCCGGACTGGATCGCCCACCACCGGCGCTGGAAGTTTCGCCGCAATATCGACCGACGATTGCAGGCCTTTCGCCGCCGCCCTGCCGGCCAGCGAATCTCCGATGCTGCGTGCCAGCACCCGCAGATCGAACAGATCCTGCCGTACACCAAGTCCGGAACCGCCGCTGCTCGCGGCGTCGACAAACAATGTCGCAAGGCTGGCAAGATGTTCTGCGCCGGCCTTGATGGTATCGACCCAGCGCCGCTCGCGCTCGTCGAGGTCGGAGGTCGCCAGCAGGTTGCTGATGGCCAGAATTCCGGTCAGCGGCGTGCGGACTTCGTGCGCGAACGCCGCGAGCGCGGCTTCGACCATACCCGGGGCAGCAATCGCGGCGGCGCGCTTGCTGCGCGCCTTGCCCGCGGCAACGCCTGGAGCGCTTTTTTTAAGCGACCGCCTTTTTGACGGCCGCCTAATGCGCAGTGAGCGCGATTTCGGCGGCATGAATCCCCACCCTGGCCAATCTCACCATGCCACGGCCGGGCTGCGGAAGTCACGCATGAGGAATTTTTCAACTTGGGACCGTTCTGCCGCAATTAAGGCAGACCCGCGAGGCGGCGGATGTCGGTCGGCGCCGCGCCCGCGGCGCGCAGTTCGCGCAGGCCCGTGGCCAGGGTCGACTTCGAGAGTTTTCGCCCCTCATCATCAAGGACGAGGCGGTGGTGCCGATAGGCCGATGGCGGCAAACCGAGCAGGTGTTGCAGCAGCCGATGGACGCTGGTCGACCAGAACAGGTCCTGCCCCCGCACCGCTTCTGTGACGCCCTGCAGCGCATCGTCGACCACCACCGAGAGGTGATAGCTGGTCGGCGTCTCCCGGCGCGCGAGGATGACGTCGCCCCAGGCCTGCGGCCGGGCGGCCACCGTGCCGGTCTCGCCATCGGGACCTGCGCCGCGCTCGATCCAGCCGAGATCGCCGGCGCGCTCAGATGCCGCCGCCATATCGAGCCGCAGCGCATAGGGCGTGCCCGATTCAAGCCATCGCGCGCGCTCATCGGCCGGGAGCGATTTCGCCGTGCCGGGATAGAGCGGTGCGCCGTCGGGATCGCGCGGCCAAGGCGCCTTGGCCTCCTGCAGCGCTACCAGCCGCGCAATCTCGGCACGGCTCTCGAAACTCGGATAAACCAGGCCCTGGGCGATGAGTTTATCGACCGCATCGCGATATTCAGAAAGGTGTTCCGACTGCCGCCGCACCGGCTGCTCCCACCCGATGCCGAGCCAGCCGAGGTCCTCATAAATCGCGGTCTCGAATTCCGGCTTGCAGCGGGTGGCGTCGATATCCTCGATGCGAAGCAAAAATCGCCCGCCGGTCCGGCACGCGAGATCGAAATTCAGCAACGCCGAATAAGCGTGGCCGAGATGCAGATGGCCGTTCGGGCTCGGCGCAAAGCGGAAGACAGGCGGCGGCATTGAGTTCTCAACACTTGTCATTGCCGGACATCGTAGTCTGCCTTGGTAGTCTGCCTTGCGCAGACGACGTAAACTTGTCTGCGCTTTCCGGCAATCCATCCTTTGGGAGTCTGTTACGATATGAGATGGATGCACGGGTCAAGCCCGCGCTTGACGACCCAGTGAGTTGATATCCCCGCAATGATCCTCCACCTCAACACCCAGGCCGACCTCGAAAGCGCCATCCACGTGCTGCTCGAGCAGGACCCGCGGCTTAAACCCATATTTGAGCTGGCGGGCATGCCGGCGCTGCGGCGGCGTGACCCCGGCTTTGCCGGCCTGGCTGCGATCGTCTGCGGCCAGCAGGTATCGACCGCGAGCGCCGCGGCGATCTGGGCCCGCGTCAGCGCCGCGTTCGACCCGTTTCACCATGACGCGCTGCGCCGCGCCCGCGCCGACCGTCTGGGCCGGCTCGGACTTTCGGCGGCGAAGATCAAGACCTTGAAGAACCTGGCGCGCGAACTCGCCGCGGAACGACTGGATCTCGAAGTGCTGGCGAACGAGGACGCCGACGCCGCGCACAACACGCTGACGGCCCTGCACGGCATCGGCCCGTGGACCGCCGACGTCTATCTGCTGTTTTGCCTCGGCCATGGCGACGCATGGCCCGCGGGCGATCTCGCGGTGCAGGAAGCGGTCAAGATCGGATTGGGCTTGGAGACCCGGCCGACCGCAAAGGAGATGGCGCCGCTGGCGGAGCCCTGGCGTCCGATGCGCGGCGCCGCGGCGCATCTGTGGTGGACCTATTACCGGGCGCTGAAAAAGCGCGAGGGAGTGATCGGAGCACAGGAAAAACCAAACGCCGTTTTAAACAAGATATCTGTTGCAAAACGGTCATCGGGAAAAGCAAAGATCACGGCTGCAAAAGCATCGGGATCGAAAAAATGAACTCCACCGACTTCATCGTTGCACGCCATGATTTGCAGCAATGCAAATCGATCGAGACGCGGCTGCCTGACGCGACCGCGCTGCCGGAAGACGCGCTGCTGATCGAAATCGACCGCTTCGCGTTTACCGCCAACAATATCACTTACGCGGTTCTCGGCGATCAGTTGAAATATTGGCAGCTGTTTCCGGCGCCGCAAGATTTCGGCAACATTCCGGTATGGGGATTCGGCGATGTGATCGCCTCGAATCATCCGGGTGTCCCTATCGGGGAGCGACTGTTCGGCTATTTCCCGATGGCGACACATCTGGTGATCGAAGCCGCCGACGTCAGCAAGCGCGGCCTGCGCGACGCCGCCGCGCATCGCCAGGGCGTGGCGCCGGTCTACAACGCCTATGCGCGCATCAGCGGCGATCCTGCCTTTGCCGGACCGCAGGGCGATTATCAGGCGCTGCTGCGGCCTCTGTTCATGCTGTCGTTCCTGGTCGACGCCCACCTGGCCGAGCATGAGTTTTACGGCGCGCGCAGCGTCATGCTCTCCAGCGCTTCCAGCAAGACCGCAATCGGCCTCGCCCATCTCCTGCATACGCTGCGTAAGGATATCAGGGTGATCGGGCTGACCTCGGCGGCCAACACCGATTTCGTGCGATCGCTCGGCTGCTATGACGACGTGGTGACCTATGACCGCGTGACGACGCTGCCATCGGATTCACCGGTTGCGTTGGTGGACATGGCGGGGAACAGCGAGTTGCGCGCCACGCTGCACCGGCATTTTGGCGACCAGATGAAATACTCAGGACGCATCGGGCTTACCCATCGCAGTTCATCGCCCGACGAGCCGGAATTGCCGGGCGCCCGGCCGTCATGGTTCTTCGCGCCCGATCAGATTCGCAAGCGCGCGAAAGAATGGGGCCCGGGCGGCATCGATCAGCGTTTCGGCGCGGCTTGGTCGGGCTTTGCCCCGATGCTGGATCGATGGCTCAAAATAACCGAGGGCCGCGGGCCGGCGACGGTGAAGCAGGTCTATCTCGATACGTTGAATGGCCGCGTGCCGCCGGAACAAGGGCACATTCTGTCGCTGGCGGAGTGAGCGGACGACGCTGCGCGCGACTCGCGCCAGGCAACGGACGTCGATGCGTCAGTTGTTTGGCGCGCCGTATCTCTGCTCGATATGAAACGACTTCGCCGTGATCAGCCACGCGCTATCGACGTGATGGTACGAGAGGTAGTCGAGATACAGAAGTGTATCGATCCTGACGCGAACCTTTACCAGCGCCTGAGTGGGAGACGCGAAATCCACCAGCAACAGCTCCTGTTGGCGCGGGGCGTTCCTGGACTTCGGCGAAGGGCCGGCAGCGAGCGCGTTCTTGAATTCTTGCGCGGACAACAGACGCAAACTTCCATCCCGCAATCCGTGCAATTGGGCGCTCGGCGCAAATACATTGCCGAAGCGTGACACGTCACCGTCAAACATCAGATCGAAGTAGCGCTCAACGGCGTCGAGCAAGGAATGGTAGCTGGCATGGTCGGGCATCACGGGCTCACTGGGTTTTCGAGGGCTGATGCCATCATCGTGGCACGCGATCCAAAGGCATGTCCTTGCGAAAGACGCTGAGATCGGCGATAAAAACGCAATAACGTGCCTTTTCTGGTCCGAAGACTTCGGTGATATGCCAAAACCTGATCTTGATGCCGCCGACTGCCGGATTGTTGCCGAGCTGCAGGCCAATGGACGTTTGAGCAACGTCGAACTGGCCGACAAGATCGGTTTGTCACCATCGCCATGTCTGCGTCGCGTCAAGCGCCTGGAGCGCGAGGGGTACATTGAAGGTTATCGGGCAGCCTTGCGGCGCGACCGCATCGGACTCGGCTTCTCGGTCTTTATAGGCGTCAAGATCGACGGGCATACCAACGAGCGCGCGCTGCAGTTCGAGAAAGCCGTCGTTGTGATGCCCGAGGTCGTTGCGTGCCACCTCGTTTCCGGTGAGGCGGATTATTTCCTCGAGGTCGTCGTGCCCGATCTCGGTGACTATCAGCGCTTTCTGGTCGGCAAACTGCTCAATCTGCCGATCGTGCGTGAGGTACGCAGCAACATTGCCATTCAGACGCTCAAGGCCGGCGCGCCTTTGCCGCTCGAACACTTCGGAATGGAGCAGCCGCAAACTCCCGCGCAAGCGACAAAGCATCGACGGCCAGAACGGGGTGGGCCGCGAAGATAGCCCGGCCAGGCCTGATTGAGCCCGCCCTTTCTGCGTGACCCCAAACGGTATAGACTTGAAACCTAGGGAAACGCCGCACAGACGGCTGGTGCGAGAAAAGCGAATGCTGGACAGAACCGATGATATTTCGATCGCCACAGAAAACTGGCTGGCGCAATTCGAAACCGCGCTGACAACGCCCGACGACGTCCTTCTCGAGACCCTGTTTCACCCCGATAGCTATTGGCGCGATGTGCTGGCGCTAAGCTGGAACATCCAGACCCTCAACGGCGCCGATGCAATCCTGACCAAGTTGAAAGCCCAGGCCCGGCGCGCCCGGCCCGCCGGTTTTGCGATCGATCCCGATCGGGCCGCGCCGCGCAAGGTGATGCGCGCCGGCACCAACGCGATCGAGGCGATCTTCAAGTTTGAAACGGCGCAAGGCCGCGGCAACGGGATTCTGCGGCTGGTTCCGGATGCCGGCGACAGCAACACCATCAAGGCCTGGACGCTGCTCACGGCGCTCGACGAATTGAAAGGTTTTGAAGAGCAGCTCGGAATATCGCGGCCCCGCGGCGAGGCCTATTCGCGCGATTTTTGCGGCCCCAACTGGCTCGACCTGCGGAAAGCCGCGGCCGAATATGCCGACCGCGATCCCGCCGTTCTGGTGGTCGGCGGCGGACAGTCCGGGCTTTGCATCGCCGCACGCCTGAAGCAATTGCAGGTCGACACGCTGATCGTGGACCGCGAGGCGCGCATCGGCGACAACTGGCGCAATCGCTACCATGCGCTGACGCTGCATAACCAGGTGCAGGTCAATCACCTTCCCTACATGCCGTTTCCACCGAACTGGCCGACCTACATTCCCAAGGACAAGCTGGCCAACTGGTTCGAGACCTATGTCGAAAGCATGGAGCTCAACTACTGGACCGGTACCGAGTTCGAGAGTGGCAGCTATGATGAACAGGAAGAACGCTGGACCGTGGTGTTGCGCCGGGCCGACGGCAGCAAGCGCACGATGCATCCGCGGCATGTCGTGCTGGCCACCGGCGTCAGCGGGATTCCGAGTGTGCCCGATATTCCCAGCCTGAAAAGCTTCGCAGGCACCATCCTGCATTCCAGCCAATATGACGACGGTGAGGAATGGCAAGGCAAAAAGGCGCTGGTGATCGGCACCGGCAACAGCGGCCACGATATCGCGCAGGACCTGCATTCGAGCGGCGCCGATGTGACGATGGTTCAGCGCAGTTCGACGCTGGTCGTCAGCATCGAGCCGTCGGCGCAACTGGTCTACGCGCCGTATAACGAGGGAACGCTGGAGGACAACGATCTCATCGCGACCTCGATGCCGCTTGCGCTGGCCAGGAAAAGCCATGCGATGGTGACCGAGCGCTCGAAACGACTGGACCAGGAGTTGCTCGATGGCCTCGCGCGCGCAGGCTTCAAGCTCGATTTCGGCGACGGCAACACCGGCTGGCAGTTCAAATATCTCACCCGCGGCGGCGGCTACTACTTCAATGTCGGCTGCTCCGATCTGATCGTCAAAGGCGAGATCGCCCTGAAGCAATTTTCCGATATCGAAGGTTTTATCGCCGCGGGTGCGCGGATGAAGAGCGGCGAGATGCTTGCCGCCGATCTGATCGTGCTCGCGACCGGATACAAACGCCAGGAAGAACTGGTTCGGAAATTGTTCGGGGAGGAGGTCGTCGATCGCATCGGCCCGATCTGGGGGTTTGGCGAGACCCAGGAGTTGCGCAACATGTATACGCGCACCCGCCAGCCCGGCCTGTGGTTCATCGCCGGAGGCCTCGCGCAATGCCGTATCAACTCGAAATATCTCGCGCTGCAGATCAAGGCGGTCGAGGAAGGGTTGTTGCCGCGGGTTGCACGCGCGGAGGACGCGGCATTCGCGTGACATACAAAATCCCGTCATTCCGGGGCGCGCGAAGCGCGAGCCCGGAATCCATAACCACGACAGGGAGTATGGATTCCGGGCCCGCGCCAAGTGGCGCATCCCGGAATGACGAAAGCCATAAGAACAACATCAGGGAGAACCACATGCCGACCATTCTCGGCTCGGACGAGCATCGCTACCGCGTCATCGAGAACTGGGCGAAGCTGCCCGACGGCTGGAACCTGACCGACGTCGCCTCCGTCGCGGTCGACAGCAAGGACCGCGTCTACGTCTTCAATCGCGGCGCCCATCCGATGGTGGTGCTCGACCGCTTGGGCAATTTCATCACAAGCTGGGGCGAAGGCCTGTTCAACCGCGCGCATGGGCTGCACATCGACGCCGACGACAATCTCTATTGCACCGATGATGGCGACCACACGGTGCGCAAGTGCTCGGCCGACGGCAAGGTGCTGCTGACGATCGGCATCCCGAACAAGCCCGCGCCGTTCATGAGCGGCGAACCGTTTCACCGCTGCACCCACACGGCGCTGTCGCCCAAGGGCGAGATCTACGTGTCGGACGGCTACGGCAATGCCTGCGTCCACAAATATACGCCTGACGGCAAATTGCTGAAAACCTGGGGCGAGCCCGGCGCCGATCCGGGCCAGTTCAACATTGTGCACAACATCGTCACGGACCAGGATGGCTGGGTATATGTGGCGGACCGCGAGAACCACCGCGTGCAGGTGTTCGACGGCAACGGCAAGTACGAGGCGCAATGGAATAATCTGCACCGGCCCTGCGCGCTGCATTGCTGCGGCGGCAAGCAGCCTAACTTCATCATCGGCGAACTCGGCCCCGGCATGCCGGTGAACCTGAAAGTGCCGAATTTGGGCCCGCGCCTGAGCATCGTGGATGCAAAAGGAAAGCCCATCGCACGGCTCGGCGGCGAGAATGGTCCCGGCCTGGAGACCGGAAAATTTCTCGCGCCACACGGCATCGCGCTGGATTCGAAGGGCGACATCTATGTCGGCGAAGTCGGCGTCACCAACTGGAAGACCAGCTTTCCGGACACGCCGATGCCGGCGGTGGTCCGCTGCCTGCAGAAGCTGGAGAAAATCTAGCGTTCAACCGATGAGCGCTAGCGCGGTGGTTCCGACCAGGATCAGCCCGAACAGAACGTTGACGATGCGCGATCGCAGGGGATCGCGGAGAAAGCAGGCGAGCGAAACGCCGCCGAGCAGCCAACACAGATGGATGAGGACGATCATGACGGCGAGCACAGCCGCCTTGAGCAGCGCATCCAGTCCGCGAGAGGATTCCAGCAGCGTCGAACCGGTGAACACCGCGGCGATGGCAAACCAGGCTTTGGGATTGGCGATGGCGAGCAGGAAGCCTGCAGCCAGCGAAGGAGCCGCAGCATCGGCGGTCTGCTTCGACAATGGCGGCGCGGTCGCGATCTTCAGCGCCAGATAGAGGATATAGACGGCAGAGGCGAGCGTGAGCAAAAAGCCGAGGCCCTGGATCGAAATAAGGAGCGCCACCACACCCGTGGCGACGGCCAGCAGAACGGCAATGGTGCCCGCAATGGCGCCCGATACGAACCCAAGCGCGCGACGAACCCCGAAAGCAGCGGCGGTCGCCATCACAGCCATCGTCGATGGCCCCGGCGTTCCCATTACCGCCACGGCTTCCAAGACCAGCGTCAATGACGACTGCCAGGGCGAGGAAAACAGGTGCCCGGTCATCGCCATTCCGTTGGAGCGGAATGACTTTTCTTCGAATCGTCATCCCGCTCTAATCTTTTTGTTTGAGCATGATCTCCGGGCAAACGCTTCGCGTTTGTCCCGAGGGAAAACCGGTACCCACTTTCCAGATCATGCTCTAGCATCGTCGACATGCAAGCAACGCTATCGCGTCGCCCCAGCGCCCGTCTTGAAGGATTGTGCGAGCACACGCCCGGCGGTGCTCGCGAGACGGCGCGCATCTCGATGGGCCTGGGATACGACGGCATTGAACGGCTCGAAGCCCGGTTTCGCGGACAGGCCTTTTCACCGCATCGCCACGATACCTACGCGATCGGCATCACGCTCGCCGGCGTCCAGACCTTTCGTTACCGCGGCGAGGCGCGGCATTGCCTGCCCGGTCAGTGCCACATCCTGCATCCCGACGAGATCCACGACGGCGCATCCGGAACGTCAGACGGTTTCGCCTATCGGATCCTCTATATCGACCCGTGCCTCGTTCAGGGCGCGGTGGGCGGCAGGCCGCTTCCCTTCGTGTCGAATCCCGTCATTGATCTGACCAACCGGCAGAAGGATGCTCTCTCCCCCGCGTGGGAGATGGAGGTCCCAATCGATGACATCGGGCGCATCGAAATTGTTACCGCGGTCGCCGATATTCTTTTGAGCGCTTGTTCTGATGCAGCCAGACCGTTGTCGGCGCTTCCGCTCCCCGGCCTGTTGCGCGCTCGCTCTCGCATTGCCGCGCGTCCCGCCGATCGACACCCGATCAATGAACTGGAGCGCGTGGCCGATCTCGACCGCTGGTCGCTCGCGCGCCAATTCCGCGCGGCCTTCGGCACCAGCCCCAGCCGGTTTCGCACCATGCGGCAGCTCGACCAGGTGCGCCGGCTGGTGAAATCCGGCAGCAGCCTTGCGGATGCCGCGCTTGAGGCGGGATTTGCCGATCAAAGCCACATGTCGCGACAATTCAAGCGCGCCTACGGCCTCACGCCGGCGCGTTGGAGAGCAGCCCTTCTCTGACCGCGGCCAATCCTCGATTCGCCAGACGTTCGGCGGCGCCGGGATCATGCGTCGGCAGATACACGGTTGGACGGGATTGGGTGAAGCGCCGGATCGCCACAAGCGTCGCGCTGGTGACCTGCTCATTCGCGCTGACGCCGTCGAGCTTGCCGGCGAGCATCAGTTCCTCGTTATAAGAGGTGTCGCCGGCCAGAAAATACGTGATCTCGCTGGCCTGAACGATGATGGAGATATGATCCGCGGTGTGGCCGGGCGTCGCCACAGCGATGACGTCGCCCGCTTCTGTCAACCGACGGCTCTTGGCGAAGGGACCAGACGGTTCGGCGGCCAGATTGAGCGGCTTCGGATCGAACCAGGACGGCCATCGATGCGGAAGATAGCCGCGCATGCGGCCGACATATCCGCTTGCGGTCTGCAGTTCGCCGGGCGCGACCAGGATTTCACTGTTCGGAAAGTGCGCAAGGCCGCCGTCATGGTCCATATGCAAATGGGTGAGCACGACGCGTTTCACATCGCGCGGCCCGATGCCGAGCGCTTGCAACTGCGGACCGATCTCCTGTTCGCGATCGATGCGGAACCCGACTTCCCACCGGACATAAGGGTGAAGCGACTTGCCGGATTCGAGCAGATGCGCACCCTGCCCGGTGTCGACCACGATGATGCCTTCCGGATGATCGATGACCCATGCGTAAGTCGGCAGCCAGCCGGTCCAGTTCCGGTCGGCAAAAATCGCAAGCCGCCGCGGCAGGCCGTGCCCCTGCCCTTCGACCTGCGCGGTTTTGATCCGGACGAACCCCGTCTGAATGGCGTGGACTTTCATGGCGGCCAAGAACCAGTCAAATGCGCCGATTTCGCGATGCTAGACCATGATCCGCTTAGATTGAATCGGATCATGATCTCATCCTTTTGTTGGAGCATGATCTCCGGGCAAACGCTTCGCGCTTGTCCCGAGGGAAAACCGGTTCCCACCCGTCGGGTCGTGGCCCGAGGGCATGCTTTTCCGGATCATGCTCTATCCGAGAGCAGGCCTGCCGAAAAGCCCGACTCTTCATTCCGCCTTGATGTTGGATGCCTTGATGATCGGCCACCATCGTTCCGATTCGGCCTTCTGGAACGCGCGCAAGGCTTCGGGCGATTGCTGCGCGAGCGGCGTGATCTCGATACCGAGTTCATCGAAGCGCTTGCGCACCATTGGCTCCGCAAGAACCTGCACCATCGTGGCATTCAACTTGGCGATGATATCCTTCGGCGTATCCTTGGGCACCCAAAGTCCATACCAGAGCGAGGCAAAGAAGCCGCGAAGGCCCGCCTCGTCCGCCGTCGGAATATCCGGCGACGAGGGCAACCGCGTCCGGCCGGTGATCGCGTAAGGCCTGACGCTTCCAGCGCCGACCAGCGATTTGAAATTCGACGACGGTTCGATCATGAAATCGATCTGTTCCGCCAGGAGATCCTGCATGGCCGGCGCGTTGCCGCGATACGGCACGAATTGAAACCTGGTTCCGGTCTCCTTCTGAAACGAGATTCCGGTGAGATGACCTGTCGCGCCGACGCCGGCGATGCCGACCGACGCCTTGTCCGGATTGGCCTTGAGATACCCGATCAGCCCTTTCAGATCTTCCGCCGGCAGGCTCTTCTTGCCGACAATCAAAAGCGGTTCGCTGCCGATTTGAATAACCGGCTCGAGATCTTTCAGCAGATCGAACTGAAGCGCGTAGAGCCCGCCGGTCAGCATATGCGTGGTCGAGGTGCCGATGCTCAGCGTGTAGCCGTCGGCGGCTGAACGAACGGCACGCCCGACTCCGAGACTGCCGGCAGCACCGGCAACGTTCTCGATGATCACGGGTTGACCCAGAATTCCGCGCATACGCTCGCCCAGAAAGCGAGCCAGGGTGTCGGTCGCACCCCCGGCGGGGAACGGCACGATCATGGTCATCGCGTGCGTCGGATAGCCCTGCGCCGCGGCCATGCCGGTCCCTGCGAGGCCAACAAGGGCCGCGACCATAACCGTCAGCAATCTACGCATGTGGCTCCTCCGGGGTTCTCTGACGCATTAGATGCCGCCGCTGGTGGTACCTTCTGCGCTTGCCAACGGTTCCTCACCCGCTGGATAAGCCTCCCAACGCTCTTCACAATCCCGTCACGCTGCCTGTAGTATGTCAACTCATGCTGCTTCGCAGCTGATCCGAAGGCTCGCGTACTCCGCAGCAGTGGGTACCGGTTTTGCGAAAAGAGTACGCGCAAGTTATAACCGGGGGCATTTCTTGCGGCAAACCGGTTTCCACGCTGCCGGATGATGCTCTGGAGGCGTTACTTGAACGCACATGTCTCGCAAGGTGGTTGGCCGGTACTGGTGCTGAATGCGGACTTCCGGCCGCTCAGTTATTATCCGCTGTCTCTTTGGTCGTGGCAGGACGCGATCAAGGCGGTGTTCCTCGACCGCGTCAATATCGTTGAGCACTACGACCGCGCGGTGCGCAGCCCCTCGTTCGAGATCCAGCTGCCGAGCGTGGTGTCGCTGAAATCCTTCGTCAAGCCGACCACGCATCCGGCCTTCACCCGGTTCAACGTGTTCCTGCGCGACCGCTTCGTCTGCCAGTACTGCTCGGCCAACGACGACCTCACCTTCGATCACATCATTCCGCGCAGCAAGGGCGGCCAGACCACCTGGGAGAACGTGGTCGCAGCCTGTTCGCCGTGTAATTTGCGCAAGGGCAACCTGACGCCGCAGCAGGCGCGGATGTTTCCGCGGCAACACCCGTTCGCGCCGACGGTGCATCAGCTGCATCGCAACGGGCGCTTGTTTCCGCCGAACTATCTGCACGACAGCTGGCTGGATTATTTATACTGGGATACCGAGCTCGATCCGTAAGGTTTGCCCGCGGATTTTGTCGCGCCTCTCAGCCGAAAAATGTGTTCGCCAAATCAGGTCCAGATTCAGGTCAAGGACATGTCCAGCGGCGGCGCGACATTGTCCGGCAGCGGGCTGACATAGGGCGTGCGGGCGGTGCGCTTCTTGAGGTCGGCCTTGGCGGCGACAATCAGGTCCGGCTCGTTAAGCGCCTTGACGCCGAGCCCTGCCATGGCCTTGGCGGCCTGCACCATGGCCTTGTGGGCGGCCGGGCTCTTGCCCTGCGCGACGATCTGCCAGGTGTGGAACGGAGTGCCGATGGCAACGGTCGGAGCATGAACCTGAACAGTCGGGACCACCCAGCTCACGTCGCCCACATCGGTCGAGCCGATCAGAGGATTGCGCTTGGCGTCCAACGGCACGATGAAATCGGCCAGCGGCCGGTCGGTGGGATCCATGCCGATCGCATGATAGACGGCGGCGATGTCCTTCTCGGTCAGGGTGGAGCGGATTTTCGCGGCGAATTCCTCGTCCGCGTCGTCGAAACGCGGGGGACCGAGATCCTCCATGATCCGGTGGAGGGATTCCTCGAGCGGGGTGTTGGACAAGACATTGGAGACGGCGGAAATGATCCGCATCTCCATCTTGGTTTCGGTCATCAGCGCCGCGCCCTGCGCGATCTTGCCAACGCGCTCCACCAACTCGTTCATGCCGGGCAGATCGCGGGCGCGGATGGAATAGCGCACGCGGGCGTGGGCCTGCACCACATTGGGGGCAATGCCGCCGGTGTCGAGCAGCGCATAGTGGACGCGGGCGTCGCTTGGCATGTGCTCGCGCATGTAGTTGACGCCGACATTCATCAGCTCCACCGCGTCGAGAGCGCTGCGGCCCAGATGCGGCGAGGCCGCGGCATGCGAGGCTCGCCCGGTGAAGATGAAATCGGCGCGCGTGTTTGCCAGCGAAGGCGTTACCACCACCTCCCAGAAGCTAGACGGGTGCCAGGTGATGGCGATGTCAGCGTCATCGAAGGCGCCTGAGCGCACCATGAAGGTTTTCGCGGCACCGCCCTCCTCGGCGGGGCAGCCATAATAACGCACGCGCCCCGGCATCTTGTGCGCAGCCAGCCAATCCTTCACGGCCGTGGCGGCGAGCAGCGCCGCCGAGCCCAGGAGATTGTGGCCGCAGCCGTGGCCATGGCCTCCCACCTCGAGCGGGCGAGGCTCCGCCACATCAGCCTCTTGGCTTAGGCCGGGCAGAGCATCGTATTCGCCGAGGAAGGCGATGACGGGGCCACCCTCGCCCCATTCGCCCATCACGGCTGTGGGAATGCCTGCGACATTCTCTACGATGCGGAAACCCTGATGGCGCAGTTCGGCCAGATGTTCGGCGGAGGAGCGCGCCTCGGTGTAGCACACCTCGGGCATCGCCCAGACCTTGTCGCTCAAGGCGATGAAACGCGGCTTGATCGCGTCAACGCCAAGCCAAATGTCGTTGCGGTTGTCCATCCCGGTCCCCGATCCCTGTGACAGTGAAATCGTTATCAGCTTCGCCACACCCCGCCTAGCTCCGCTCGGAGCCCCAGCCATGCGGCCGGCGCGAAGGAGGTGTCGCTACGATCGCGCGGCGCGATGCGCCCGAGTCGTGCACGAGGGTTGTGGTGGTGATGGACGAGGGTCCTGCGTCGTCTCTCATGACGGCTGGTCGCTGCTTCTCGAAGAGAGCCCAACAACGGCTTCCGTGAGGTTTCAAGACGACACATCCTAAGGTAGGATGGCGCTGATTGACGCCAGAGCCAGATTGCAATCAGTCGAGCCGCGTGAGGTCTGCGATGTCATTTAGCAAGGACAATAGCGCTTACGAAGCCTGGCTCGCCAAGCAGTACGACGTCGTCGCCAAAGACGTCGACTACAAGCATCACCGGATGAAGAAGAGTGCCTTTATGTTCTTGAGGGCGACCTATTTCCGCTGGGCCAAGAAGATCGGGACGCTATGTCCGGAACTGATGGATGCCCCGCAGGTACTTTCCGTCGGCGATCTGCATCTGGAAAATTTCGGGACCTGGCGCGACGCGGACGGCCGTCTGGTCTGGGGCGTCAACGATTTCGACGAAGCCGCCGTCATGCCGTACCCGCTCGATCTAGTCCGTCTCGCAGCCAGCATTCGCCTTGCCCCCGGCGGTTCGATCAGCAATCATGCGACCGCAGCGGCGGCGGTCAAGCGGGACTTCGAGGAGTGGCGGAACTGAGGAACTTCCGATCTCGATCCGCGATCGTTTCACTGTTATAAGTCTCATAAGACGGTCATGCCTTGACCATTATGGATTCCGATCATGCCGGCGCGCTGAGCGCACTGGCGCAATCGTCGAGCAGGAGACCCTCATGACCTCATTGACTGAATGGAAGGTGCCGCTGGCGGCGCAGCCCCGCGCCGGCGACTACAATTTCGATCTCGATCGCGTGCTTGCGTCGGTGGTCGGCCTGCATTCGATCATCCCCGGCGACGCCTTCAGCGCGGATACGCTGGGTACCGAGCGCGCCGGCAACGGCGTCCTGATCGACGACGGGCTGGTGCTGACCATCGGCTATCTGATCACCGAGGCCGAAGCGGTCTGGCTGCATCTCGGCGACGGCCGCGTGGTGGAAGGTCACGCGCTCGGCTTTGATTCCGTGAGCGGCTTCGGCCTGGTGCAGGCGCTTGGCCGCATCGATCTCGATCCGGTGCCGCTCGGTTGTTCGGCTGATACCAAGATCGGCGACCGCGTGGTGGTGGGCGGCGCAGGCGGACGCACGCGCTCCGTCGCCAGCCATATCGCCGCCAAGCAGGAGTTCGCCGGTTACTGGGAGTATCTGCTGGACGAGGCGATCTTCACCTATCCCGCGCATCCCAATTGGGGCGGTACCGGGCTGATCTCGAACCGGGGCGAGCTGATCGGCATCGGCTCGCTCCAGCTCGAACGCGAGCGCGACGGCAAGGCCGAGCATGTCAACATGACCGTGCCGATCGATCTGCTCAAGCCGGTGCTCGACGACCTGCGAAAATTCGGCCGCGTCAATAAACCGGCGCGGCCCTGGCTCGGCATGCTTTCAACCGAGATCGAGAACAGGGTGGTGGTGGTTGGCATCTCCGCGAAGGGGCCGGCGGCGCGCGCCGAACTCAAGGCCGGCGACGTCATCCTCGCCGTCAACGGCGAAAAGATCTCAAGCCAAACGCAGTTCTACCGAAAACTCTGGTCGCTCGGACCCGCAGGTGTCGATGTGCCGCTCACCGTCTACCACGAAGGCGTCACGTTCGACGTGGTCCTGGCCTCAACCGACCGGATCAAACTGCTCAAGGCGCCGCGGCTGCATTGACACAGGGGCGCGCGATGAGCGAGGCCGTGGTGGACGACATCGTGGCGGTGTTGCCGCCGTTGCTGCAATCGCTCGAAGCCCTCGGTTTCATCGCCCGTCATCTGAACCCGCCGCAATTCGATGCTGTCATGGAAGCCGCTGGCACGCCGGATCAGGCGTTGCAGGCCGTCCGTCCGCGGCTGGTTGATTGGCCGGACAAGTTCGCGCATCTGCGCGCGCCGCTTGTGACCGCAAGCGATGCGGCACTCGCGGCGTTCGAGGGACTGCGCGCGGTCCAGCACGGCAACGGCGACCTGGTCGCGGTGTTTCGCGCGCTGCGTTACGCTCCCCGCGCGCAGGAGGCGCTGTATCCGCTCACCGCAAAACTGCCGCCGGTGAGCAATTTCTTCATCGATCCGCCTCTGCGCGAAGACGCCGATCTGCTGGCGCGTCTCGCCGAGCCGGGACAGGAAAATACCGGGATCATGCACCACGACAACGAACCCGGCAGCCGCGGCGGCTTTTCGCTCTACGTGCCGGAATATTACACGCCGGACCGCGCCTGGCCGCTGGTGATGGCGCTGCATGGCGGCAGCGGCAATGGCCGCGGTTTCCTGTGGAGCTGGCTGCGCGACGCGCGCAGCCATGGTGCGATCCTGGTCGCACCCACCGCGACCGGCGGCACAAACAAAAGCACCTGGGCATTGATGGGAGAAGACACCGACACCCCGAACCTCGCGCGCATTCTCGCTTCCGTGCGGGCACGCTGGAACATCGATTCCAGCCGGCTGCTGCTGACCGGGATGAGCGACGGCGGCACGTTCTGTTACGTCACCGGGCTGGAGGGCGCTTCGCCCTTCACCCATCTTGCGCCAATTGCCGCAACCTTCCATCCGCTGATGGCGGAAATGGCCGATGCGGAAAGGCTGCGCGGGCTTCCCATCCATATCGTGCACGGCCGGCTCGACTGGATGTTTCCGGTGCAAGCGGCGCGGCAGACGCGAGAGTTGCTGTCGGCGGCAGGCGCCGATGTGACCTACCGGGAGCTTGACGATCTCAGCCATTGCTATCCGCGCGAGATGAACGCGGCGATACTTGGGTGGCTGCGCGCTGAACGATGAGGCTCACACCATGCCGCCATTGGCGCGCAACACCTGGCCGTTGATCCATCCGCCATCGGGACCGACGAGAAAGGCGACGGCGGATGCGATGTCCTCCGGCGTTCCGAGGCGCTCCATCGGATTCATTTTGGCCAGGCGGTCGATCAGTTCAGGCGATTTACCGTCGAGGAACAGGTCGGTCGCGGTCGGCCCCGGCGCGACCGCATTGACCGTGATGCCGCGGCCGCGCATCTCTTTCGACAGGATCGCCGTCATCGTCTCGATCGCGGATTTGGTGGCGGCATAGATACCGTAGGTCTCAAGCCTGGTCCCGACGACGCTGGTCGAGAAATTGACGATGCGTCCGCCGTCACGCAGCCGCCTGGCGGCTTCGCGCATCGCATTGAAGCTCCCCTTGAGATTGACCGCGATCTGCTGGTCGAACAGCGCATCGTCGCTGTCGGCGATCTTGGCAAGCTTCATGATGCCGGCATTGTTGACGAGCACGTCGACGCCGCCGAACGCGGCTTCCGCGCTGTCGAACATGCTGCGCACCGCCTTGGGGTCGCTGACATCGGCCTTGACGGCGAGCGCCCGGCCGCCCTTGCCTTCGATCCGGCGGGCAAGCGCCTCGGCGGATTTTGTGTCGCCGGCATAATTGATGACGATCGTGAAGCCGTCGGTCGCGAGCCGCTCCGCCACTGCGGCGCCGATGCCGCGCGATGCTCCGGTCACGATCGCCACCTTGCTGGTCTTGTCGGTCATTCTTCAATCTCCCGTCGTCATCAGCGGCAACGCCTTTCGAGGGGAGAAAGATAGTCACTTCTGGCGTGCGCTGACAGCCCTCCGCAGCAGCCGCGGCGTCGGCCTAGAGCGGGATGACTTTTCTTCGAATCGTCATCCCGCTCTATCTTTTTGTTTGAGCATGATCTTTTCGGAAAACCGGTACCCACCCATCGGGTCGTGGCCCGAGGGCATGCTTTTCCGGATCATGCTCTAGCGCCAACCGCCGGACGCGGTGATGCGTTCGCCGGTCAGCCACGAGGAGTCGTCGGATGCCAGGAAAACGGCCACACGCGCGATGTCTTCGGGCTGGCCGAAACGGCCCAGCGGCGTCATGCCGATAATCTGCTTTTCGAAATCGCTGCCGAGGATGCCGGCCGTGACAAGTCCCTCCGACGCGGTACCTCCGGGCGCGATGGCGTTGACGCGAATCTTGCGCGCGCCCAGTTCCTTCGACAGGCCGCGCGTGATCGAGTCGACCGCGCTCTTGGTTGCGGCATAGACGACCGAGTCCGGCGTCGGGTTCAGGCTTGCGATCGATGAGATGTTGATAACGCTGCCGCCATGCGGCCCGAAATATTTCAGCGCCTCCTGGATCGTGAGGATGGTTCCGAGCACGTTGGTGTCGAACTCGCGGTGAAATTCCTTTTCCGTCACAGTCTCGAGCGGGTCGAACTGATAGACGCCGGCGTTGTTGACGAGCACGTCCAATGCACCGAACGACGCCCTGGTTTGTTCGAACAGCCGCTTCACGTCGGCAGCCTTCGACACGTCGCCTTGCACGGCGATCGCCCTGCCGCCCTGGGCTGTGATATCAGCCACGACGCGGTCGGCGCCTTCCCGGCTGGAGGCGTAATTCACCACAACCGCGGCCCCCGCCGCGGCAAAGCCCTTCGCTATGCCCGCGCCGATACCTTTCGACGCGCCGGTGACGATCGCCACCTTGCCCTTGAGGTCACTCATCCGAATTCTCCTGATTGCCGGCTCTATCGCCGATGTCTGCTGCGACCTATCTACTCAGGAACAGATAGCCGATTAGGCTCATCCTCAGCACATCAATTGTGCCTGGAATTCTCGAATGACCACGATTCTCGAAAAAACCGCCGGTCTGGTCGCCTTCGTGCAGACGGTCGATTCAGGCTCGTTCTCCGGCGCCGGGCGCTTCATCGGCTCCAGTCCTTCTGCGGTGTCAAAGAGCGTCGCGCGCCTGGAGCGCCGGCTCGGCGTGCGGCTGCTGCAGCGATCCACGCGGACGCTGAGCCTCACGGCCGAGGGCGCCGCATATTACGAGCGCGTCGCACCGCTGCTGCGCGCGATCGCGGATGCCGAGGACGTCGTGCAGATGGCCGATAACGCCCGCGGCTTGCTGCGCGTAACCGCCCCTGTCTTTGTTGGGAGGACGCTGATCGGGGCATGGTCGCAGGCCTTCCTCGCACGACATCCGAACGTCAAACTCGAGCTCAGCGTCACCGACCGGCAGGTCGATCTGATCCGCGAAGGTTTCGATGTCGCACTGCGCATCGGCGAACTCCAGGACACGGAGCTGACGGCCCGCAAACTGGCCAACCTTTCAATGGTGATTGTCGCCTCGCCCGATTACCTGGCGCGCCGTGGCGTGCCCCGTGCAATCGAAGATCTGCGTGGACACGCCTGCCTGCGATATCTGCTGGCAGGAAGATCCTACCCCTTCATGTTCGCCGACGGCACCTCGTTGACACCGGATGGACCGCTCGATTCGGACGACGGCATCACGCTATTTCACGCAGCCCTTCACGGCGCCGGCATCGCCCAGGTCCTGCGGTTTGCCGCCGAAGACGATCTCGCCGCCGGGCGCCTTGTGGAAATTCTACCCGATCTGGCGATGCCCAAGGTTCCGATGCATGTCGTTCACGCCTTCGGCAGGCAGCTCCCGGTACGGGCGCGGCTGTTCATCGATTTTCTCGTGGAGCGAATGGAGGCGATCGGTAGATAGGGCAAGCAGAAACTTGCGCCGACATAATCTCGTCCGAATTTATCCCCAGAAGTTAATGGCTTAGCGAGCAGCGGGGCGCTGTTCAGTTGGTTTTTGAACTGCACGGAACCCACTATGCCCCCGAATAACACCCTGGCATCTCAGGCCCCGCCTTCCCGCTCTGCTTCAGTGCTGCTGTCCAACGGCGTCACGCGCCTCGAAGGCATACTGAAACTCACCACCGCGATCCTCGCGCTGGCGGCCGGCGTCTACACCTTTCTCGGCGTCCGCGAATTGCTCAACGGCAGCCCGACCACGGTATTCTTCGCCGCGGTGATCTACTCCGTTGCGGTATCGGTCGGCATCTACGCGTTCTGGGTGTTCCTGATGCAGTTCATGCCGCACGTGATCGATCGCACCGGCCGCGGCCTGATGTTCGGTTGCATGCTGCTCGGCTCGTTGATGATCGTGGCGATGTCGTCATGGCTGAACGCCTCGGCACTGGCCGGGGCCGCTGCGATCCAGCAGCATCTTGCCATCACCGTGCAGAACTACACCCGCGATCTCGATACCGCCAACACCAACGCCATCGCAGCACTAGGACTGTTGCCGGATATCCAGCTGGCGTCGTCGCGCTTCGCGAAACTTGCCGACGCCGAGCGTGCCGGTTCGCTGACGGGCACCGCCGGATCCGGCACCGTGGTGCAGCTTCTGACACAGATGTCCGGGCAGCTCGACAGTCTCGGCCAGGAAGTTCAGGCCTCGGGCAAACGCGTCTCGGCATTGTACGAGCAAGGCGGCAAGAGTCTCGCCAGGATGCGCGAATTGATCAGCGACCGCGGACCGATTTCGACGCGCAGCGATGCATTCGCAACCGAGTCGCTGGCCCTGATGGGCGTGATCGCCAATTTGCAGCAGACTTCCGTCGCACCGGCGGTCAAGCGCGCCGCAACCTCGCTGTCATCGAGTTTCATCGCGCCGGCCGCGGGCGGTCGCACGTCCGATCTTGCGGATCGGCAGACTGCGGTGGTTGGCAAGGTGGAGAGCTCGATTGCCGCACAGGCGGCATCGCTTTCGGACGCAGCGGATAAGATCCTGGCCACGCCGCGGATCGAACCGATCAGGTTTCAGACACTTTCGCCCGCCGAAGCGGTGCTGCGCTATGCCGGCGATTTCATCCCGAGTTGGGCTGGCGCGATCTCGATCGACCTGATGCCGGCGGTGCTGGTGCTTATCCTCTGCGTCGTGCACGCCGCGATCCGGCGCGAAGGGCTTCCCGCTGTCAGCGCATCCAACATGACAGCGGGCGAGCTGCTCGCGGCATTGCAGATGGCGCGCGAGCTCGAGGACGCGCGGCGCCGAAGTCCAAACGAGGAGGTTTCGCCGGCCGAAGTGAAGACAGACGGCCAACCCGTTGCCGAGCCGGCGGCGGGCGCGGACGAAAATGTCACCTCGCTGTCGTCGGCGCGGCTCACCAAATAGCGGATCGCCGTGCCGCAATTCCTCACCATGCAGCAACGTTTTCACGCCTGGTTGTCGGACAATCCGGACCAAGCGATTTTGCGCTGGATTTTCCGCAGCGTCGTCACGGTCACAATCGCCGTGCTCGCGGTCGACTTCATCAGCATGAACGGGTGGATCGCCAACCCCGACGCCGCGGCGACACCAGCCGAGCTAAAGCAGGGTTCACCGACGCTGGATCTTCCCAGCCTGGTGCCGTCGATCCTGGCACCATTGTTGCCCGGCGGCGACAAGCGCCTCCTACCGCTGCTGCAGCCGCAGGGTGCGATGGCCAAGCCGATGACGTTCGAACTGGTGGGCGGCGGCAAGTTGATGGCGACCGGCACTATCACGCCGGGAATCTCGGAAGCCTTCGCGGCGGAAGTCAGCAGGCGCGGCGATTATATCAAGACCGTTGCGCTGAACTCGCCGGGCGGCTCGGTGGCCGATGCTCTGACGATGGGGCGGCTCATTCGCGAAAGAAGATTCTCGACGGAAGTCGAGGCTGGAAAATACTGCGCGTCGTCGTGTCCGCTGGTGTTCGCCGGCGGCGTCGAGCGACGCGCCTCCGACAAGGCCATAATCGGCGTGCACCAGGTGGCGGCGATCAGTTCGGCCGCCAGCGGCCCTCTGCGTGATGAGATGAGCGTGGCGCAAAACATCTCCGCGCGCTGCCAGCGCTATCTCGGCGACATGGGCGTGAACCTGCAGGTCTGGGTCCACGCCATGGAGACCCCGCACGATAAACTGTTCGTCTTCAAGCCGGATGAGCTGAAATTGCTCAATATGGTAACGGTCGCGCCAGCATCAGCGCCGGTACCCGCACCTGCGACGTTATCGGCACCAACGAAGACGCGATCGTGATTTGGGCGCCACCTCTCCGCGGGTCGTCCCGGCGAACGCCGGGATGCATAACCACCGGCATTTCCTTCATCGAGACATCTGCAACAAGCACCGTGCAAAGCATCTGGCGGCACGCCCGGGTGGAACCATCGCGTTCCAAGCGCGTTGTTCGGGATCATTGGAGGTTGCCATGCAGACTTTTGTCGGAATGATTTTGGGTATGCTGCTATTGGTCGTGGGTGTCTATATTTATGACTCGATGTCGACGTCGACGGTCGCCAAGGGCCAGGTAGCAACCGCCAATCGCACCATAGTCAACTGGGACGTGGCAGAGACCAACTGGAACGCGCTCAAGGTGCGTGCCCATGACGACTGGATCAAGCTGTCGTCGAAATAATCGCGCTAAACCATTCGCGCACAAATATCGAAGCGCCCTCGTCCGTCGATGAGGGCGTTTCGCTATCGGTTATCGGCTATTTGTTCGCGGCCGCCTTCCGCGCGTCGGCAATGGCCTGATCGAACTGCGCCATGGTCAATATGCCGGGCACGCGAAATTTGCCGACGATAAACGAAGGCGTCCCCCTGAAACCGAATGCCTTGGCCTGATCGTCGTTGCGCGCAAGGATCGCGTCGATCGCCTTGGCATTGGTGGCGAGGTCGCGATTGAGGCGATCGACGTCGATACCAGCGCCAGCGAGCAGCTCGCCGATGCGCGGCTCGGTCAGCTTCGAGTTGACACCGATCAGCGCCCCATGCGCCTGAAGGTATTTGTCCTGAAATTTACTCGCCAGCGCCATCCGCGCCGCGATCACCGAGACCGGCCCCAGGACCGGCCAGTCCTTCAACACCAGGCGGACCTTGCCGTCGTCCTGCACCACCTGCCGCAGCTCGGGCTCGATCTTGCGGCAATACGGACACTGATAGTCAAAGTACTCGACGATCGTAATGTCGCCATCGACATTTCCTGCCGCCGGGATATCCGGGTCGCGCAACACCAGCGCTTCCGTCAGCACGGTCTCTTCGCTGCCCTGCCCCAGCGCCGAACCCGGCGCGAAGTCCATGCCGAGCATAACCGCGCTGGCACCAAGCACGCGAAGCGTTTCGCGCCGGGTGCGTCTGGGGTTCAACCGGTCGGGATCGAACGATCTGGTCATGTCTGTTCTCCTGGCCGGCCCCAGAGCGGGATGACTTTTCTCCGAATCGTCATCCCGCTCTATCTTTTTGTTTGAGCATGATCTTTTCGGAAAACCGGTACCCACTTTTCCGGATCATGCTTTAAGTCACATCTATCTACGCTCGGGATAGGGATATGTTACGCGCCAGCATATAGAGCGCCACGGCAATAATGACGGCGGCGAACACAATGTTGAGCGCGCCGCGCCGAGCCGATAGCAGCCGCGCCGATCGGGTGCCGATCAATCCGCCGGCGATACCGCCGGCGATGAATAATCCTGCCAGCCCCCATGAGATCAATCCGGAATAGGCGTAACTGGCGGCGGTGGTCAGGCCGAAGGCGGTCACGGCAACCAGCGACGAGCTGACCGCGTTCATGATCGGCATTCCCGTCGCCAGCATCAGCGCCGGCACGATCAGAAATCCACCGCCGATGCCGAAGAAGCCGGACAGCGTCCCGGTCGCGAGACCGAGGCCAACAATGGCCGGCGTGTTGGCCCAGCTTATCTGCACGTCGAGCAGGCCGATCCGCGATCGCGTTTTCAGCATCAACACCGCGATCACCAGCATCAAGAGCGCAAACAGCGCCAGCAGCCTCTCACCATCGAGCATTTTGCCGAAGATCGAGCCGGCAAAGGCCCCGGCAATTCCCGCGGCTGCGAATGTCAGCGCGCACGACCACATCACGGTGCCGCCGCGCGCATGGTTCGACAAATTGACCGCGGCGTTCGCAGCTACCGCGATGGCACTGGTGCCGATCGCGACATGGGCGTCGGGCACGCCGACCACATAGACCATCAGCGGCACCGCCAGGATCGATCCGCCGCCGCCGACCAGGCCAAGCGAAAATCCAACCAGCGCTCCCGATGCCAGTCCCAGCACGCCCTGCATCATGGAGATCATTGAGGTAATAGCCTTGCTTGCACGGCGCGACCCTAGAGGGAATTTCTGCGAATCTCCATGGTGACATGATAGAAAATCGCAATGAAGATCACCGCACCAGCAGCGTCACCGCCAGTGGCACCAGCAGCGATGTCACCAGCGCGTTGAGGCTCATCGCGATGCCGGCGAACACGCCCGCGACCGCGTCAACCTGGAACGCGCGAGCGGTGCCGATGCCATGCGCCGCGATTCCGACCGCGAATCCGCGCGCGCGGAAATCCGCAATGCCGATCCGGTTCATCAATGGCGTGACGATGATCGCGCCCATGATGCCGGTAAGGACGACCGCGACCGCCGTCAGCGATGGATCGGCGTGCAACGATTCGCTGATGCCCATCGCGACGCCCGCCGTCACCGATTTCGGCGCCAGCGACAAAACCACCGCGCGCGGCAAGCCCACGGCTTCTGCCAGCAACACCACCGAAACGACCGCGGTTACGGAGCCCACCACCAGGGCCGCCAGCATCGGCAGGATCGCCGCCGCGACCACCTTGCGATTCTCGTAGAGCGGCACCGCCAGCGCCACGGTCGCCGGCCCGAGCAGGAAGTGCACGAATTGCGCGCCGCCGAAATAGGTCGTGTACGATGTGCCCGTGAGCATCAGGAACGCCCCGATGATCCAGATCGAATGAAGCACCGGATTGGCAAGTGGATGCCGATGCGTCGTCAGCGATAATGCGTCGGTGGTCGCATAAACCAGCAACGTCACCGTCAGCCACAGCAGCGGCGACTGCGAAAGGTATACCCACAGCGAGAACGGATTTGCACTCATGGCGCGCTCCGTCCGCGCGACATCAGGCGGCTCGCGACGAGAAACGTCGCCACCGTCACCAGCAAGGTCACCACCACGGAGATCGCGAGCACCACCGCGACGGCGATGCCGTGCTCGGCGACCAGATCGAGCTTCTGCACGACGCCGACGCCGGCCGGGACAAACAGCAGCGACAGATGCGCGAGCAGGCCACGGCTGGCATTTTCCACGCCATCCTGTTGCAGCGGCCCGCGCGCCAGCGCAACGAAGCGGTCACGCGCCAGCAGCAACAGCAGCAGAAACAGAAGGCCGACCACCGGACCCGGCATCGGCAGGCCGAGCCCGCGCACGATGACCTCGCCGGCCAGTTGACACAGCAAAATAAGGCTGAGGCTCGCTATCATTCGCTATCCGCGCGGGGGGAAAAC
>Ga0193724_1000053_pt1 | contig 25622 bp, 26 predicted proteins | sample H2a1metaG_FD_146005 | JGI IMG/M metagenome (GOLD analysis project Ga0193724, IMG submission 146005) | Soil microbial communities from a riparian zone of the East river system, Colorado, United States - H2a1 | ecosystem: Environmental > Terrestrial > Soil > Riparian zone | place: USA: East River... | reverse complement strand
CTCGTTAACGATCTGCTGCATCCGGGCTGTTCGAGAGGTCGGCCCATTTCTCGGTCGTCCCGCTGCCGATCACATTCGTCCAACTACATTCTCGGCGCATTTGAGGAAGTTTCGAATGAGCGGACTGAGCGAATCCCGTCGCCAGCAAAGGGCAATTTCGATGTTATCCGCCGCGTCCGAGAAAGGCCTGAAGACCACACCGCGCGGAGATCCGAGTTCCGCGCAAGCTGGAAGGATCGCGAGACCTTCGCCGGCCAGCACGAGACTTATTGCCGAATGCACGGTTTCAACCCGGCCGACGATCGGCATGCTGACCTGGTGCCGCCGGAGCAGGGCCGCGACAGCGGAAGAGGCCGGTTCTTCGCCCGGTCTAGGTAGGGCAATAAGCGGACGCCCCTGCAACTTGCTCACAGGCACGGCGGTTAAGCGGGCGAGCGGCGAACGGACTGGCACGGCGAGCATCAAGGGCTGCGTTCCGATCTGGGCCACTTGAATTTCGGGATGGTGAATTGCAGGCATGCACAAGGCCGCCGTCACGGTGCGATCGAGTAGTCGAGCCTCGCGCGTTGACCCACTCAACTCCACAAATTCAAGCTCCACTCCCGGCAGAGAACGACGCAGCTCCGGAACAAGTTTCGGTAAAACGGCGTGCGCCAGGACGAACATATACCCAACAGATAGCCTTCCCCGGCGCCCTGCCGCCACGGCGCGCGCAGCTTCGGCGCCTTCTGCGGCGAGAGCGAGCGCCCCGCTCGCCCGCGATAACAGCGCCTGACCGGCCTCTGTTAATTCCATTCCGCGGGTGCCCCGATGGAACAGAGGCGCGCCGATTTCGGACTCCAGCTTTCGAATCTGGACGGACAAGGGCGGTTGCGCCATGCGCAGCCGTTCCGCGGCGCGGCCGACGCTACGCTCTTCTGCCACGGCAACGAAGTAGCGAAGCCGGCGGAGGTCCATAGGCATACCGAAACCATATGGGTTGGTGCAAAATTCGTATTGGAACGCGAGTTAACAAGAGTGTCATTCTTGCTGTCAATCCGATTGAGGCCTGAGGCCGCGAGTTCCTTTGGTAGTCGCGAGTGACAGTGTTCGGCTATATCAACAGGCGAGCTGGACGTATTGTTGTTGTCCGGGGGCACGAGGCGGTCGTTGGGGCGCGAGGTGACCGGGTGATCGCGAACCGGCTCGAACCGAAGCCGGTTCCGGCTTCGCCGGATAGTCTTTGGGGAGTAGTTTGAAGATGAGTGACGAACTTTGCTTCCTCTCCGCCGCCGACCTGCGACGGCGCATTAGTCGCAAGGAGATTTCGCCGTCCGAAGTCACAAGCGCGGTAATCGCGCGAGCGAAGCGATTACAGCCTGAACTAAATTGCTTTATTACACTCTGTGCGGACAAGGCCTTGGCTCAAGCAAAGGACGCCGAACGCAGGATCATGGCCGGCGAGCCGCTTCGGATTCTGGAGGGCATCCCGTTTACCGTCAAAGACATCGTCAACACCAAAGACGTCCGCACGACCTTCGGGGCCATTCCGTATAGGGACAATGTCCCCGACCATGACGCCGTGGCCGTGGCGCGGTTGCGCGCGGCGGGCGCGATCCTTATCGGTAAGACCACCACGCCGGAATTCGGCACCAAATGCCTGACCGATTCACCCTTGTTTGGCCGCACCCGCAACGCCTGGAGCGGCGGCCGCAGCAGCGGCGGCTCGAGCGGCGGCGCGGCGGTGGCGGTCGCGAGCGGCATTGCACCGCTTGCGGTGGCAACCGATGGCGGTGGTTCGACCCGCATCCCGGCCGCCTGCAACGGCGTTGTCGGGCTGAAGCAGAGCAATGGCGTGATTCCCCACAGTCAGGCGCCGGACGCCTTCGGCAATCAGACCTATGTCACCCCGACCACGCGCACGGTCGCCGACACTGCGCTCATGATGCAGGTCATGGCTGGCGAGGATGCGTCCGATCCCTGGTCGATCGGAATTCCCGCACGGGATTTCGTTGGCGATGCGTTGCCGGTTGGCGACCTCAGCGGGAAACGAATTCTGTTCTGCCTCGCGCCGCCAGGCCGCAAGGCTTCCGCCGATGTTGCGGCGGCGTTCAGTGCAAGCCTGAAAACGCTCGAAGCGCTCGGCGCTGAACTCGAGGAGATGCCCGGCGATGGCTTTGACGTCGAGCCGATCTGGCGCGCGATCAATCACACCGTCTGGCGAACCCGATTTGAAAAACTCGCGGCCGAGCACCGGGACGAGTTGAGCGACACCTTCCTCAAGCAGCTGGCGCTGGCGCAGCGGATCAGCGGTGTCGACTACCAGCAGGCGATGTTCGACCGCACCATCCTGTTCCGGCGGGTGCAGGCGTTGCTGCAGCGCGCCGATTTGCTTGTCATGCCGACGATTTTGCGAACCGCGCTTCCGATCGACCAGGATTTGTTCGGTACCGTCGAAATCGACGGTGAGGTGTTCGACAACGTCCGCCCGAACTGGTTTCCCTGGACGATGCCCTTCAATATGACCGGACATCCGGCGGTGAGCATGCCCTGCGGCTTCGGTGCCGACGGGCTGCCGATCGGCCTGCAGTTTGTCGGACAATTTCGCGGCGATGCCGAATTGCTGCATGCTTGTGCGGTGTTCGAACTTGCGCAGAATTCTCTCGACCGCTGGCCGAACACAGTTCTTCTGTCGTCGTCCATGGTGTGACGGTCGGCCGTGGGTGGTAGCAGGCCCCAATTGGCGGAGTTCTATTGAATGCTGTTTCGAAAGGTCGGATGATCCGCGATGCGATGCCTCCCACCTGGTGCATTCCGCGCCAAAGGAAATGACGCGTGACCGTCTTCATTCTCCGGCGCTTTCTGACATTGATTGCGACGCTGGCGGGCGCCTCGCTGATCATCTTTCTCGTGCTCGATGCCTTGCCGGGTAATGCCGCCGAGATGCTGATGGGGGCGGACTCCTCGCCTGAAGCAATCCGCGCGATGACCATCAAGCTCGGGCTCGATCAGCCGCTGGTCGTTCGCTATCTGCGCTGGATCGGCGGGCTTCTGATCGGCGATATGGGCAATAGTTATTCCTACGGCACCCCGGTGGCCGAACTGATCGCGGAGCGGCTGGTCCTGACCATACCGCTGGCCGTCATGGCGATGCTTCTGACGGTGGTGCTGGCGCTTGCCGCCGGTGTCTATACCGCCGCCAATCACAACAAGATCGGTGACGTCGGTGTGATGGCCATGACGCAGTTTGGCATCGCGATTCCGAATTTCTGGTTCGCCATCCTGCTCATCCTGCTGTTCTCGGTGAAGCTGCAGTGGCTCTCTGCCGGTGGCTTCGCGGGATGGGGTGAGGGCATCGTTTCCGGCGTCCGTTCGCTGCTGCTTCCGGCGATTTCGCTCGCGGTGGTGCAGGCCGCGATCCTGGCGCGCGTCACGCGCTCGGCGGTGCTCGAAGTATTGCGCGAGGATTTCGTTCGCACCGCGCGGGCCAAGGGCCTCACCCGGCGCCAGGTACTGTGGGGGCACGTGCTGCGCAACGCGATGATCCCGGTCATGACGGTGATGGGGCTGCAATTCGCCAACTTGCTGGCGGGGACCATCGTGGTCGAGAACGTGTTCTATTTGCCCGGCCTCGGGCGCTTGATTTTCCAGTCGATCTCGAACCGTGACCTCATCGTTGTCCGCAATTGCGTGATGTTGCTGGCGGCGATGGTCGTGATCGTGAATTTCGTGGTCGATGTGCTCTATGCGGCGATCGATCCCAGGATCAAGGCTAGCGAGTTATGAGTGGCGTTCAACCCGCTGCAGCGATGCCGTTGAACACTGCCCCTCCGCAGGCCGCAGTCCCGTCGGAGCCGGGTCGATCCGGCAAGGGCTTTTTGCAGCGCGCGCTTCGCCACCGCAGCTTCATGACCGGCGGCGTGCTCACGCTGTTCGTGATCTCGGCGGCGCTGCTGTCGACGATCTGGACGCCATGGCCCGCGTACGAAATCGACGTCGCGCACAAGCTCAATCCGCCCTCTGCGACGCACTGGCTCGGCACCGACGTGCTGGGTCGCGATATCGTTTCGCTGCTGCTGGTCGGCGCCAGGAGCTCGATTGTGGTCGGCGTCATTGCGGTAGGCATCGGGCTGCTGGTCGGCGCCTCGCTCGGGCTGATTGCGGCCGCCCGCAAGGGATGGATCGAGGAACTGATCATGCGGCTCGGCGACTTCACTTTTGCGTTTCCGGCGCTGCTTTCCGCGATCATGCTGGCCGCTGTTGCGGGGGCTGGTATGGCCACGTCGATTGCGGCGATCGGCATCTTCCAGATCCCGATTTTCCTGCGCATTACCCGTGGCTCCGCCAACGCGATCTGGGCACGCGAGTTCGTGCTGGCGGCGCGCGCGGCCGGCAAGGGCAAATTCCGCATCACGCTCGAGCACGTGCTGCCCAATATTCTCTCGATCCTGATCGTGCAGGCGACGATCCAGTTCGCGCTGGCGATTTTGGCGGAGGCGGCGCTCTCCTATCTCGGTCTCGGCACCCAGCCGCCGCAGCCATCCTGGGGCCGGATGCTCAATGACGCGCAGAGCCTCTTGTTTCAGTCGCCGTCGCTCGCCGTCTATCCGGGGCTTGCGATCGCAACCGCGGTGCTGGGACTGAATCTCTTGGGCGACGGGCTGCGGGACCTGTTCGATCCGCGCCTTTCGCGGGAGCGGTGATGACCGACAGAAAGCCGCTGATCGAAGTCGACAATTTGCGAGTCCGGCTCAATACCAGCCGTGGCCCGGCCGACGCGGTACGCGGCGTCAGCTTTTCGCTCGCCCGCGGCGAGACCCTCGGGCTGATCGGAGAGTCCGGTTGCGGCAAGTCGGTCACCGCGATGGCGCTGATGGGTCTGTTGCCGGACAGCGCCGTGGTCAGCGGCAACGTGCGGCTGGAGGGGCAGGAGCTGGTCGGCTTGGCCGAGTCCGATTACTGCAAGCTGCGCGGTAACCGCGTGAGCATGATCTTTCAGGAGCCGATGACGGCGCTCAATCCGATGCACACGGTCGGCCGCCAGGTTGCCGAACCGCTACGCAGGCACAGGGCTTTTTCGGCCGCGCAGGCGCGCCGGGAAGCGATTGCATTGCTCGACCGCGTCGGCCTTCCCGATGCCGCAAAGCGGGTCGATGCCTACCCACACCAGTTTTCCGGCGGTCAGCGCCAACGCATCACCATCGCCATGGCGCTCGCCTGTGAGCCGGATCTGCTTATCGCGGACGAGCCGACAACTGCGCTCGACGTCACCATTCAGGGGCAAATTCTCGACCTGATCGCCGATCTGGTGGCCGAGCGCGGCATGTCGATGATCCTGATTTCCCACGATCTTGGCGTCATCGCCGAAAATGTGCAGCGCATGATGGTGATGTATGGCGGCACCGTGGTAGAGAATGGCGCGACCGAAGCGTTGTTCGCAGGCCTGGGCCATCCTTACAGCCAAGGCCTGTTCCGCGCGCGGCCGCGGCTTGGCGCGCCCAAAGGTACCCGCCTGCAAACCATCGCCGGTATCGTGCCGGAGCTCGCAGACCTGCCTTCCGGGTGCGCGTTCGCCGACCGGTGCGATATCGCCGAGGAACGCTGCCGGGCGACCTTTCCAGCCCCCGTCACCGTAAATGCCGGCCACACCGTGCGCTGCTTGCGTACCGACGTCTCGATGGCGAACCGGATTGGAGCGGTGAGCGCATGAGCACGATGGCAAATGCGGCGGCTGCGCGCGTTGGGCCCGAACCGCTGCTTCTCGAAGTCGATGACCTTGTGCAGCGCTATACGCTGCCGCGCGAAAACCTGTTCCAGCCCGCCCCGCAGGTGCTGGCGCTCAACGGCGTCAGCGTGCAACTGACGGCGGGCAAGAGCCTCGGCGTGGTCGGAGAATCCGGTTCCGGCAAATCCACCTTTGCGCGCACGGTGATGGCGCTGGAGACGCCAACATCGGGTTCCGTGAGGTTGCTCGGGCGCGATCTGCATCGTTTGCCCGCCGATGAACTTCGCCGCGCAAGGTGCGACTTCCAGATGGTGTTCCAGGATCCCTACGGCTCGCTTGATCCACGCCAGACGGTGGCGCGCATCGTCGCCGAACCGCTCACCGCGTTCGGCCGTGTCGATCGTGCCGAACAGCGCGGTCGCGTCGCGGCAGTGCTGAAGCAAGTAGGTCTGCGCGATGCCGATATGGACAAGTACCCGCACGAATTCTCCGGCGGCCAGCGCCAGCGCATCGCCATCGCGCGCGCCCTGATCACGCAGCCCAAACTGATCGTCGCCGATGAGCCGGTCAGCGCGCTCGATGTTTCGGTGCAGGCGCAGGTGCTCAATCTGCTGGAAGACCTGCAGGACGAATTTGGGTTGAGTTACGTCCTGATCAGTCATGACCTCGCGGTGGTTGAATATCTGTGCGACGAGATTGCGGTGATTTACCTCGGCCGGATCGTCGAGCAGGGAAGGCCGGAGGATTTATTCAACCGCTGTGCGCATCCTTATACCCGTGCGTTGCTCGAGGCTGTACCGCGCGCCCGTCCAGGCCGAGAACGGCAACGCCGCGGAACCCAGGTGATCGCGTCGCAATCGAGGGGGTCAACGGGCTGCGCGTATGCCGGGCGATGCCCCTACGCCGACGCGCATTGCCGCGCGGTCGCGCCTGTCGCACGCAGCGTTGGCTCCGGCCATTGTTCCGCCTGTCACCACGCCGAGACCATCATGGCGCTGCCCGCCTTGGCGGGCGAGGTGTGATAGTCTGGTGCCGCTGATCCCTGTTTGACGTATCGTTCGATTCGTCCCGTTTTAGGAGCGTTTACATGTTCAAAAAGCTCATTCCTTTCGCCGCGGCAGCGATGACGGCGCTTTTCCTGCTGCCGCAACCGGTTGCCGCGCAGGGCAAGAAAGACGGCGTGACGATGGCGATGGCGCTGGAGCCGCCCGGTCTCGACCCGACCAGCGGGGCCGCCTCGGCGATTGCCGAGGTCACGCTTTACAATTTGTATGAGACGCTCACCAAAGTGAAGGAAGACGGCTCGGTCGTGCCATTGCTCGCCGAAAGCTGGCAAACGGCGCCGGACCTGAAGACCTACACCTTCAAGCTGCGCAAGGGCGTGAAGTTCCAGAACGGCGAACCGTTGAACGCGGAGACCGTGAAATTCTCGTTTGAGCGGTCGGCGGCGCCAACCAGCACCAACAAGGATAAGAGCCTGTTCCAGAGCATCGCAGAGATCACTACGCCGGACGCCGACACCGTCGTTATCAAGATGAAGAACCCGGAGCCGAACCTGCCGTTCCTGCTCGGGCAGGCGCCCGCTTCGATCGTCGAGCCGAAGAGCGTGGCCACCAACGGCACCAACCCGGTTGGCACCGGGCCGTTCACGGTTGCCGCCTGGGCCAAGGGTTCGTCGATCACGCTGAACAAATGGCCGGAATACCGCAATGCGGCGGCGATCAAGCTCAACAAGGTCGTGATCCGCTTCATCAGCGACCCGTCGGCGCAAGTGGCGTCACTGCTGTCTGGCGACGTCGATGCGTTCCCGCGCGTGGCCGCCGCGCGCAGCCTCGCTCAATTCAAGGCCGACCCAAGATTCGTCGTCATGATCGGAGGTTCGCGGTCCAAGACCATCGTCGCCATCAACAACAAGAAGAAGCCGTTCGACGATGTGAGGGTTCGCCGCGCGGTCCTCGCCGCGATTGACCGCAAAGCCATGATCGAAGGTGCGGTCGACGGTTTTGGCGTGCCGATCGGCAGCTTCTACACGCCGGGCTCGCTGGGCTACATCGATACGACGGATATCAATCCGTTCGATATCGAGAAGGCAAAGAAGCTGCTCGCCGAGGCCGGCGTGACCACGCCGCTCGAAGTCAGCCTGAAGCTTCCGCCGCCGGCTTATGCGCGGCAGGGCGGTGAGGTGCTGGCAGCGCAGCTTGCCAAGGTCGGTATCACCGCCAAGATCGAGAATTTGGAATGGGCGCAATGGCTATCGGGGGTTTTCAACGCCACCGGTCCGCAAAACTACGATCTCACCATTGTCTCCCATGTTGAGCCGTTCGACCTCGTGAAATACACCGAGGACAATTATTACACCGGCTACAGGTCGGACGCCTTCAACGCGCTCTACAAGAAGATCACGGAAGCCGCAAACGAGGCCGATCGTGCCAGGCTGTTGGGCGACGCCCAGCGCCTGCTCGCGACCGATGCCGCCGCCGGCTTCCTGTTCCAGCCGCAACTGATCACGATCGCGAACAAGAAGCTGAAAGGCGTGTGGAGCCAGGTTCCCCTGTACGCCAACGATTTCTCGGATTGGGCTTGGGAATGAGCCTGGTAAAATCAAATTTGGTATCCAGACAGGAAGAAGCATGCAGCGCGTCAAACGCGAGACGCCCTTGTACCTGGAATCACAAATCGGTATTGCAGCCCATCCTTCGAGACGGCCACTTCGTGGCCTCCTCAGGATGAGGTCTAACTTGTTGAAACACAACAACCTCATGCTGAGGAGCGAGCGACGCGAGCGTCTCGAAGCATGGGCAGCAAGCGACTCACCGATCTCTCATAGTCAGTACTAGCGATGCAAGCACGAATAAATGCGCACGAGATCACGACCCTCTGCCGGAACCGCGCGGGCCGCTTTGGCATTCGCCGTTGCCGTGGCGCAGGATAACCAGAAATAATTTCCAGCCGGGTCGATGACGAGCCGGTTCGGCGTGAAGTTCGCGACAATCACCGACAAGTATGGCGTGGTCGAGAACCAGGACAGCCGGTTCAAGTTGGAAGCGATTCGGTCCGACGAAACGAAATGCGGATGGCCGAGCGCCGGATCGGAATCATCGCTCATCGCGAGAGCCGCGACCGCGGTTCGATAGTCGCTCCACGCCGCGACGAATTTTCCAGTCTCGATCACGTGCACCAACGTCAAAAGCATAAAGGCTGCTGCAAGCGGCCGGGCTCCCCGTTTCCGCAACGCGGTCATCACCCGTTGCAGGCCTAGTAACGGAAAAGCAAGCCGGCCATCTCCGTACATGGCGTAAAGCACCGCGAGTGCGCCGAACGCCGGCGTGACGATCACCAGCGCAGTACGCAGATAGTATCGGCTGCTCGCATGTATCGTGTGGTCGAACCACAGCCAATAGATGGCAAGAACTGGTACCACGATGACGGCTGCATAGAGATGCGCTCTGTCTGGCGCCAGCCGCACCAGGAAGACAACACCGTATCCGGCGAGCGCCGCGAACAACAGCAAGACCACGCTCACCTGAAAGATGGAGAGATCGAAGAAGTGCAGGGCGGCCCTCACCAGCACGCCGGCATAATATTCGTCCGGCGGCATCAGGATCTTGGCGGCGGCCGACATCGCCAGGACCACAACCAGGATGGCAGCCGCGCGCAGAAACGAGGCGTCACGCCAGCCGCGCGGTGCCAGGGTCGCAACGATGGCGAATGCCAAAACCAGCGCGCCTTCATGTGTGAACGCGAGTGCGAGCACCATGACGAAAACGAGTGCCGTCGCAACGACGGTTCGTTTCGCATAATGGCTGACGGCGAGCGCCGGCCAGAACAGCGCGTGCGCCAGCCACATCTCGGTCGGAAAGCCAAAGACCAGCGGGCAGAGCAGGGCTGTCGAACCACAGGCGTAGACGAAGATGATGCGGCCACGCGAGCGGTCGGCCGCGAAAGTGCCGATCAGTCCCGCGAGCGGCGCGAGATAGAACAGCAACCCATAGACGACGATTCCGGCGCCAGGGTTTCCGCTCAGTCCGACATAGATCTCGGCCGGCAACAGGCTCAGTAAAAACACCGACAGGCGGGCGGAGATATTGTGCCAATGAAACGCCCAGACGTCCTGGACCGCAACGGCGTAGGAAAACATCGCGCCGTCGGCGTAAAGCTCGAGCTCATAGCGTAACGCAATAGCGACGAACGCGACCGACCAGCCAAGGCCAACACCGATCACCAGGGCGCGCAAGACGTCGGAGTCGGAACGGATGGCAGGCCACGACATGAGTGCCGACGTCTCCTATAGTATAGCCACGCACAGGCGGCCGAACGTCAAAATTTGCTTGAGAACGCGGCCGGCCGCCTCTGCAACCTGTCGAGCATACGCCGCCCAAGTTCGGTCGACACAGCCTTGTTCCTTTTCTCGTCTAGGACCGATCAGTCAACGAAGCGGTGAGATGATCAAACTGGTGTCCGTCACGAGAACAGGCCGCCGTCCGTGGAATTCGCCAAGGCCGCGGCTGACATTGGTGTGCCTCCAACTGCCAAACAAGGCGGAACTCGCGCCCGTCTGCACTTCATTCATTATTCATTCCGATACCTTCTATGCTTGCTATTCTTATTGCCGCGACCGTAGAACACCGCACGGCTGAGATCATTCCGGTCGCAACTCAATATCATTCCGGTCGCAAATAGATGATTCTTGTTGCATGATGGCACATAGTCGTATTGTTAAAATAACCTCACCGGATTTTTGATTTCTGCGTGCCGATAAGCAATCTCCCCTTGAGCAAGTCTGCGTCTTCCGATCCATGGGAAGACTTTAGCAATGTATTCCGCAGGGAGCACCAGCCGCTTCCGCGAGCCTGGGCGGATGTGTTCGGTCCGCTGCGCAAGGGCACCGTGGACGATTGCGTGATTGTCGGCCAGATCGGCCAGTCGCTTGACGGCCGGGTCGCGACAGAATCCGGCCATTCGAAATACATCAACGGGCCGGCGGGACTGGTACATCTGCACCGGTTGCGGGCCCTGGTGGACGTCGTCGTCGTCGGCGTCGGCACCGCCATCGCCGACGATCCGCAATTGACGGTGCGGCGGGTTTCGGGGCCGCATCCGGCGCGCGTCGTTATCGATCCGAAGGGCCGGCTTGGCGCCGACGCCAGGATGTTCGCTGATAATGGCGTCCGCCGCTTGTTGATCACCGCGCAAGGCACGCGCTGCAGGGCGCCGTCCGGCGTCGAGGTTGTCACACTTCCCATGGCCGATGGACAATTTGCCCCTTCAGCGATCCTCGCCGCGCTCGCTGGCTGCGGCATGCGCCGTATGCTGATCGAAGGCGGCGCCGACACGGTATCGCGTTTTCTTGTCGCTGGGTGTCTCGACCGCCTGCACGTGATGGTCGCGCCAATCATCCTGGGTGCCGGGGGACCTGGCTTGATCCTGCCGTCACTCGACCGCGCCGATCAGGCGCCACGCATGCCGGTGCGTGTGCATCAATTTGAGGACGATGTGCTGTTCGACTGCGATCTGTCGGCTCAGCGCGTGGCGCTCGGTGTTGCGAAGAAATCGACGTGACCGACATGGAGTGACGAGCACCCGGCGGCAACGGCGTCGTGGCGGAGCGTGAGCCAGGCCGTTGTCTCGGCGAGCGACAGCGCGCCGATGTCGCGCGCGGCGCTTGCCCATCCGGCCAGTATTTCGATTTGGATGTCGAGATCGTCCGGTCCCATTGCCCAGTCGGATGCGCCGTGCACCACCGAATAGCCGAGCGCTTCGAAGCGCGCGATGGCGAAGGCGGCCGCTGCCGGCCCGAGCGCCGGCCCGAAGCCTTTGTCGGTGCGCTGATGTGCGTTGACCGCGGCAACGATGGCCGCATCAAGCGGATCGGGTGGCGTCAATCCGATCCGCCCGTCATAACTCAGCGCCGCGTAAAGCGGGATCGAGCGCGCGGCGATCTCGACCGCGAGCCGGTCCAGCCAGGTTTCGGAGACGAGATCGAGCAAGGCCGAGGTTGCGACCAGATCGACCGGCCCGTCGAGTGCGGCTTCGAGATCGCGGTTGAGATCGAGCGGGATAGCGGTAGCGGTGGCATGTCTGGCGAGCGGCGTGGCCTTGGCGCGCGCCAGCAGGCCGAGATCGTTGTCGATCAGCTTCCAGTTCTGCAGCGCCGGCAGATGCGGGCTCAGCGCGCGCAAGGTCGAGCCGGTGCCGCAGGCGAGATCGACAACCCGCACCGAGGAAAGCGGCTCGAGAGAGGCGGCGACAGCGTCGAGAACCGTTGGATTGCGCGCGCGCAAGTCGTAGCGCTCACGCAGCGTCAGCCAATCGGCGGAGAAGCCGCTCATGCCAGTGTCTCCAGCGCGCGCGCAAAAACTTCCGCGGACTGCCGCCAGGTCGGGAGCTGCAGTGCCGCCGCGCGCGCGGCATCGGCCAGGCGCCGCCGCAGACCGGCATCTTCGATGACGCTGCGCAGCGCGGCCGCGAAGGCAGCAATGTCGCCGGGCTCGACCAGCAGGCCGGCGTCCGGCGGCACCGTGTCCGCTATGGCACCGGCATTGGTGCCGACCACCGGCAGGCCGTGCGCGACGGCCTCGGCATAGGCCATGCCGTAGCCTTCGAAATACGATGCGAGCACGAACAGGTCGGCTTCCGCGTGAAGTGCCGCGAGGCGCTGCGGCGATACGGCGCCGAGCACGGCGACGCGATTTTCCAGCGCGTGACGCGCGATATCGGCGTCAAGCTGGGCGGCGGCACTGTGGTCGCGGGTGCGGTCGCCGGCAATCGTCAGCCGCCATGGCAGATCGCCGAGCGTCGCCAGCGCTGCAATCAGTACGTCAAAACCCTTGCGCGGCACCACTGCGCCGACCGACAGCAGCCGCACGACGCCGTCCTGGCTGCCATGCGCCATCGGCGCCGGATCGCTGCCTGGCCTTGCGACCATAATGCGCGCGGCCGGCACGCCGTATTCGGACGCAACCAGCCGTGCCGTGGCGGCACTGGTGACGACAACGCCTTGCACGGCGGCGAGGGCGGCCCGCTCGCTTGTGCGTAACGCGTCCGCCTGCTCCACGGACAGTCCGGATTCCAGCGCGAGCGGATGATGCACCAGCGCCATTAACGGATTACGGCCGGCAAGCTGTGATGCGGTTTCCGGCAAAACGCCGAGCGCCAGGCCATCGACGACGATGATGCGGCCAGCGGGCGTCGCGAGCAGCCGCGTCCGCGCCGTGGTGCGCGTCGCTTCGTTGGGCCAGGGGAAGCCTTCGCCGAGGTTGAGGAGATCGATCTGCCAACCGAGTTGGCCAAGCTCAGCAATCATGCGCCGGTCATAGGCATAGCCACCCGTCGGGGTCGCGAGATCCCCCGGCACGGCGAACGCCAAGCGCTTTACCACAAATCCGCCTCGTACCAGGCGCGCGCGACATGCGACTCGGAGAGAGTGACGCGTATCGCCTTGAGTTCGCGGCCATTGCGCCCAAGCTTGCCGGCGCGGGCGTTCTCGGCCAGCCGCTCGAAAACATACTTGGTGAGAAATTCGGTAGTGGTGTTGCTACCCTTGAATTCAGGTACGTCGTCGAGATTACGATAGTTCAGCGCCGCCACCACGGCCTTGAGCGCCTCATGCGCGCGGCCGATGTCGATGACGATGCCGTTGTCATCGAGCGTCTCGGCGGAGAAGGCCGCGTCGATGACGAAGGTCGCGCCGTGCAGCGCCTGCGCCGGCCCGAACACGGCGCCGCGGAACGAATGAGCAATCATGATGTGATCGCGGACTTCTACGGCGAACAAGGGACCTCCTCAAGGATAAGTAATGGGCTGGCAGAGTATGCCACTCTTGGCGTCAAGGAGACCGGGCAGCCGACGCGTCAAATCGTGAAACGCAACCGAAGGCGCCAGCAGTGCGTCGAGCCGCGCATCGGCCAGCAAAGCGAGTGCGGCGGCGAGCCGCCGGCCGTGCGTCCAGCGCGGCCGGTGCGATGGCGCGATCCGTCCAACCTGGCTCGACACCAGCCGCAGCCGACGGCTATGGAAGGCGCCGCCGAGCGGGGCCGCCACCGGCGCGTCTCCGTACCAGCTCAATTCAAGCACGGTTGCCTCCTCACCGGCGAGCGCGAGGGCGATGCCAAGTCCGGCCGGATTGCCGCTGGCGTGGACGACGAGGTCGCAGTCGCCGTTTGCAGTTTCGGGCCTCGCAAAGCCAACACCAAGGGTCTGCGCTAATTCCGCACGTGCCGGGTTGATGTCGACGAGCGTGACCTCCGCGCCGGGAATCCGCCCGCACAAATACGCAACCAGGGAGCCGACGACGCCGGCGCCGACGATCGCGATGCGGTCGGCCGGCCCCGGCGCCGCGTCCCAGACCGCGTTGAGCGCGGTCTCCATATTGGCGGCCAGCACCGCACGTTGCGGCGGCAGATTTTCCGGCAGCACCATGGCGGCGCTCGCCGCGATGTTGAAGAAATTCTGGTGCGGGTGGAGCGTGAATACCGTGCGTCCGAGCAGGGCTTCCGTCCCGCCTTCGATCCGGCCGACCGTGGCGTAGCCGTATTTCACCGGAAACGGAAAGTTGCCGGCCATGAAGGGCGCGCGCATGCGTTCGAACTCACTCTGCGGCACGCGCCCGGCAAGCACGAGCGCCTCGGTGCCGCGGCTGACCGCGCCGTAAAGCGCCCGCACGCGCACTTCGCCCGTTTCGGGCGGCCCCAGCGATTCCTGGCGGATCTCGGCTTGTCCGGGTCCGCTATACCAGAGCGCCTGGGCAACCTCTTCGGGCCGGCCGATCGTCACTTTACTTTTTCCCCGGATTGGACTTTGGGATGGTTCGCGGTGTTATATCATCGAGTTTGCACTGTCCGCCGAAGGATTAGAAGTCGTAACCGCGTGTTAGAGCGCTCTCCACCGCAAGCCCTGCAGGCCGATGCCGCCGGAAAGGATATTTCCGGCCGGCGCGTGCTGTTTGCTGTCCTGTTTGCAATCACAATGGCCGGACTGCTGCCGCTCGCGGCGCTGTCGCTGGCGCCGGGCGGCTTCAACATCATCGACATAACGCTTCTGGCGCTGTTCGCGGTCACGCTGCCCTGGATGGTGGCGGGATTCTGGAACGCCGTGATCGGGTTTCTGATCGTGCGTCTTGCCGCCGATCCGATTGCGGCGGTAATGCCGGCGGCGGCGCGCATCCGCGGCGACGAGCCGGTGACGGCGTCGACCGCAATTCTGTTGTGCATCCGCAACGAGTTGCCGGAACGGATGATTCGCAATCTCGAGCCGATGCTGGCGGGCCTCGACGTCGCCGGTTGCGGCGAGCGTTTCAATCTCTACGTGCTCAGCGACACCAGCGACGCCAAGATCGCAGGCGACGAGGAGGCGTGCTTCGCAGCGTTCACCTCGCGCTGGCGAGACCGGGTCGCCATCACCTATCGACGCCGTACGGTCAACACTGGCTACAAGGCCGGTAACATCCGCGAATTCTGCGAGCGCTGGGGCGGCAAACATGATTTCGCGGTGACACTCGACGCCGACAGTTTCATGACTGCCGACGCCGTTCTCCGTCTCGTCCGCATCATGCAGGCGGATCCCAAGCTTGGCATTCTCCAGGGGCTGATCGTCGGTCTTCCGTCGACCAGCGCGTTCGCGCGGGTCTTTCAGTTCGGCATGCGGCTTGGCATGCGCTCCTACACCATCGGCAGCGCCTGGTGGCAGGGTGATTGTGGGCCCTATTGGGGCCACAACGCGGTACTGCGACTTAAGCCGTTCATCGCACATTGCGCCCTGCCGGTTCTGTCCAGGAACGGAACGGAAGATCGCCATATCCTCAGCCACGATCAGATCGAGGCGGTGCTGATGCGCGCCGCCGGCTACGACGTGCGCGTGTTGCCGCAAGAGGACCTGGGCTGGGAGGAAAATCCACCAACTTTACTCGAGTTCATCCGCCGCGATCTGCGCTGGTGCCAGGGCAACATGCAGTATTGGCGTTTTCTCTCGCTTCCGGGACTGAAGCCGGTAAGCCGCTATCAGTTGGCGCTGGCTATCCTGATGTTTATCGGCTCCCCGGCCTGGATCGGGCTGCTCGTGCTCGGCACGCTCGCCCTGGCATTCTCCGACACGCCCGCCAGCTTCATTCGCGCCGACGCCGGCATGGCGCTGTTGGTGTGCGTGCTGGTGATGTGGTTTTCGCCGAAGATCGCGAGCGCCATCGACATATTGTTGCGCCCGGAGCTTCGCCGTGCGTTTGGCGGCACCGGATTATTTGTCATCAATTACGTCATCGAAACTGTGTACTCGATCCTGCTTTGTCCGATCCTGTGGTTCGGCCACACGATCTTTCTCGCCTGCCTGCTGTTCGGCCACGAAATTGGCTGGATCGGTCAGACCCGCGACGATCACGCGGTGCCATTCACGCTGGCGCTGCACAATTTGTGGCCGCACACGCTGCTCGGATGCGCCGCGCTCGTCCTTTTGGCGGTGACACAACCGGCGGCTATTCCCTATGCGCTGTTTCTCGCCGCCGGACCGGCTCTGGCGATCCCGTTTGCGATGATGACCGCGTGGCCTTTGCTCGGCAGTTTTGCCGCCCGGGTCGGCATCGGCCGGCTGCCCGAAGAGACGGCGAGGCCGGCGGCGCTGCTGGCCCTGGCGTTGCCCGCGATCGAGTCGGCGGCGCCGTTGCCGCGGCCAAGTTCGGTCTGAGGCAGTGTTCGAAGGCCTCAGGACGGCGCGCGGCATTATCCGGTCACTTCGCATCTATTACGGCGATAGGTCGCGTGCGGTGGCGATGGACCGGCTCTATGGCGGCTTCGTGCGCCGTGGTGACCGGGTGTTCGATGTCGGCGCCCATGTCGGCGACCGCGTGGCTTCGTTCCGCCGGCTGGGCGCGCGGATCGTCGCAGTCGAGCCGCAGCCCGCCATGGTCAAGGTGCTCAAGCTGTTCTACGGGCGCAGCGTCGATGTCGCGATCGAGGCCGTGGCAGTCGGCTGCAGGGTTGGCACGACCACCATGCTGATTAACGCCGATAATCCTACCGTCTCGACGGCGTCGCGTGAGTTCGTGAGCGCCGCGCGCGATGCGCCCGGCTGGGAAACGCAGCGCTGGATCAAGGCGGTGACGGTGCCGGTGACGACGCTGGACGCGCTGATCGGCAAGTACGGCGCACCGGCCTTCATCAAAATCGACGTCGAAGGCTTTGAGCAAGAGGCGCTGCAGGGACTGACGCATGCGGTCAAGGCGCTGTCCTTCGAGTTCACGACAATCCAGCGCGATGTTGCGCTTGCCTGCATCGAACGCTGCATCACGCTCGGATACACCCGATTCAACGCCGCGCTTGGCGAAAGCCAGACTTTTGTCAACGCCGATTGGGTCGACGGCGAAGAGATCGCCCGCTGGTTGACCGGGCTGCCGTACGAGACCAATTCCGGAGACATCTATGCTGCTCTCGCCTGACGGCAAGCAGCCGATCGGGCGGCGTTTGTACTTGACCGTCGCCGTGCTGATCGCCGCGGGCTACGGCTTGACCTTGGCGATCTTTTATCCCGGCATCATGACCTTCGACGCAAAGTTCGTCTACGAGTACATCGCCACGGGTGTACTCGGTGACTGGCAGTCCCCGGTCATGACTGTGCTGTGGGGTGTGATCGATCCGATTGCGCCCGGCGCGGGCAGCATGTTCCTGCTGATCGCGACCTCCTACTGGTTGGGCTTTGGCCTCCTGGCATTGGCGGTGGCGCGCCGCTCCACCCGTGTCGCGTTAGTGCTGGCGCTGTTGGCGCTGCTGCCGCCGGCCTTCGTCTTTGTCGGGATCATCTGGCGCGACGTGCTGTTCGCGATCTCCTGGTTGCTGGCCGCCGCGATCGTCTTCGCCGCCGCCGAACGTGACGCGCCGCTTCGGGTGCCGGTGCAAGTGCTGGCGCTCGCACTGTGCGGATTCGGCGTCTTGCTGCGTCCGAATGCGGTGATCGCCGCGCCGATCCTCGGCGCGTACATCGCCTGGCCGTGCCGAATGCACCTGAAACGAACGGCGATCCTGTTTGTCCCGGCGATGGTGGGATTCTTCGGTCTGGTGCAGGCGGTCTATTACGGCGCATTGGGCGCGACGCGGCAACACCCGTTGCAGACGATCATGGTGTTCGACCTCGGAGGCATCAGCCACTTCACCAGGCAGAATCAGTTTCCCGTAACCTGGAGCGAGCCTGAGAGCGCGCTGCTCTTGTACAACTGCTACCAGCCGACCCAGTGGGACATCTACTGGCGGCTGGAGCCTTGCGATTTCGTGATGCGCCGACTCGAAAAAGAGGAAGGACTGTTCGGCACGCCGGTGATTACCGAAGCCTGGGCGCGCGCGGTCATGCGCCATCCGTTAGCCTATCTCAGGCATCGCGCGGCGTTCATGTGGAATTTCCTTGCCGGTAACAACCTCACGATGTGGCTCGACGACATCGAGGGTTCGACGGAGACCGTATTTCCGGATCGCCCGGCCTTCCTCGCGCTGGTCGCGCTGCACGACATGCTCAAGCCGACGCCGCTGTTCCGGGTTGGCTCGTGGTTGCTGGTTTGCATCATCGTATGCGGGTTCGCCTGGAGGCGACGCGCAACGCCAGAGGGAGCGTTCGCGTTCGGCGTTTGCGGATCGGCTGCCGTCTATGTGCTGACCTTCGTTGCAGTCGGCGTCGCGTCGGACTTCCGTTACGGCTATTGGGCTGTTCTCGCCGGCATCGTTGGTGGCGTCGTCGCCGCGCTGGGCCGGCCTGGGCCCCGCGTCCCGGCTAAAGCGCGCCGGAATGAAACCTGAGCAACGAAGCCAATCTACTTGTTCTCGGCAGGGGACGCAGGTGCTGCGGAAGGCGTGTCCGCGGCGGGGGCGGATAATGATGCCGTCCATGCCTTGTAATCGGCTTCCGAGACCCTCGGCAGTTTCTTCAGGAACGCGACGATCGACCAGATCTCATCGTCCTTGACACCCGCCAGCGCGAAGCTTGGCATGCCAGTCATGTTGATGCCGTTCCTGACCACCCAAAACAATTGCGCCGGGGAGCGATGATCGACGACTTCCTTCAAATCCGGCGGATCGGGATGCAGTCCTTCCGAGAATTTGGCCCATGTGACGCCCGGTCCGCCATGACAAGTGGTGCAGCCATGTGCGGCAAACGCCTTGGCGCCGGCCTGCACGCTGGCAGCGTCATTGATGGAAGCCGGAGGCTGGTCCAGTGCGTGGCGATCGATCGACGCCGTGCGCACCCGGGTCAGTGCCCAGGTGACAATGGCCGGGTCTTCGGCGGTCCCTGCGACACTATAATAGCCTCCGAAAAAGAAGACCGCTGCACCGGCGCCGGCAAGGATTGCCAGCCCGCCAACCTTCGCAAGGAAAGGCATGTCGGTCTCCAACGCGTTGTTGTGCACACCAATGGTGGGAAATAATACATCGGCTAACGGTGCGCGCGCTTTACGATATTGTGACCATGGTCTGGCCGGGGGGTCCGGAACCATACCGCAACGAGGCTTTGACTATGACAGCGGACGCCCTCTCGCGGGGCGCGCGCGCGCGCCACACCACACTTCCATCGCGCTCGAAGCATGATGCGCGCTGCATGTGCTAGTTCTTCGTTGTCAGATCAAGCCGCACCCGAAAGCATTGCGATGAAACGAGAAGCCATCCGCGTCGAACCGCTGTCTTCCTATCTTGCGCAATGGCAGGCGCCGATCTCGCCGGTCACGCGTGCCGGCAACATGGTGTTTGTCTCGGGGTTCCCGCCGTTCGATCCCGAGACAGGTGAGATTCTGTCGGTGCCGATCGAGCGCCAGACCGAACTGATCCTGGAGCAGATGAAGCTGTGTCTGGAGACCGCGGGCACAAGCCTGCAGAATGTGATGAAGTGCAACATCTACTGCACCTCGGCCAAGCACTTCCCGGTCGTCAACGCGATCTACGCGCGTTATTTCCCCGAAGATCCGCCCGCGCGCATCTTCGTCTGCGTGCCGGAATGGCCGGGGCCGTTCGACATCGAAATCGATTGTGTTGCGGTGATCTGATCGGGTCGGAGGGCACAGGGCTTGTCGTTCCGGCGGCCTGCTTGTTCCCGACCGGGAACGCTGCCGCTATTTACCCAGCCAAATAATGTCGGGCATCCGACACGGACTTGATTTGGATCAATCCAATGCGGGCGTCTCGGGCACATCCAGAGACATGGGCAATCGATCAGCAAACCCGCGGCAGGTTCAGGCCGACGACCAGAGCAGCGGGCATTTGCCGCGCGTCCCAATTATCATCTCCGGGAGGCTGGCGCGCCGCACGCTCGAGGCCTGCGAGCGCGAGTTGATTCAATACAAAGCCATGGAAAGACGTCTGCGCGACGCCCTGGCGGAACGCGAGGCCCGGCTTCGTCGGAAAGACGAGCTGATCCGTCGACAGGAGCTATTGAAGAGGGAGTCCGATCATCGGTTGTTGAACGACCTGCAAATGACCATCAGCCTGCTTTCGTTGCAGAGCCGGGGAGCAACCAATGCAGAAGCGGCCTCGCAATTGGCCGTTGCGGCCAATCGCGTGGCCGTGATTGCGCGAATTCACCATCGGCTTAATTCCTACGGAGGTGTGCAAACAATAGAATTCAAGAAGTTCCTTGAGGACTTTGGTCTCGATTTTTCCGCGATGGTGTCTTCGCATGAGCGCCCGGAGCAGGTCGTCGTCGAGGGCATTGAAATCAATCTGCCGGTCGCCACCGCGATTCCGCTTGGCTTCATTGCCAGCGAGCTGATCACGAACGCAGCAAAATACGGCAAGAGCCGGATCACCATCCGCCTGGAGCCGGATCCGGAATATGGCTACGCGCTTTCGGTTTCCAATGACGGCCCGGCCTTGCCGGAGGGGTTCGACCCCGCCGCCAGCGCGGGACTGGGCATGAGGATCATTCAATCTTTCGTCAGGCAGATTGATGGTGCGTTGCGGTCCGGTCGAGGCGACGACGGCGAGGGCGCGCGATTTATTTTGCGGTTTCGCTGAATGGCCACGGACCCCGCCGGATGGCGGCCAGAGATGGTTTATCGAACAGGACAGCAACCCTCACGACAGGAGCGACGCAAATGGCCGACGAGAACAAGACCCCAATGTTTGGCGACGTTGGAAAAATGCCGAGCTTCGACTTCACGAAGCTGATGAAGGATTTCAAGCTGCCGGGAGTCGATCTCGCGACGATCATGGACCGCGAAAAGAAGAATATCGAAGCTCTGACCGAGGCCAATCGTGTCGCATTCGAAGGCTGGCAGGCGCTGGTCCATCGACAGGCCGAGATTCTGCAGGATTCGATCAAGCAGGCCGTCGGCACGGTGCAAGGAGAGGATGCCGGCACCAAGCGCATGGACCTGGCGTCGCACGCTTTCGAAACCGCGCTTTCGAATATGCGCGAACTGGCCGAGATGGCGGCCAAATCTCAGAAGGACGCATTCGAAGTCATTCGCAAACGCGTCGAGGAAAATCTGGCGGCCCTTCGTGCCCCCGGAACAGACGAATAGAATACGCTCGCATCCGGATCGCCGGCGGCGAGCCTGAGCTGTGGATCGATGATTTCGGCGCTGGCCATGCCAATCTCAGTTACCTTCAGCGGCTGACGTGCAACGTCGTAAAAATCGACCGAGGCTTCCTCGATCAACACGACAAGCGTCGCGAGCTTCTCGGCGGAATGATTTTCGACCTCGGATTTCAGCGTCAGCGAAAGTCCCAGCCTCGCACTCATTTGATCGCCGGGCTTCGCGGATGCCGGGGCCGCGACTAGCGCGCGCGCTGTACGTTGACCCTTTCGACGATTTTGCCCTCGCCACCCGTCAGCGCCTTGACCGACAGCGTGACGATGCGGTCGATAATGCCGGTGACGTCGTTGAGATCGCACAAGCCTTCCGACAGCTTTGTCAATCGCTCGCCGTCGCGGATGGTCTGGTGCGCCATCGCGAGTGCGAAATGCAATCCCCAATAGAGCTCGACCTCGCTGCGGTCGGGCAGTGAGCGCCGCATCGCGGCGGCGAATTTCCGCAAATGATCGATTTCGCGATTCTTGATGCGGCGGATCGGCGGCACCGATTCGATCGAGGCCCGGATCATGAAACGCGCCGCCGCCGAGCGCTCGCGGTCGGGGCCGAGACAACCGCGCAGCGTCGGCCCCACCAGCGCGCGCAGAATGGAATCGATATTGGCGCGTCCGCCGCCGGCTGCTTCCGCGGCTTTCAATTCGTTGAGCCGCTCGCGGTTGGTGGCGAGGCTGCGGGTGACGAACAGTTCGGCGATCAGCTCATCCTTGGAGCCGAAATGATAGTTCACCGCCGCGAGATTGACGTCCGCTGCGGCCACGATGTCGCGCAGCGTGACGTCGGCGAAGCCGCGATCGGCATAAAGCCGTTCGGCGGCGCTGAGAATCGCGGTTCTGGTGTGATCCGACGGCATGTCATGGGCCCATGCGACAACTGCAAACTGACGGAGTTGCATTTCAAACAGTTGTATGAAACTATGGTTTGAAGGCCGGAATGTCAATGCGCATGACGCATCGCCACTCCGGCAGATACCACGCCGGCCGCCACCGCCGCGCTGACACGCGCGATAATAGTCTTGCGGTGAACAGGTTGCGGGGAGACAGTGCCGCCAAAGTTTTCGCCCAAAAATGTGAGGAACGCCCAATGGACTTCAACATGTCTGACCGTCAGCGCGAATGGCTCAACCGTGTGGATTCGTTCATGCACAAGCATGTGCTGCCCGCCGTGCCGATCTACCGGCAGCAGGACGAAGCCGGCGAGCGCTGGAAGGCAATACCGATCCTGGAAGATCTGAAGAAGAAGGCGCGCGCCGAAGGCCTGTGGAACATGTTCATGCCGCCGTCGGCGCATGAGGACGATGAATTCCGCGGCGCGGGATTGACCAATCTGGAATACGCCCCGCTCGCCGAGCAGATGGGCCATATCGGCTGGGCCTCGGAAGTGTTCAATTGCTCGGCGCCCGATACCGGTAACATGGAAGTGTTGATGCGGTACGGCACCAAGGAGCACAAGAAGAAGTGGCTTCGCCCGCTGATGGACGGCGAAATCCGTTCCGCCTTCCTGATGACCGAGCCCGCGGTGGCGTCGTCGGATGCCACCAATATCGAAACCAGCATCAAGCGCGACGGCGATCATTACGTGATCAACGGCCGCAAGTGGTGGTCGTCCGGCGTCGGCGACCCGCGCTGTCAGGTTCTGATCGTGATGGGCAAGACCGATACCAGCGCGCCGCGTCATCAGCAACAGTCTCAGGTTCTGGTGCCGCGCGATGCCAAGGGCATCACGGTCGAGAAGATGCTGCCGGTGTTCGGTTTCGACGATGCGCCGCACGGCCACGCGCAGGTGCTTCTTGAAGACGTCCGGGTTCCCGTCAGCAACATTCTGCTCGGCGAGGGCAGGGGCTTTGAGATCGCGCAGGGCCGTCTCGGCCCCGGCCGCATCCATCACTGCATGCGCACCATCGGCAAGGCCGAAGAAGCGCTCGAGAAGATGGTATGTCGGCTGTCGTCGCGCACCGCGTTCGGCAAGAAGATCATCGAATATTCGATCTGGGAGCAGCGCATTGCGGAAGCCCGCACCGATATCGAGATGAACCGCCTGCTCTGCCTGAAGGCCGCCGACATGATGGACAAGGTCGGCAACAAGTCGGCGCAGCTCGAGATCGCCATGATCAAGGTGGCGGCGCCCAACATGGCGCTGAAAATCATCGACAACGCCATTCAGGCGTTCGGTGCCGCCGGCGTTTCCGACGATGCGGGTTTGGCGCGCGATTACGCCTCGATGCGCACGATGCGCCTGGCGGACGGCCCGGACGAGGTCCATAACCGAGCCATTGCCAGACTTGAACTTCGGAAGTATGCAAACGCTCCCACTACGCACTAACGGGGGCCCACAAATGGCGCTCCCCAAAAAACTTGAGGGAGCGTCATCGTGGCCGACGGCGTCAGAAGAGACGAAGAATTTTCGGGCACCAAGCCCGTCGAGGAGCGGCATCGGATCGACGAGATGCGGCTCGACGGCTGGATGCGCGACCATGTCGAGGGCTATCAGGGACCGCTGACCGTTCTGCAATTCAAGGGCGGTCAGTCGAATCCGACCTACCGGCTCGATACCCCCGATCGCTCCTACGTGATGCGCCGCAGGCCGTTCGGCAAATTGCTGCCGTCGGCGCATGCGGTCGATCGCGAATTTCGTGTCATCGCAGCATTGAGCAAACAGGGTTTTCCGGTCGCGAAGGCCTATGCGCTATGCACCGACGATGCGGTGATCGGCTCGGCCTTCTATATCATGTCGATGGAAGAGGGGCGGGTGTTCTGGGATCCCGCGCTTCCGAGCCAGACGCCGGAAGCGCGGCGCGCGATCTTTGCCAGCAAGATCGAGACGCTTGCGAAACTGCACACCTATGATCCGCAAGCAATCGGGCTCGGCGATTTCGGCAAGCCCGGCAACTATTTCGCGCGCCAGGTCGATCGCTGGACCAAGCAATATCGCGCGTCCGAGACCCAGCACATTCCCGAATTCGAGAAGCTGGCCGAGTGGTTGCCGAAGACCGTGCCGCAACAGGAGCGGGTTTCGATCGTTCATGGCGACTACCGCCTCGACAACATGATCTTTCACTTAACCGAACCGCGGGTGCAGGCGGTACTGGATTGGGAGTTGTCGACACTCGGCGATCCGATGGCGGACTTCACCTACCTGTTGATGCAATGGACCATGCCCGGCCTCGCCGGGGCCGACCTCAAGGCGCTCAATATCCCCAGCATGGAAGAGGCCGCGCAAATCTACTGCAACGTCACCGGCAGCGCCGTCCCCGACCTGAACTGGTATTTTTCATATAATCTGTTCCGCCTTGCGGGCATTACCCAGGGCATTGCGGGGCGTATTCGCGATGGCACCGCGGCGAACGCGAAGGCCATCGAGTCTGCGAAGCGCACGGTTCCGCTGTCGCAGGCTTCCTGGGAATACGCGCAGAAGGCCGGCGCGAAGTAGGTTTGAAGGGTGCGACATGCGAGTGTCGCGCCCTTTTTGTTTGGATGGCTCGACCATATCTCCGGGATCGAACAGGAGATGGCCATGGTCCAGCAACTGCGTATTTATGAGATCTTCGAAAAGAACAAAGCCGCGTTCCACGCCCGCTTTCGCGATCATGCGGCGCGCATCATGCAAGCCAGATATGGTTTTCGGATCGTCGCGATGTGGGAAACCAGGTTCGGCGACAGGACCGAGTTCGCCTATCTCCTGGAGTGGCCCGATGAGACGACCAAGACCGCCGCATGGTCAGCCTTCATGGCCGACACTGAATGGTCGGAAATCAAGCGTGTCACGCATGCCGAGCATGGCCTGATGGTGGGCCAGATCGAGGATCGCTTGCTCGTGCCAGTGGAATATTGGCCGGCGAAGCCGAGCCTTTTGCAGCCTTCCTAAAAAAGCGCAAAGTCCGGCGGGACTCAAAAACAAAGATCTCGTGCTCGTAGGATGGGTTGAGCGCCAGCGATACCCATCATCACAATTTGCGTAGATGATGGGTTTCGCAGACGGCTCAACCCATCCTACGGGCTATCAGACCATTCCGATGCTGACCGCCGCGGTCGAGCCGGCGGACGCCGAAGACGAGGATGACGCGTGGCGCGCGAGGCGGCCTGCGCAAGAGATGGTCTGTAGCCCGGATGGAGCCAACGGGTCGCGCGAATGCGCGCCCGATGATAAACTCCGCGAAATCCGGGACTCACGCAACGCCGCCCCCGGATTGCGCTTCGCTCCATCCGGGCTACAGCCGCTTGATTTGCCCGTTGTCGAGTCTTATTTCTGATTTTCCGAAAAATATTTCTGTTCCCACGCACCCCAAATCAACTCTACAACTCTCGCATCCCACCCCACCAGAGGGGCGTATCATGATCGTCACGGACGCGGGGAGGGGTGCGGTGGACG
>Ga0193724_1000052_pt1 | contig 25868 bp, 17 predicted proteins | sample H2a1metaG_FD_146005 | JGI IMG/M metagenome (GOLD analysis project Ga0193724, IMG submission 146005) | Soil microbial communities from a riparian zone of the East river system, Colorado, United States - H2a1 | ecosystem: Environmental > Terrestrial > Soil > Riparian zone | place: USA: East River... | reverse complement strand
TTTGTTTATCAATCATTGAGCTCCCTCTTGCCTCCCCTTTTGCCTGTTCCCTGTTTCCTTTTGCCTGTTGCCTGTTGCCTTTTGCCCGATGCGGAAAAGCAAGGGCCTTGTTTGTATTCTTATTGACTAAAATTAAGAACGCACTAGCAAGGGGTAGGCCTTGGCCAACTCAACAGCAAGGGAAGCACAGGATGCTCTTAGCTACAGGCCAGAGTTGCCACAGAGGCCAGAGAAAACAAACAACAACAACAAAAATGAGAGGAGGTCTGGGGAGCAGAGGACCCCACAGCAAAAGTTGCAAATGCAAAAGAAGTAAAGTAATATAAAAAATAATAAGAATATTGCTTAAAAAGGGTCTTATAAGAGATTTGAACTCTTTTCTCAGCATCCACAAAGCTGCATTCTACCAATTAAACTAATAGGACCTTAATAATTATATTTATATTAATAAATCAGGAAATTATATATATATTTATATTAATATTTATATTTTTACAGCGCCTTAATTAATTAATTAAAACACCACGAGAGTAAATTAACCCCTTAGAAGAAGAAGAGGACGATAAAGTAAAGATAAATTAAATAAAAATAAATAAGACTAAGAAACAAAGAATTATTAAAAAACAAAGTAAAATACATGGAATGTTTAAATAAAGTTCTAATGACCAAAAAATAAATCTTTTCTTTTCTTCTTTTGTTTTTATTCTTACTTTTAGAACATTTGCTTGTCATTTGTTTTAACATTAATTTTGATTTTTGCATTAGTTTTTATCTTTACTTTTTTCTTATTTTTAGTATTCAACCTTTGCTTGTGACCCCTGGACCCCTAAGGGTCAAGAAGGCAAAGGCTATTGTTTTAATTTTTATTTTAACATTTGCTTTGCACATTTGCTTTGCACATTTGCTTTGCATCAAATGCAAGAGTAAAATGCAAGAGTAAAATGCCAGAGTCCAATGCCAGAGTACAAATCAGAACAACAGGGCAACAGGGGGAAGCAAATGTTCTAAGCAAAAAGTAACTAGAATCCTTTTTTTTGTTTGTTTTATTCTCTTCCGGATTTGAACCAGAACATGCACTTTAGAAGAATGCGATTCTAACCATTGAATTAAGAGAATTATTTTATTTATCTTGAAGGTAGTTACCCAGCGGTAATTAATTCAAGCAATTAAGAACCTCCCCCTGTTGCAATTGTTTTGTTTTAATTTTTATCTTAATATTAAGGACATTTGCCCTGTTGCCTGTGGCCTGTGGCCTGTTCCCTGTTGCCCTTTGCGAAATAGCAAGGCCCGCACCGCAGAAGCAAGCCCCGCACCGCAGAAGCAAGGCCCGAAGCGCCAAAAGCTGGGCTCCCCTGCTTATTACTTATTCTTTTTACCCTTTGCCTAGAGGTTGGCTGACCCCTCCCTAGAGGTCCACTCTAGCCAAGCCTCGAACAACAGAGGCTACCCTTGCTTGTGAGATGGGTTAGGCCAAGGCAAAGTTCAATTCGTTTTTATTCTTATTTGAGCAAAGGTTTATTATTTTTGTTTGTTTTTTGTTTTTTTGTTTGTTTTTTTGTTTGTTTGTTTTGTTCTCTTGCCTCTTTTGCAACTCTTGCCTTTAGCTAAGAGCAAAGGTTTTTCTGATTTTGTTCAAATAAGAATAAACAGAAATGACCAGCAAATGGCTGCTAGAGCAAAGGTTGTTTTTTGTTGTTTGTTTTTTTGTTGTTTGTTGTTTTTTATACTCAGTATCAAAACTGGTGTAAATGTTCTGTATCATACTAATTTATTTCAATAATACTACCTTATTTCAATAATACTAATTTATTTCAATAATACTAATTTATTTCAATAACAATAATACCTATCCTCTGTTACTCTGTTCTTATATTGGGATTGAGGGTCTGTCTTTTATTTTAGCTTTACATTAGAGAGAATTCAAATCTGTTTCCATCTGTTACCAAATTTAAAATTTATTTAATATTACCTCAATATCCCATTCACTAACCCCATTACTGTCAATCAGTTTTACTATTCTATTCTATTTTAACTACCTCAAAACGGAGTTGAACCGCTATTAACTTATTACAAGTAAGCCGTTTTACCTTTTAAACTATTAAGGCTTTATTGTTTACTTAACTTTACTTTTATATTAAGTTATAAATATAAATATAAATATTATGATTATGATTATGATTATGATTATGATTATGATTATGATTATACTTACTGTTGCATTTGCAATGAAAAGCAACTATAAGAACAACCTCCCCTTGTTTTTAAAGGGCCTACTTAATCAAATAAAACACCTTACTTTTATAACTTTCTTTAAACTGCAAAAAGACTAAAATATTCCAACTTCCTACCCTTACGTGAGGGGGAGGGAGGTAATACCCCCTCTCCAGTTCTACTGACCCTGTATGATCGTTTCTTTAAATTAATTAATTAGTCCCTACCGGGAGCCTACAAAGCCTAACTTATAGTGTGCCATCCCTATTCTCATTCACCCATACCTTTTCTCCTAAAATTCCTCCTCTTAACATAAAATTCCAACTTTCATTCCCTCCCATCTTATCCCTAGTGTTATATAAATAGGGGATGTTAGAGTACTAGAGTCGTTTTTACCTGAAAATAATAAAAACAAAAACAAACAAACAACCTCTGTTGCATCTCTTGCCTCTAGTGCAACTCTGGCCTTTAGCTAAGAGAAACAGAGGCTTCCCTTGCTTCTGCGTTCTTAATTTTAGTCCATAAGAATAAACAACGGGCCTTTCTTAAGCGCAACGGGCAACCGGCAACCGGCCACAGGCCACAGGCAACAGAGCAAATGTATTTATATAAAACTTTTGGTTTTCCAATTCAAATACTTAATTCGAAACTAAAGACTAGAAATACGGAGAGCTAGTAACACGGAAAGACTATAACAGAACAGAGCAAAGATAGAATAAACTTAAGAGTTGTTGCTGGCGTCAACCAATCCAAGGTAAACTAGAGCATCATCTACTGTTGTCTGGGGCAATGGGCAATTGACAATTAAAAAGGGATAGTCTATGGGACTAGACAAGAGGAGTTCAATTCAATTAAAAAAACAAACAAAAAAACAACCTTTGCTCTAGCTGCCATTTGCTTTTCATTTCGCAAATGCAACAGAGGCAAGAGAAAAAATAATACAAAAACAACCTCTGTTGCATCTCTGGCCTTAAGCTAGTGCAACATTTGCAACAGAGGCAAGAGATGCAAAAGAGGCAAGAGAAAACAAAAATTAAACGAGCCCTTCCAGATTCGAACTGGGACAACTCTAATCGACAATTAGACACTCTACCAAATTAAGTTAAGGGCCCTAAATTAAAATACCCGTGGTTACTGTTTCTTTAAAATCAATTCTAAAAATTACTTTTCCTTCTTTTTTAAATTTTAATTCCCTTAATGACTTTTTGTTGTTTTTTTTTCTGCCATTTAAACCCCATGGTCTTTATCCTTACCATCTTCATTCTTCATTCCCATTTTTATTTGTGACCTAAATTATAGCCTACACCCTTATGGGCAAACAAAAATAATTAAACAATGTCAAGGTACAGAGGAGATTTGAGTGGTGGTATATTAATTTGTAGAAGTAGTGCTATACAATTATTCCAAATATATTACCTATGCCTCACTAGCCTTGTCCTATTAATTTCAATAGCACCTTGTTCAGGAAAGGTAAATCGCCAGGTAACTCTCCCTTTTAAATTTATTTGCCCTTTTAAATTTATTTTATTTTATTTTAGTTAATTTCTTTTGTTCTTAGAGTTACTTGTGCACTGTTGCCTCTCTGGCCTCTGTTGCATCTCTGGCCTCTGGTGCTTCTCTTGCCTCTTGTGCATCTCTTGCCTTAAGCTAAGAGAAACCTGTGCTTTTCATTTCGTGTTTTATTCTTATTTGAACAAAATCAGAAAAACCTTTGCTCTTAGGTGCAGGCAAGAGATGCAACAGAGGTTTTTTTATTCTTATAATTATTCTTATAATCAAAATAAGAACGAAATTAACTTTGCCTTGGCCTAACCCAACTCCAAAGCAAGGGAAGCAAATGGCAGCTAAGAGCAAAGGTTTTTTTATTCTTATAATCAAAATAAGAACGAAATGAAAAGCCTCTGTTTCTCTTAGCTACAGGCCAGAGTTGCGCAAGAGGCAAGAGATGCAAAAGAGGCAAGAGTTGCAACAGGGCAAGAGGGGAAGCAAGGGTTGCAAAGGCAAGAGGCAAATGTAGCTCCTGAATTGGATGACTCAAGTAATTCAAACACACTAGACTTGGAATAAAAACTTATTCTTCCTTGCCTTGTTTTCTTGGTCACTTTCTTTTGTTTATGTTTAAAACAAATTTAAGTTTATTTTCTTTAAAATTTAGTCTAGTATTTGATATTTTATTCTTCTGCTTCTGTATTCTGTATCCCTCGGTATTTTAAATTTAAAATTGGTCCTTATCAGAATCGAACTGATATTCATTCCATGAAAAGAAATTGTACTAGCCTTTATACGAAAAGACCTTTATTTGGTTTATTTTACGTTTCTTTATTTTATTTTATTTAATTTTATTTTATTTAATTTTATTTTATTTTATTTTATTCTGTGGCAACTCTGGCCTCTGGTGCTACTCTGGCCTGTAGCTAGAGCAAAGCGTGCTTTTATTAAATTTAGTTTGTGCCCAGTGGTAGGCCGTAGCCCACCCAATAGGTCCAACAAGAATAAAAACAACAAGCAAAGGTTAGTCTTTACTTTAAAGTAAAGGTTAAAACAAATGACAAGCAAATGTTCTAAAAGTAAGAATAAAAACAAATGACCTGTAGCCTGAACCGCAACAGCAAGGGCCGAACCTCACAAGCGACCTTTGCTTTTTACCCCTTGGCTTCTTATTTTGTATAAAAAATAATAATAAAAATAAAAACTGAAGCCCTAGAGGCAAAGGCTATTTTTGTATTATGACCGTTGCTCGAGGCAAGGCAAGAGTGGACCTATTGGGTTGGGTAAGCCTACCACAAGGCACAGGGTACAATTAAAAACAACGAAAAGGCACAAGGGGAGCCTTGCTTATGGCGCATCGGGCCTTGCTTTTGCGGTGCGGGCAACAGGCAACAGGCCACAGGCCACAGGGCAAGAGGGGAAGCAAGGGTTGCAAAGGCCAGAGGCAAAGGTTCTAAACAAAAGTAAGAATAAAACAAACAAACAAATGCAAAGCCCACTTGAAGGGGTAAATTTAAATTGTCTTTTAAATAAGCTAGAGCCCTTAAGTTAGCAATCTTTGTTGCATCCACTGCCCTTTAGGTAATCCTCCACCTTTGCTTTTGCCTATGCCCGATCACCGCTTAGCGCAGGAGGGACTTTGCAAAAACCACAGGCAAAAGGGGAGCTAACCCTAAAAAATCAATTTCTTAATAAAGAATAACAACCATTAACACTTAGTTTTTTTATAAATTAGTACTACTAAACTAAATATTTTACAATACTTACATTTGTAGCCTATCTAGAAATGTTCTATTTCTTAATTACAGGAATAAATTATACTTTTTTATTTAAACCGTTTTAGTATCTAGGGGTTAGATTCTTGCTTTATAGACATTCAGCACTTATCTATTATGTTTGTGGCTACCCAACTATGCATTCATAATTTGTTACCCTTTAGCTCATTAAACATAATTTGTTTAAGAGTCCTACTTTATTTAAGCCTTTTTAGGTTAAACTTTAAACTTTTATCTTAGAAAAGTCAAGGTAGGGAGAACTTTTTTATTGGAAAAAAAGGTTAAAAAGGATTCTCATCTTTTTTCTTTACTTTTGCCTTCGAGATACTAAGATTTCCTGTACAAATATTACAAACAATTGGTACACTATGGAAACACAGCCTATTGGTCCTTTCGTACTAGAAGGTCTGCCCCTGTTTTTTACTAATTATCCCTCCAGAAGATAGGGACCATACTGACTCACGTCGTATTAACAATACTGTTATCACTTAGGCTCTTTATCCTAAGTTTCCATTTATCACAAAATGGTTCAGACTATGTCATCAATCGCTAAAATTAAAAATAACGATTGCCGGAAATTCGTGTTAGGCTTATTGTTAGTGATACTCACCTATTAGTCGTTGAACCTTCGTTACCTTTGTATTAAATATACTCCACTGAGTAACGCTCGGCTGCAAATTTACTTAATTTAAAATAAAGTGATCCTTGCAATTTCTCCGGTTTTCTACTTATTTTTCTTAATTTTTTATATAATTAACAAAATTTTTATTTTTAAAGTAGGGGCTCTTAAAAAAGGGATTAAAATATATAAATAACAGCGCTATAAACCTATTCTATAAAGCATTGAACTATCAAAATGTGTAGAAACAGTTTCCCTTAATAGATTTAACTGTTTAGCTCCTATTGTTAGGATCCATTGATTATTTCTATCATGTAAAACCCCTGTATAAAAGCCCAATTTTTGACTGATAGCCATTGCTAAATTCTTAACATCTTCCTTTTGATAACTATTAGTATAAATTCTTACTCTTTTTCTCCCTTTATCGAAATTTCCATCTGTCTGTATTAAATAAGCTAAAACAACAGGATCCAACAATTCTATTATATTTTGAGGTATAATTTTTACGTGTTTGTTTAAATCCTGATTGAAAATATAAAACAAATTAAAATAAGGTACAAATATAGGTAAACTTCTAGTTTTAAGTCTATAGTTAGTATAGTTCTTATTTAAACCTTTAACTTCTAAACTCTTAACGGGATTGAGCATGTAATCTTTAAATAGTTCCCCTAAGTGTAATGCAAATGCTTCGTATTTTTGACCAAAGCTCATTTCAAATCTAACATTAGATGTAGGTGAAGATCTGTATAAGCTCCCATCTCCTAACATAATACCAATAAAAACAGATTGTAGATTTAGTGGTAAAGAACTAGAACTCAAGGTATTAACCCTACCTGTGGGATTTAAATTTATTTGTGTTTTATTCATACTTTTATTATCCTTTCTCTGTGAGTGAGAACCCAACTCACGTACCCTATTAATCGGCGAACAGCCGAACCCTTCCAAGCTTCTTCCCCCGGAGGATAGGATGAGTCGACCAAATATGTTATCACTTAGGCTCTTTATCCTAAATTTCCTAGGCTCACGCCTGGGTTCAGACTATGTCATCAACTAATTATTGTTTAAAATCTTAAGCTTTAAATTAAAATTATTAAGAAATAGTAATAGGTAATTTATATCTCATAGAAGAGTGTATGTGTGGTTTAATTAAATCATGTAATATTAAAACATCTTTAGATTTAAATTTAATAATCCAGTATTTATTTTTATGTGCTATTACTTCACTCCTAAAACCAAATTTTTCATTTAACTCTCTACTTAAAATTAAATTTTCGTTTTTATTATAACTTTGAGTATGTAGAATCATTGTTTTTCTATCTTTTTGTAGTGAACCATCCCCCATAATCCAGTAAGCTAAACCTCTATCAGTTAAATGATTTAAAATTAAACCTTCCTGTATTGTTTTGATAGCCTTATCATTACTTTTTATATAGAACAAATTCCAGATTTCATCAAAGGAATAAAATGAAAAAGTCTTAAACCAGAAACTTTTAATTAAACCTTTTCTTTCTCCATATAAATCTATTCGTTTTCCAGGTTCAACCATAAAACAGTAAGACTTAAAAAGAGAAAATAAATGAATTAAAAATTCTTCTTGAATATAGCCTTGTTCAAATTTAATTAAAGCATGATTGCTTTTTTTGTACATACAAGCATCACTAAGTATCATACCTATTGCTATTTCTGTTAGTTCTGAAGGTAAAGCAGGTAAATTTTTTTTCCATTCTTGCCAATATTTTGAATTGAGATGATAACCATCCCTATAATTTTTAATTTCTTTAGCTAATATTAAGTTTTTTTTTTTCAAGTCTATTTAAATTTTTTTATTTATTTTCTGTATAGTAATTTTATTTATTTATAGAATGTTAGCAACAGACTTATAAATACATAAGATTTTATAGGACAAATTATAATATTTATTTATAAAAATTTAACTGAATCATTTCCACTTTACACTTGCTTTTATTTTTAGCCTTTGCCCCTGGGGCTTAAGGCCAAGGGGTCTAAGAATAAAAAAGGCAAAAGAAAAATATTTTAGTTGTTGGGTGCTCGTGTCAAGATTATTGTTTATATTACTCACTTGTTAGTCGTTGAACGTTCTGTTATCACAATTATAATAATTGAATATCGATACCAGCTTCGCTGCAAATTGTCTTAATTAATAGTAAGAGATCTTTGCAATTCTCCCAATTTATACTCGACTATCTTTTCACATCGCAAATTTAAAATCTTAACCTTTCAATTAAGTTTAGATCATATATTCAACCAGTATCAAGAGTAATTGATAAGCTCTGGTTGTTGGCGTGTGATCGTTGAGGGATTAAAATTTATACAGTTTGCTTTAACCTAAAACTTTTAACTTCCCTGCTGATTGTCCAATCTTTAAAAATATTACTATTGTTTTTTAATATTTGCTTTTTTTCTGTTTCTAAAACCTTTGCTCTCTTAAGAGCCTTGCAAAGGCAAAAGGCAAAAGTCAATAGTTTTTAAAGCTTTAAGGTTAGGAGGTTCCAGCATATAGCCACCTTCTAATTTAATATTCCTATTAAAAATCCCCGATGTTCTACTAATACAAACTAAAAAACAACAAAAAGTTCTCCGTATCTGCGGAGAAAACAAACAAAAACTAAGTATCAAAAAGATCAATTTCCATTTCAGATTCTTGATTGCTTTCGAAACCTTCTGTATTTTGTTTAAAACCGACCCCTGTATTAATTTTATAAAGCATTGAATCGTGAATATGTGGAATGATACTAGGCTTTATTTCATCTAAGCCTGCTTTGGGTATATAAATTCTTTCATAAATAGATCCGTTTTTACTTTTTTTATGATGAATATTAGTATCCAAATTAAAATTTAGTTTAAGAGCTTCTTTAAGAATATTAACTTCTTCCAGCAAAAGATCAGTACATAAAGTTACACCTCCTTTTTTTACTTGTTGACCATCATCCATTATCCAAAATGCTAAACTTCTATGAGTGAATTCCTCCGCGATGTTTTTAGGTATATGTTTTGCACCAGCTTCATCTAAAAACATGTCAGCTAAAGGTCTTAATTCTTCAATAGATTGTGTTCTAAAGTATAAAGAACTATTTTGAGTATTGTATCTGACATCCTGTCTTGAATATGTTCTAACAGTTTCATCCATTAAAGGTAAACCTTCTTTTTTAACTAATTCGTGTAAGAAGTTTAAATAATCAGCTTTTTTACTTGATTGCTCAAAAGAAATAAAAGCTTTATTTAAACCTGTTTTACGAATATGTGCGTCTCCTAAGATAGCACCTATTAATATTTCTCTAAGTGCTTTGTTCATAATTTATTTATTTTTTGTTAGTTTTTTTATATACTTAAGTATATTCATTGTTGTTTCATTTAATAAATGTGGGGTTCTGTAAAAATTATCTAAGTCCCTCTATATTTTTTTGTTTTTTTAGTATAAGTTATTAAGGTGCCAAACCGCGGAGACAATGTGTACTCTCGTCCGCGATCAGCCTGTTCAAAATATGTTATCGTAATTTTTTTAATTATTACTTCTTACTCTCACAAGTAAGTTCAGACTATGTCATCATCTTAATTACTATAATCATATGGCAGCTTGTATCTCATTTCCTTAATTAAATAAGGATTAATTAAATTATAAAAAGCTTGATAGCTTAAATCTTTTATAACGATTATTTTTTTATCCTTATTTGATCTTACTTCACAAATCAAGTTAAACTTGCTACTTAATTGTTCAGACATTGTTTCAACTTCGAAAGTGGTAAAGCTATGGGTATTTAAAACAACGCTTTTATTCTTTGTATTTTTATTATAATCAAGTTTTCCACCGTCGTCCATATACCAATAAGCTAAACCTCTTGGAGTTAAATGATCCAATATAAGATTCTCGCTAATACCTTTATGTTTTTGCTTTAAAAATAAGTCAGCTAGAAAATTAAAAGCTTCATGACTAAAAGTCTGAAACCCCCAATTAATTACAATGTTACCCTTAGGACTAATTCTAGATTTTTTATGAGGCTGAGATAAAACCCATTGATCAAAAAGAGTAAACACATGTAATGCATATGCTTTGTTTTTATCACCCCATTCAAATTTAATTCTATAAGTTTTTCCTTCGTTTTGAGATTGTAAACTAGCATCGCCAAGTAATAATCCTATAGCTGCTTCTTTTTGAATATTAGAAAGCTTTATTAAGCTATTTTTATATTCTTTAACTTTATTACTATTAGGTCCTAGTCCTATGATATCCGTTTTTAAAAATTTGCCGTTGTCACGGTAGTGATTGTTCATGTTTTTATTATTTTTTTTTTTATTTTTCTATAATATCTTAGCAGCAGACTTACAAATACATAAAAATAAGTTTAACTTGCTTAGGTTTAATACTCTTGGCTACCTTTGCTCGCAGCCAAAGGCAAGAGGAGCCTCAATTATTACCATGATTATTACATGATCATTAGGACCGTTTTATGCTAAATACACGTGTGTTAGTTCTCGAGAAATGGAAATAAGGCGAAACGAAAATAACAAACCTTTAATTATTAAGATGCCGGGCGCTCGTGAAAAGATTATTGTTTACATTACTCACTTTTTAGTCGTTGAACGTTCCTACTCCGATATTCACCTTTGCTTTTGAAAAGGCAAAAGTTATGTAGAAGTAAACTTCGCTGCAAATGAACTTTAATAAATAAAATTATCCTTGCAATTCACCCGGTTTTTTTTATCTATTTTTCAATAGAAAGGGACAACATTTTATATCCCTAGCGTAACTTTTATTAATTGATCCCCGTCTATCCCATACTATAGCGAGGGGTCACTATGCCCTACTTACGTATCTGTGCGACTTTTGAGTCTTTCAGTTAAGCATGCTTATCGCCATTGAACCCTGCGCAACCCTTCACCGGTTGATTGATTTCCATTCAATTTCTAGCCATACCTTATAAATTATATATTAATATTAGAAAATAATTTCTTAAAGATTACTAAGTAGTCCTATTCTATAATATAAATATAAATATAAATAGAAATACTCAATATCTATTCTCAATATCTAAAAGTTTTTGTTTTAATTAAAAGAAAGTTTCCGTTGTCACGGTAGTGATTGTTTCTTTTGCATTTGATTTTAAGTTGATATATTTGGATGTACTTTGCTACTCTATTAAAGACGACCGCCCCAGTCAAACTGACCATTAGTCAACTCTCCCTTTTCTTTTTAATTTTAAGGTAAATATAAACCCAATCTTGTTTTTAAGGTTTCCACTATAAATGTCTCTCGACTTACCTATTCACTATTAAACTAGATTGTTCTAGATTCATATGATAACTAACTACAGTAAAGCTGCATAGGGTCTTCCCGTCCCCCTGGAGGCAACGCGCATCTGCACGCGTAATTCAATTTCACTGAGCAAGTTGTAGAGACAGTGAGACCATCGTTACATTATTGATACCGGACCTCATTTAACACGGTTAATCAAATTTATCATGCAATTAAATAAAATATGCTAATTAAATATTAATTTGTAGATATATTTATTATTAATTCCATTTTTTATTTAGATTCATTCCTGATCTTATTTTAAGGATTTCATTATAAACCGATAGAGAAGTTAAGTGCTCCTTAGTTTTTATTATTTCACATACTTTTTTAAAGTCTAAATAATCTAACTTTTTCATACCTAATACAGGATACTTATCGAAAAACGGTATTATTTTCTCTAAAATATCTGCAAATTTTGTAATCTGTAGATTTGCACTTTTTGCAGTTAAATAGATTTTTTTATTGTTTTCGCAATTTAAGTTATTATTTGAAATAAAATAATTTGAAATACCCTTTAAAACATCTAGCTCTCTAATATGTAAATGTAAGCTAAATCGAGCAAACACTCCTGAATTGCTATCTGATTTTCTAGGTACTATATGAAAAGAAGCGTCTCCACTAATAAAACCAGACACCCAAAAAGGATCAGGTATACCTTTAAATACAAATTTCGGTTTAATTTTAAATTCTAGCTTTGGAAAATAAATTTTTAAATTATCAGGTAAACCTAAATTAAGAGAATTTTTTAGACTAATTATTTCTAAAAGACCTCTTTCATTTAAATGTTCGCCCTTCTTAATGATTTCAAAGCATTGCTTAAAGATTAAATAATCGGATATTTTGTGTGTAATTAAAGGATATTTGTCAAAATGGTTTAAAATAACAGGTATATCTTTGATTGAATCTACTGCATATATGATCGCCATTTTTCCACTTTTGCTTATTTTACCTACACCTAAACTTTTTTTAATTTCTTCTAGTAAACTTAGGTCTTTTAAGTGTAAAGTTATAGAAAAAACTGGTCTAACTCTTCATTTTGTATTTAATTTAGCATTTGGTTGTATTTTTATAGAAAAACATCCTTCAGCATCTGTAAATCCAGTGATAAACCAGGGGCTTAGTTCTATTTTTGTTACACTCTTTAAAGTGGAAAATGATCTATTACTTAATTGTTTAGAAGGGATTTTGACTTGATAGCAGCTTGCGCCGCCCGTTAGAGTACACCTTAATTGCATAATTATAGGTATTATACAATAACTACCGTCTACTCGTTGCTCTTTTACAGATATTTCTTTTGGCTGTGGGTTTTTAATTTCTGATTTAGATCCGCGATAACCCATTTCTGTTTCTATCATCTTATAACTTGTTACCATACCCAGGTAATTAGTCTGGCCACTTATAACTTTTCAATTATAGCTTGGTATCATAAGCTTTAGGGTGTCCCCGGAGTTTGATAGTTTTTCCCACATTAGTGTTTTCCCAGAACACTTTGCAGGCCAACTGATTTTGCTACCTTAGGATCCTCATAGTTAAGCATTACAAAAAAAATACACAAATTTAGATCCTAATTTTAATTTTAATTTTAATTTTAATTTTAATTTTAATTTTAATTTATTTATATTCCAATTAAGTTTTATCCTTAAGAGTAATTAAATACTTTTCTTTAACTAAACCTGAGTCGCTTTCTTTCAACATATTAAAGATTTCTGTATTTTTAATATATTTTCTTAAAGTTATTCTTGTTAAATTTAAAACAGTTGCAGCTTCACTTATAGACTGATATTCTGTGGCTGCTGTAGTTGCTATATTTGTAACTACTACTATTTTTCCTCCTTTTTTTGATTTTGACATTTGCTTGTCATTTCGCAAATGCACAAGAGGAATTATTTCATTTAATAAATCTAATTCTAAGTTATCAGATTTTAGTTTTCTTTGTGCCCAAGAATTTCTCATTACTTCTTTAGCTTCTTCAGTATGAACTTTTCCCGTATTAATTTCTCTTAACATTTCTACGGTTTCTGCTAAATGTTTAAATCCTAAAAGGTTTTGTCTCCCTTTAAATTTAGCTAAAGTTTCAGCTGTGTGTTTATATCCAGCTAAGGAATTAGCATTAGCTAACACATTATATTCAAAATCAAAATTATCTAAGTAATATTGTTCTCTTTTTATTGTATCTTCTGATAAACAATATTCAATTATTTCGAAAATAAAGTTTTCATGTCCATGTTTTAAGATTGCATTATAAATTGGCATATTTACTTCTCCTAAAGTTTTTAAATCGTAATAAGTATTAAGTCTTCTTTTGGCGCTAGTAGTACTACCTAAGTATTCTTTACTGTTTAGCTTGTTAATCCATCTATAAACAAAAGCTTTATCCTTATTATCTTTAAATATTAAACTTTTGTTAATTTTTGCATTTTTGTAACTTACTGCAGGAGTTATAGTTAATTTAGGTAGACCTCTATAAAGACTTCTTGTAAAAATAAATTTAGTCTTTAGAAAAGTTTCTATAGATTTTAAGTATTTACCTATAGTTTGGTTTGTCATAATTATTGTCATTGTAGCTTTAATTTATTAAAATATTTTAAGTTTAAGAATTAGTAGGCTATAAAATTTTAACTATTTTAACTCTGGTTAGGGGGCTAGCCTTCAAAGTGATTAGTCAAACCAATAACTCTCTCTAGTTATTATTTTAAAACCAAAAGGATACTAACCTTGAAAGGGCGTTCCTTTCTCGCCCATTTATTTTTTGTTTGTTTTTTTTTTATGGACTATTTCTTTTGACTCCACGTATAGTCTCTGAGGATCCTACTAAATTTAAATTTGTAATTTATAAATTTTTGGTTTCCTGCTAATTGCCTTTTTTATAGTTCTCAACTTAAATTATCACTACAGTTTTTGGACAAACTATGAGTATTAAGGGAATAAAGGGTTCCTAGCAAATAGTGGATAGTGTTTCTACTAATTAAAAAGCAAGTTAGTTTTTATTCTTACTTTTGCATCTCATTTTGAGCTAGACTAAAAAATCAGAACTTATTAAAATTTTAAATTAATTAGCATAACACGCGGCCTTAACTTGACCGCTATTAACCAGATTTTCGATTAGTCACATTTTTTATATAACTTCTCTTATATTACTGGCATTGGGCAAATTTCACACAGTATACTACCATATTAATGATTGCACTGTGTTGTGTTTTTAGTAAACAGTCGGGGCCTCCGATTCTGTGCCACCGAAAATGTTAACATTTGCTTTTCATTTGTTTTAACATTAACCTTTACTTTAAAGTAAAGACTAATCAAATGCAAAAGTAATAATTATAAAAATTATAAATTAAATTTGCGGTACCTCTTGTCGTCAAACTTAGGAGGGGATATTGCCGAGTTCCTTAACAACTTTTAGCTCTACGCCTATGTATACTCTACCTATGAACCTGTGTCGGATTAGGGTACGGTAGTTTAAAATATTATTTTCCTGGTCCAAACTTTCAAATTAGGACTTTCTATTTTATACTCATCAGCAATAGCATTTGCTATAGTCCTTAGAGGCCGCATTAAAACAAAACGGTTAAACCTTTCTCATTTGCAACCCTTTCATATTCGGCGAATTCCATTATAGGAACTTTTTACGTTACTCATGTCAGCATTCTCTCTTCAGTAACCTCAAAATAATGAAACACTATTTTTTCAACAGTTTTACTGAATGTTCTACTACCTAAATTAAAACTAAACTCACTAAATTTTAAGTTCACTTAATTTTAACCAACACGATATCGGTTGATTGTTTAAGACCCGTTAAATTTTCGGCGCTACTATCTATTATTTATAATCTAATCTATTATTTTATTTAATTTATCTAATATAATATAATATAAATAATTTAACTGCTGATGCGTTGTTACTACGATCATTAAAAGTAGCGACTGCCAGGCTCACTTCACAGCTGTATTTGATTTGGCTACGTCCTTATTTTCACTTAACAATCTATTTGGGACCTTGATCGGTGTTATCGGCTGTTTCCGTCTTGACTGCCCAACTTAGCATGAGCAGTCTGAATATCTACCATCAATTTATGTTATTCCGAGATTCGCTTCCAAAGGTAAGATTTACTAGATCCCCACTTGCTAAACGAATAAAATTTAAAATAAACCTTAAAAAGTAATTATAATAAATTAAACTGTTGGGAACTGCCTTGCTGTACCTCCATAAATTTGTGCCCTTTTTTGTATAAAGGCTAAGATAGACGTCATACTTAAATATGTTTCGTAGAAAACCAGCTAGCACCAGGTCAGATTGGCATTTCCAATTTTTATTTTTTTGTTTTTGTTTTTTTTTATTCTATAATTCACAATATAGTTAAGACTATACCTTCATCTCTGCTTTAACTTTAGGTTAATTTATAATAATAGTAAAAATATTAGCTTTAATAAATGTTAGGTAACCTTTGCTTCCCCTTCCATTGTCATGGTAATGATTGCCTGTGCTAGCAAAAGCAGAGGTCGCTTCCATTGTCATGGTAATGATTGAGCTTCAGGCTAAAGTTGCAATCAAAGGCAAAAGTTACAATATGTTAGTTAAAAAGGGTTTAATTCTTTTTTTATCTACTCCCTCCTTCCCTTGCCTACGGCCTGGACGGGACAAATTTTAGTAAATATTCAGATTTACTTATTTTTCGACCTTTTCCTTCTTTATTCATATCTCAAGCCAAATCTACTATTGTTTTAAGTCCTTCATCTGTTTTATAACCATTATTCTTTATAAGTTCAGCTACTTTAATAGTTTTTTCAAAATGATTTTGTTTTATTGTATTAAATTTAATATCCTTAAGCTTAGGATATATTTTATCTAACATATCTTCTACATTTTGTACTTGGTACCTAGCTGCATTAGATTGTAATTTATAAACAGTACCACAACCAAAGAAATCAACTAGATTATTTAATACTGAAATAGAAGATAATTCACATACTACTGTAAAATTAACATTAATTCTTCTTCTAGTAGTGACAAAAGATACATTAAAACTACCATCTCCGTCTATTAATCCTCTAACAAATTCTAGTGTTAAAGGTTCTTTGTTATTACTTATATTATTAGAAAGTACAATATCTAAAACTGTAGGAAGTTCACCATATTTTTCAATTAATTTATTTACTAATATTTCTTTAGATTCATCTGTTCGTAAAGATGTTTCTTTATTCATAAAGTAAGATAAATTCAGTATTTGAATTAGTCCTTCTAATGTTAAATGTTTTTTTCTTTAATCATTCAAGCTACAGTTTTAAATATATTATAACCTGCTAATTTACTTCCTCTTAATGGATATTTATCAAATAAAGGCAATAGTACTTCAACTATTTCATCTATAGATTTTACTACGAAAATTACGTTTTGTCTATTGTTATAGACTTTTCCTATACCTAATTTTTTTTGAATCTCTATAAATAAGTCAAATTCAATTTTAGATTGAGTAATGTTAAATATAGGTACAGGTCTAATAGGTATACCAATTTTTGTACTCATAAAGCTAATTACAAAGCTACCGTCTGATTGAGTAAAACCAGATATTCAATCAGGTGTGATATTAAAGTTTCCGTTGTCACGGTAGTGATTATTCGTATTTTTCATTTTTATAAGTTATTTTAATTATTAGTTTATATATATATATTATAAATTTGTTAGCAGCAGACTTACAAATATTTAAATCTATTACTATTAAATTAACCATGGTTATTTTGAAACTGCAGAGAGCTAGCGTGTTGCAACTATAATATAACGCACCCACCGTAGTCAACCTTGCGCAGCAGCCGCTACGCGAAGGGATGATCGACGCGCTGGGGACGACATTATAAGAGCCTTAATTTTTCAATTAAAGTCGTTACGGGGTAGTATCTAGCTTTTTATAATTAGATGATACTAATGTTCATAAAAACAAAAATTTGTTTTATTCTTTATCAATATATCAGTTTATAAATACATATGTTTCTAGAAAGATACTACTTCCCACGGTATTGCCTTAATATTTATTTAAGGTTTCCACCGTTATGAGCTAGTTCTTATAAAGAGAATTACTTCTCAATGCGGCAAAATGCTCTACCGCTTACCAAAACTCTTCGGAGAATTATGCAACATTCAACCGTTCGATCCATTATAATCTGGTCTTGGTAAGATCACCTGGCTTCCATGGAGATCAATTTTATCGTGCAATCTAATTTATTATTTTCTACCTGTATTCATACCTGATTTTATTGTTCTAATTAAAATTAGCCCATCTTGTGTTAGATGTGCCTTATTACTTATTAGTCTAGCAACACTACACCAATCTAAATAATCATTTTTTTTTACACCTACTAAAGGATATGACTCAAAGAAAGGTATAATTTTTTCACTTATGGCTGTAAATTTAGTTATTACCAAAGTTACCGCAGGGTATTTTGTATGTTTTTCTATTGAACCTGAACTAAAATATTTCAATAATAGCTCAATTAATTTAGAATCTCTTTCATGTTGTGGGATTCTAAATCTTAATTGTACAGCAAATCCTACATTAGTTTTGGAACTATAAATTTTAATATCGAATGTTCCCTCACCGTCGACAAATCCTGTTATTCAATAAGGATTAGAGATTATTTCAGTTTGAATTATAGGTCTTTCCCCAAGCGGGCTTAGAATGAAATCTTTAAATTCAGATTTCAATAATTCAGATAAACCTAAATTCATAGCTGCTTTAATATTGATTATTTTATTAATCCCTTCTATAGTTAGATGTGCCTTATTTTCCATTAAATCAACTATTTGTTTAAACAGTATAAAATCCGCACCTTTTTGAGTTAACAAAGGATATTTTAAAAAATGTGGTATTATAGTTTTTACTAAATCTTTAACACTGGATACTGAATAAAAAGCCATGTTTTCGCTTTCACTTACAGAACCAATATTTCCAAAAAACTGCTGAACTTTCAATAATAAAGGTAAATCTCTAACATGAAGACTAATTTGAAATTTGGGTTGAATTCTCCAGTTTAATTTACGGGTATTAACTTTATCAAATACAACAGTAAATGTACCTTCTGCGTCAGTAAATCCTGTTACCCAATAAGGATTTAATTGAACATTTTTATCAGATTGTAAAGTAGAAAAATAAAATTTAAATTGTTTAGAAGGGTAATTGATTTGATAATAGCTTGCGCCACCCATTAGAGTACACCTTAAGTTTCTAGCTTTTTGTGCTAAAAACCAACTACCGTCTACTCGTTGCTCTTTTACAGAAACTCTTTTTGGACTTTGGGTTTGTAGATTTTCTGATTTAGATCCGCGATAGCCCATTTCAGTTTCCTTCATCTTATGACTTATTACCTTACCTGAATGATTACTTCAGCCACTTATAGTTTTTCAACTATAGTTTGGTATCATATGCTTTAGGGTGTCCCCGGAGTTTGATAGTTTGACCCAAAATAGTGCTTTCCCAGAGCACTTGTCGGGTCTAATAGAAGTAACTTACCCACTACTACTGAATTTAATATTAAAAATAATTTAAATTACTTTAGTCTAGTCGCTTTCGCTAAGGTTATTAACCTTGCTACTCCTATTAACTTGCTGCATTAATACCAATATTTTCATATTGGATTAGACTATACCTTCAACTCATAAAAATGTTAGGTAAATTAAGAATTTGTTTTTTTAATATCCTCTTACCACAACAGTGGCCAAAGGGGTTAATGACTTTTTAAGTTAAGTCAAATTTATAATAAAAATGATTGATTAAATAAGGTTTAACTAATTCTAGTAATTTATCTTTAGAATTACTAAATACGTACAATCTATGCCCATTAGTATGTTTATGGACACCGCAATCTAAATTAAAGCAATTTTTTAATATCTTACTTAATTTATAATTATCCTCTAAAGAATAAGATTCTGTACAAAAATAAAAACCATTAGCTGACTTATAACCATCATCCATAGCCCAATAGGCTAAACTTCTAGCTGCTATTTTCTCTTCTAAATTAAAAGGTATAATTTTTTTACCTGACTGATCGTAAAATAATTCCCTAAATTGATTAAAACAAGGAAGACTTTGAGTTCAAAATTTAATAGAAACATTAAATTCTTTTTTACCTGGTCTTTTATCTACGGAAGAAGTTTCTTTCGGTTCAGAATTACAGTATTCTTTAAATATATTATATAAATAATCAATATAAATTTTATTTTTTATTGATTGTTTAAATTGTAATCTGGTATTAGAATTAGGGTTTATTTTTTCAGCAAATAAGTCACCTAACATAAGACCAATGATAATTTCTTTTAAATTTGTACTAAGTTCTAAATTATATTTAGCAGATTTTCTATAAAATCTAACTAGTTTTAAATTTATATTATTTTTCATTATTATTTATAATTATTTTATTAATATTAGCGTCTAACAATCCCTGCCTTTACATTCTAGTAATGCATCTTTCTATTTTAAATCTATACTAAATAGTTAAACTAGTACTATTCTAAGGGGATCATAGCAGGGATAAAATTTAAGACCCTTATTCCTTAGAATTTATAACTTATTAAAATAGAACACTATTAAGAAAAAAACAAACAACAAAGAAAATAAAGAACCTTAATAGATTTGAATTTTGTTCTTTATTTTGAACACTAATTTTTAATCAAGAGTATAATTAGAGAATATCTAGTTTGCAATGAAAACAAATTAACTATTAAAATTTACCATAATTTTTTGGAATAATTGAGTGCTGACGTATTACCGATTATATTCGCTAACCTTGCTACAATTGTTCTACTAGCATAGGCAACAACTTTTTTTTATCTACCCTTGTTTTTATTCTTATTGACTAAAAATTAGAACAACCTTTGTTCTAGCCTTGCAACCTTTGCTCTAGCCTTTCATAGGCAAGATAGGCAAGATAGGCAAGTTAGGCAAGAGAGGCAAGAGAGGCAAGAGAGGCAAGAGAGGCAAAAGTTAAGGCGATAGCAATCAGTCCGGTGGTTTACCACCAAGTCGTTACAGGGCTAATAAAAAGAGTAAACGTATTTTAGGTATTAATTAAAATAAGATTACTTAGTTTTTAAATTTTTAATTTAATTTTAAACTTATTCCTACGATTTACAGCTTCCCACGGTATTTCCATAGATTTTATCCTTAGGATTCACCGTTAGCATTATTTATTAATATAATAATACCGACCTGTTAAGGTCATGAGTCAGTGTTTTAAAGAATTTCTCAATTCTTTTGGGCAAGCAATTTACCCATTATGCAAAAGGTACGCCGTCATACATTACTTCTTAGGAAAGTAGTATTTCGACTGCTTATAGAGTTACTAATTCATGATCTATTTCACCATTCCCCGTTTTCTAAATATAAATATCTGTAATTAATTACAGAAGAAATTACCAATGGGTTTCTTAATTAATATAATAATAGAAGAGATTAAAAATAAATAAAATTAATATTAATATAATATAATATAATTAAATTCTTTTTTTTAAACTAGGGAATACTTAGTATACTACTTGCTTTTCAAAATTTTCCTTTACAGTACTTTTTCACTATCGCTAAATTTATAATACTTAGCCTTAGAGGATGGTTCCCCTGTATTCCGACAAGTTTTCTCTCATCGTACTCAATTTAAGTAATATATTAGATTTAGATTTCTATTTCTTTTCTTTCTTTATTTAATATATTTTTACATCGAGTTTAAATTAATTTAATTTTTAATCTTAATCTTAATCTAAAACTTAGACGACTTAATAAGTTATATAATATTAACTTTACAGGACTCGAATACCTTATTTTGTACAAAAATACATGAATATAATAATATATGAACTCTTTTCTTTTTCTTGAAAAAGGTATAATATTATAACTATATATTTGTTTTATCTGTTTGAGAGATTTCAAGTTAATTTTATTTTAGGTGTATACAAATTTAAATTTAATTTAAATATACACGCTTGGGCTTGTCCGATTTCACTCACCATTACTTTCGGAGTCTCGGTTGATTTCCTTTCCTTTCCCTAATAAAATGTTTTACTTCAGGAAGTGTTATTTTAACAAAGGTTTTCCTTAGGATCGCTTAGTGTGATAAAATAAATTCAAATCTATTATATTTTTATTTTTTTGTTTTGTTTATCCGCCCTCATTTTATAATTAGAGGGCTAATATCTAAACTAAAAAAGTTAAATAGACCTTAAAATTATTCATATATAAGCTTTTGGTATATACCTCCTTATTTATAAATTTGCTTTTTTGTTCCTTAATAACCCCTTTAAATTACTTTATTTTTTTTTAATGTTACTACAATAATTGTCATCGATACTTTTATTACCCCCCCTAAATTTTAAATTTTTTAGAACACTTATATGAAATGAAAAATATTATAAAATTGATTTATCAAGAGGTTTGGAATTTTGATCTTATAAGGAGGCTGGAAAAATTAGGAGGAATGGGAGGGAACGGGAATGGGAATGCTATGCTTAGGGAGATTATTAAATGGGGAATTTTATCAGTTATGAGTAACTCTTCTAAGATTGCTCATAAGGGATGAGATATTGTAGGATGGAAAGGGGGAAGTATTGAATCTTTTAATAGTGGAGAACAGGGGGTTAGTAATTTGTGTTTAGTTAGTTCTAGGTTTAATAAAAATAAAGATAAAAATGTGGTTAGGGGGAGAATAGACAAAAAATTGTTTAGTTGTTCTACTATCAGTAATACTATTAGTAATGGTAATAGTATTTGTGATAGGGAATGTAGTGGATTAAAAGGGATTGATCACAATATTAATATAGAAGTGGTAAATAATAAGGAAAATAATAATAGAAATATTAGTATGAGTAATATTAATCATCTTGTTGAAAAAGAAAATATTATATTGAGTAAAAAGAATAATAATAAATATTTAGGAGGTTTTACATCTTATAATAATGTTGTTTTACTTAATAATTTTATTTTTACATTTAATCCCGATTCGGATAAAATTTGTATAGATAGAGAATCTTTGTTGTTAAGTGTAAGAAATTTTTTAAGTAAATTAGATGATAATTTGACATATAGTGTGTTATTTTCAGGTAAATCTTCTAATGGTGAAAATATTCAACATACTATATCTAAATCTAGTTTGATTATACATAAAATTTTTCTGAGTGTGCTTTAACTGAAATTTTATTAAACGATATTAACCGTTATTTGAATACTTATTTATCTCATATATGTAGTAGTGAAATGAATTTTAATCTGATTGCTCAATTTAAAATTTGGGTTAGTGAAGATGAATATGGTAAGGATAAATTTATGGAAATAAAAAGAGTAATAGTTGAGGATGGGTTACAAAAATTAAAATTATTAACTAGTCTTAATACTATTAAAAGTGATGATGATGTTATTATAAAAGGACTTAAAAACATGAAGTTTTATGATTTTAATTTATCATATAATCATTGGTTTGAAAAAGAATTATTTTTTAGCTCTCTAGTGGGAAAAAAACAAAGGTTATAATAATAATAATAATAATAATAATATTAATAATTTACATTTGAATATTAAGGATATTATTAAAATGTATAATGAACTTTGAATTTTATTGAAGAATAACAAAGATGTTGTTTATTATTTAGATGATAAATATAATTATAATGAGAATGATAATGATAAACTTAAAATTATGTTTAGAAATATAGTTAGGGGTAAAAATAATAATAATAATGATAATAATATGGTTAATAATTGAACAGAATATAAAAATACGAATAATAATAATAGATTTATTAGAGAAGTTATTATATATAAAAATAATATTGAGAATCCTTTAATAAAATGGATAGATTTTATATGTTTAGATGATAATTTGGATGTATTTAATGTTAATACAGATAGTATAAAAGAGAATATTAATAAATTATTTTATTTTAATAATTTTAGAATAGTTGAAAGACATATTAATGAGATCAAATTCACATGGGATGATTATAAATTAATAAATCGTAATAAAAATTTTAAGAATATAAATACAAGTAAAGAATGACTAAATTTTATTCAACCTTTAGAATCAATTATTATATTTCAGAACTTTGTACAAAATTTTAAAGTGCCAACTTTAGAAGAATTACCACATGAACAGGGATTTGATAACAAGATAGGAGTAATAGATTTAGAAACATATACTATAGATATAGATAAAAATAATTATTATAAACAAAGTGTATATGCAGGAGGATTAAGAGTTGGAGATATATCTACAAAATATTATATTGGAGATGAAGGTTGTGAGAATTCGGTTAGTTTAATTAAAAAAATGTTCGATTATATTTTTAAAGATGGATTTTCAAATTATACTTTTTATGCTCATAATACCGGAAAATTCGATTCTCATTTTATTGTTAATTCTTTATTAATTAAAGATAATGAATATGAAAATTATGATGTTAAATTAATAGTTGGGGATAGTAATGATATTATCGAATTGGCTATTAAAAGAAAAAAAGAGAAAGGGAGTGTTTTATATAAGGACAAAAATAACTATGGTACAATACGAATACATGATAGTTATAAATTTATTCCTTAATCTTTAAATAGTATAGCTAAAGATATGTTAAAATTAGAAGGTACAGATATATTCCCACATAGTTTTGTTAATAAGAATACAATAGATTATAAGGGTTTAATACCTGCAAATAAATACTTTCTAAATGTTAATAAGGAAGATTATTTAAAAATGATAGAAAATAAAAAAGGTATTTGGTCTATTAAAGATAATTGTTTAAATTATCTTCAAAAAGATCTGGATATTTTATATGATGCTATGATAATGTTTGCTCAAACTATTTGGCATGAATATGGGGTAAATTTAAGACAAAGAAAAACTATCTCTGGATTAGCTTTATTAATTTATCAAAGCAATTATTTATATAAATCTAAATGTAAAATACCTTTGGTTCAAGGAGGTATAGAAAAATACTTTAGAAGTGCTTATTATGGTGGTAGTGTAAATATTGCAGCTCATCAATGTAAAAAGGGTTTTATTTATGATATGAATAGCCAATATCCTAATGCTATGCTTTTAAATTTACCAGTGGGAGATAATTTAAGATTAATGAGTATTTCTAAAGATAAATTAAAAGATTGTTTCGGAATAGTATATGCTGAAATTCAAAGCCCTAAATGGGTAGATTTAAGAATACCTTTATTACCTAGAAGATTTCCTAATGGTAAAATTGAAATACCTCATAATAGTAAATGGACTGACTGGTATTCATCAGAAGAATTATTAAATTGTATAAAATATGGATATAAGATTAATCCAAAATTAGCTATAAATATGGATAAAGGACAACCTTTTAATGATTATGTTAATGAATTATATGACACAAAAACAACAAGCCACTGAAGAAAATAATCAAGTTTTAAGAAAAATAAGTAAATTGCTATTAAATACACTATATGGGAGAATGGGGATGAGAAATGAATTCTTTAAAGCTAAAATTGTAAATAAAAAGGATTTAGATAAATTACTAAAGTCAGAAATTGAAATATTATGTTTGAATATGCTAATACGGATCATGTTTTAATTAAATGCGGTAATTTTATTGATTCTAAATTATTAGATTTAATAGAATTGAAAAAAGAGGAAATATCAGAACTAAAAATTAATCAAAAAAGAAGAGGAACTCTGTCATCTATCCCTATTGCTGTAGGTATTACTGCTAATGCTAGAATTTCTATTTCTCATTTTAAGAATATTCCTGGGAATCCTTTAATTTATTCTGATACTGATTCGGCAGTTTTACCTTTACCTTTATCTAAAGAGTTTACTGGTAATTTAATAGGACAAATGAGTCTTGTTAATAAAATTAAAGAAGGATTTTTTATTGGAGCTAAATTATATTGTTATGTTAATAATAAAAATGAAGTTGTTATAGCATCTGCTGGAATAGACCATAAGTTATTAAAAGTGAATGAATTTAAAAAAATTATTAAAGGGAAAAGATATAAGCAAAGTAGTAAACAGATTTATAGTAAGACCGTAAGAGGGTAGAGTAGATATTGATTATGAACATAAGTTTACAATTAAAGGTATTAAAAAAAGATAGTAGGATACAAAAAGATAAATTTTAAATACTTTGGATATACCTGCTACGCCGGAAAAAGACCACAGGATGCAAACAAGCATCATTCTTTTCCTAGAGAATGTTTTAATTATATTACCTTAATGTGAACATTACTATGATGTACTATAAGTTCATACGATGTTCTCAATAGGACAACTCCTTCACTAAATATTAATAACACAAACATACAGGACTACCTGATAAGGAACCCAACAAGAGGATAAATATTAATAGAAGGATATACCTGCTACGCCGGTAAAAGACAAAGGAAGCAAAGATGCTTCTGTCATTACTTTATTATTATTATGGATTCCTAGTTAAAACAAAAAAAAAAAAAAACAAAAAAAAA
>Ga0193724_1000051_pt1 | contig 26123 bp, 27 predicted proteins | sample H2a1metaG_FD_146005 | JGI IMG/M metagenome (GOLD analysis project Ga0193724, IMG submission 146005) | Soil microbial communities from a riparian zone of the East river system, Colorado, United States - H2a1 | ecosystem: Environmental > Terrestrial > Soil > Riparian zone | place: USA: East River... | reverse complement strand
CATCGTGATGCTCGTTCAATCCTGCGTCACCCTGACCAAGACGGTGCGTGACATGCACGAAAGCGGCAAGCTGGTGAACCGTATCGAAGACGCCAAGGCCGAACGCATCCTGATGGATTTCAACAAAGCCGCGTGAGGCCGGGTAACCAATCCCGAGGGCGGCGGTATCCGCTGCCCTCTGTCGTTGCAAGCAACGTTGCCGTTCAAACATCGTTTACCCTGCAACCGGTCGAGCAGCTCATCGTGTCATGCGGCGCCTGTAGAGTTCCCCGGTCGGCACCGTCGCCGGTCTGAAGAAATGATTCTTTCGATCGGGGTCAACAAATGCGATGCGGGTGCTATAAGGCTGTTCCCGTAGCGTTTTTGATGACAGGTAACAGCGGATGTCGAAGCAGTCGATGCGCGAAGAGGCCGAGCGGCTGATCCGCGAAACCATGGAACGCAAGGCCATCGTTGTGAAGCAGGGCAACACCCGCATCGAGGCGACCTGCGGAAAATGCGGTGCGCCAAATCGCATCTCGGCGGCCAGGGGCGCGACCCGCGTGAAATTTGCCTGCAAGGAGTGCGGCCACAAGCAAGAGACGCTTTGAATTGTTGACGGCGGGCTGCCTACTTGAAAACTTCGCAGACCGTCTGATGCTTCTGTTTGATGAGCCCGGCGTTTCGAGCCGAGACAGCCCGCCACCACATGTCCAACGCCTCGCGGTCGCAGCGCAGCTTCACGCTCATGCCATCGGCGAACCTGATCCAGTCGGCGAAGCGATGGCTCGGCACGGCGATGACCACCGGGATATCGGCGCTCAGGGCGCGCTCGACCAGAAACGAAAGGCCTTTTCCCTCGCGCTCCTGCCTTCCGAACCGGTTGACGATCACGAGGTCCGCGCCCTGATCGATCGCGCGGGCGACCTGCGCACCTGCATCCAGCAACTGGGCGACATCCAGTCGGCATCCCGTCGCGCACGCGCCGAGGTTCTGGAACAGCTGCAGCTCTTCCCCTGTATGGACCAGCATGGCCGACAATTTCGGCGCATCGAGGCAATGATGGCCTAGCTGAACAAGTCCAACCGCGCGATAGCCACGCGCGTTCAGATCGAACGCAAATTGGCGCAGGATTTCGTCGGGGTCCTGATCCCTGTCGTAGACCAGCGCCGCGAGATCGCATTGGGAATCAAACAAGCGACACCTTCATCATTTTGATATTGAAGGGCGATCGCGGCGGATATCCGCCGCGACCAATTTGTGTCGATCAGCTACGCGCTTCGTTGATGATCTGGAGCTGGGTGAACTCCGCGAGACCCTCCTCGGCGAACTCGGTGCCGATGCCCGACTGCTTGGCTCCGCCGAACGGAATATGCGGCGCCATGTCGAGGTGCTTGTTGATCCACACCGTTCCGGCTTCGATCTGGCTCGCCATCCGGTGTGCCCGTGCCGTATCCGACGACCACACCGACGCCCCAAGACCGTAATTGGTGGCGTTGGCGCGGCGGATCACGTCGTCATTGTCGGAATACTTGATCACCGGCAGCACCGGCCCGAACTGCTCCTCGTCGACCAGCCGGGAGCCTTCCTTGATGTCGCGCACGATGGTCGGTTGAATAAAATAACCGGGGCGATCCATCGCCGCGCCGCCGGCAATGATATTGCCGTTCTTGCGGGCATCCTCGAGGAAGACCTTCACTTTCTCGTACTGCATCTTGTTCTGCAGCGGTCCGAGCTTGGTGCCCTGTTTCGAGCCATCGTCCACGACCGTGCTTTTGGCGATCGCCACGAGCTCGTCGCAGATTTCATCATAGACCGACTCATGCACATAGAGCCGCTTGATCGCGAGACAGACCTGTCCTGAGTTCTGGAACGCGCCCTCGAAGATGCCGGGTGCGACCTTTTTCGGATCGACGTCGTCGAGCACGATGCCGGCATCGTTGCCGCCCAGTTCCAGCGTGATCCGCTTCAGGGTCTGGGCCGCGCTGGCCATGACCTTCTGACCGGTCGCGGTCGAACCGGTGAACGAGATCTTGCGGATGTCTGGATGCTTCGTCATGGCGTCGCCGAGGTCGTTGGCGTCGGTGATGACATTGAGCACGCCTTTCGGGAGGATATCCTTGACCAGCTCCGCGAACTTCAGTGTCGACAATGGCGTGGTCGGCGCGGGTTTCACGACCAGCGTGTTGCCGGCCAGCAATGCTGACGGCAGCTTGAAGCTGAGGATCAGCAGCGGATAATTCCAGGGTATAATGGCGCCAACGACGCCGAGTGGACGGCGATGGGCTTCGACGCGGCGGTCGCCGCTGTCCTCGATCACCCTCATCGGCAGGTCGAGCGAAGAGAGATAGCGGAAGAAGGCGGCCATGCCCATGACTTCGCCGGTGGCGTCCGCGAGCGGCTTGCCTTGCTCGCTGGTCAGGAGGCGAGCCAATTCGCCGACATTGGCTTCGATGGCCTCGGCCATCTTGGTTACAAGCTTGCGGCGGTCCTCGATCGGGGTCGCCGCCCACGCCGGAAAAGCGGCCTTGGCCGCGGCGACGGCCGCATCGAGCTGGCTTTTCGAAGCACGCGGGCATTGCGCCAGCACTTCCTCGGTCGCGGGATTGAGGACGGGCATCGTTTGGTCGCCGGGAACCATCTTCCCGTCGATCAGAAGGTTGAAATCGTTCATTGGCTTGCTCTCCCTTTCGAACGGACCCCTTTGGAAGTCTCGTTATATTCCGCTGTATATCATGACTTTGACCGGCAGACTACCGCCTCGGCAGCGCGTCAGCCGGCCTAAAAACCGGCTGGACGCGGCCCGTTGCAACGATGTATTCTCTCGATATGGTCTTTGGAATATAACGAACAATTGTCAGGAGCTTGACGATGGAGATCGACACCCAGGCCCTTACGACATGCGAGGTCGCAGCCGATGGCGGAGCGATTTCACTTGGTTTCGTCGATTCCACCGGCAACCCGGCGACCATCCGGCTTTCCCTGAATCAGGTTGGCGCGCTCGCCATGACGCTGCCGAGTTTGATCGACAAGGCGCTTCAGTCACGCTTTGGCGATCAAAGCCTGCGCTACGCCTACCCGCTCGAGTCATGGGTGGTCGAGCAATCGTCCGATCCCAGGGAAGTCATGGTTACCCTGCGGACGGTGGACGGATTTAGCGTCTGTTTTTCCATCCCGCGCCAACAGCAGAACGCGCTCGGCGAGGCGCTGGTGGCGCAACCTGTGCCGAAAGCAACGCTGCGGGCGCACTAGTCGATCTTGTCTCGCGAAAGGCATGCATCGCCGGCAATCTGCTCTCCTTTTGCCGAACGTCACGCTTTCAAGTTTTCGAACGGCGGCGTAGAATTTATCATCGGGTTAAATCGGGCTGCTATCGTTGGATCGTAGCCTTTCCCTGCGCCATCGCGACGCAGCGAACCGATGGCTGATGATGATCGGCCCCTGAGGCATTGCCTCGTTTCCTCATGTCGATCAGGAATCTCAATCATGAATCAAGAAAACAGCGTTGCTCTAAGCTCGCTTGAACTGGGAGAATTGCTCAGAAATCGTTGCGCGCATGCGCTCGGCACGGCCGGATTGGCACTCATGCTTGGCGTCGCGCCTGGCGGCTTTGCGTGTGCCCAGACCGCGCCGGTCGGCGTTCCGGATAAGAGCTTTCCGGAAAGCGTGACATCCACGAAGGACGGCACACTCTATGTCGGCAGCTTCAACCTCGGTGGTGTGGTGAAAGCCGCGCCCGGCGGCAAAGCGGAACAGTTCATCAAGCCCGGCGCCGGCGGCAGTCGTTCGGTTCTCGGTGTGCTCGCCGACGAGAAAGGCGGCATGTTGTACGTCTGCTCCAATGACATCACCGGCTTTGGCGTTCCGGGTCCGGGCGACACCAAGGGGGCATGGCTGAAAACCTTCGATCTCGCCAGCGGTGCGCTGAAGGGCAGCGTCGCCCTCAAGGATCCGAAATCGCTGTGCAACGACATTGCCGTCGGCAGCGACGGGACCGCTTACATCACCGACTCGTTCACGCCAAATGTGTACAGCCTCAAGCCGGGTGGCACCGCGCTGGAGGTCTGGGCCACGGATCCACTGTTGGCGCCGGCAAAGGATGGCGTCGGCCTCGACGGCATCGCGTTCGGGGCCGACGGCAATCTCTACGTCAACACATATATCCCGGCGGCACTGTTCAGGATCGCCGTCAAGGACGGCAAGGCCGGCACGGTCACCCCGCTGAAGACTTCTCGCCCCCTGGATCATGCGGACGCGATGCGCGCCTTCGGTGACAGCTTGTTGTTGATCGAGGGCAACGGCAAACTCGACAAGGTCACGATAAAGGGCGACGAGGCCCAAATCGAGACCATCAAGGACGGTTTTGCCGAGCCCGTTTCGGTAACACAGGTTGGCGATACCGCGTGGGTCGCGGAGGGCAAGCTATCCTACATCATTGGCGACAACAAGGAGAAGGATCCGGGCGCATTCGCGATCAAGCCCGTCCCGTTGCCGAAGTAAGGCGCGATTCGAACGTAGCTATGAGAGCATGGCTTCAGCCGGCGGCCGGCAATTCGGACGTGCTGGTTCGTTGTTGATCACGTCGAAAACGCGGGCGATGGAGCCCGCGTTTGATTGTTGACTGGAGCCTCGCCGCATTGATCGTGCCGGACGTCGCTACGCGTCCTTCACAAAGGCCGCAAAGGCCGCGGCGTAATCCGGATGCCAACGCGACAATGCAGGGCGGTTTTCGACGATGTCGCCCGCTGCCCACAGAATCCTGCGCTCGTCGAGGCTTCGCGGCACATCATTATCCGGGCACAGGATGTAGAAATCCCCGGCCTCCACGCGTTCCACCATAAAGTCGACGGTTTGCTCCGGCGTCCAGGCCCCGGCCGGCTTCTCGGTCCGGCCTTTGGCGGTAAGTCCCGTGAAAACGAATCCGGGGATCAGAAGATGAGCCCTGATCTGGCTGCCCGCCGCGTTCCGCAATTCGTGTTGCAACGCCTCGGTGAAAGCTTTCACGCCGGCCTTGGAAACATTGTAGGCGGGATCGCCGGGCGGGGTGGTGATGCCCTGCTTCGAGCCGGTGTTGATGATCAGACCGGGGCGTCCGCGTTCGATCATGCCTGGGGCAAAAATATGTGAACCGTGAATCACCCCCCAGAGGTTGACGCCGATCACGCGCCGCCAGTCTTGCAGCGATCCGAATATCTCGCTGCCCGGCTGGATGCCGGCGTTGTTCATCAGGATATCGGTGCCGCCGAAGCGTTCTCGCACGGCGGTTTCCAGCTCCGACACATCGTCGATACGACTGACATCGACGGTCGCCACCATGATATCGGCGGCACCGCCCGGCGCGACCGACGATACCCTGGTTTCTGCCTCGGCGAGACGGCCAGGATCCAAATCCGCGATACAGACCTTCATGCCGAGACGAGCGAACCGCATCGCGGCGGCAAGGCCTATACCGGACGCGCCTCCGGTGATGACGGCGACGTTATTGGCGGACATGGCTGGATGGGGCACGTGAGCTCTCCGTGGTGAGGATTGTCCCGCCGAACAATCGCAGATCGGACATAATATTTCCGCCATTTGGTATGGCAATAGGGAACGCCTACCATATGACTACCATATGAAAGGACATGGGAGGTCTTCGTTCGACGCCACCTCGCGCGCCGCGAGCGTGCTTTACGGGGTAGCGTGATCGCTATATATTATTGGATATAACGATCGGAGGACCGATCGACACCAAAGGAGTGCAGAAATGGCTGTGACGCAGGCGATTCCGATTACGCGCCATCCTTATGCGGACGGTTCCTACAAAAAGATGCTGATCGACGGCAAATGGATCGACGCGGCGTCCGGCAAGCGATTCGAGACCCACAATCCGGCCACCGGCGAATTGCTCGCAACGGTGGCCGAAGGCGATGCCGAGGATATCAACCGCGCGGTCGCCGCAGCCCGCCGTGCCTTCGAGGGACCCTGGAGCAAGGTCAAGCCGTATGAGCGGCAGGCCCTGCTGCTCAAGCTCGCCGATCTGGTCGAGAAAAACTTCGAGGAGCTGTCGCAGCTCGATACGCTCGACATGGGCGCGCCGATCAGCCGCACCCGCGGCAACAAGCTGCGGGTGCTCGGCATGCTCAGATATTACGCAGGGCAGGCGACCGCGCTGCATGGCGAGACCATCGAGAATTCGCTGCCCGGCGATATTTTCTCCTACACGCTGAAGGAACCCGTCGGCGTCGTCGGCGCCATCATTCCATGGAACGGCCCGCTTGGTGCCAGCGTCTGGAAGATCGGTCCCGCCATCGCTACCGGTTGCACGGTGATCCTTAAGCCCGCGGAAGAAGCGCCGCTGACGTCGCTGCGGCTTGGCGAGCTGGCGATGGAAGCTGGCATTCCTCCCGGGGTCGTCAACGTCGTGCCCGGATATGGCGAGACCGCCGGCGCGGCGCTTGCCTCGCATCCCGGCGTCGACAAGGTCGCCTTCACCGGCTCGCATGTGACCGGACAATCGATCGTCAAGGCGTCCGCAGGTAATCTGAAGCGGGTGTCGCTCGAGCTTGGTGGCAAATCGCCCGACATCGTGTTCGCCGATGCCGATCTCGATGCGGCGGTGCCGGGGGCGGCGATGGCGGTGTTCGCCAACTCAGGGCAGATTTGCAGCGCCGGCACGCGGCTGTTCGTCGAGCATCAGGTCTACGACGAATTCGTCGGCCGCGTCGCCGAGTTCGGCAAGAAACTCCAGGTCGGCAACGGCCTAGATCCGAACACGCAAATCGGTCCGCTGGTGTCGGAGCAGCAGATGGAGCGCGTCTCCGGCTATCTCGACATCGGCCGCAAGGAAGGCGCCAAGGCGCTGGCTGGCGGAGCGAGGCTGACCGAAGGCGCGCTGTCGAAGGGTTACTTCGTGCCGCCGACCGTGTTCGCCAACGTCGAGGACAATATGCGGATCGCGCAGGAGGAAATCTTCGGGCCGGTGATCTCGGCGATCTCCTTCAAGGACGGCGATGAACTGATCCAGCGTGCCAACGCCACGACCTTTGGATTGGGCAGCGGCGTCTGGACCAAGGACGTCAGCAAGGCGCATCGCGTGGCGAAAGCGCTTCGCGCCGGCTCGGTCTGGGTAAATTGCTATCAAGCGATGGACCCGGCGGTGCCGTTCGGCGGCTACAAGATGAGCGGCTACGGCCGCGAATCCGGCAAGCAGCATCTGGAAGAATATCTCAACGTCAAGGCGGTCTGGATCAAGACCGGTTAGGCGTTTCATGGTTCGAGACGCGCGGCGTTGCCGCGCTCCTCACCATGAGGGACCTCATCCTGAGGAGCGCGCTCTTGCGCGCGTCTCGAAGGATGAAACTCCGCATTGGAAAATGCTCTAGGTGTGGAGACTTAGAGCAATTCGGGAGTGGTGGCGGCTTCGGCCGCCACTTTCTTTTTGTTACCGGCTTGCGCTTTTCTTCGCCCGCCCAATGTCGGTCCGCAACGCCAGAAGGTCCTTGCGGACCGCGCTTGCCGCGTCGCGTTCGATCTTCCGGTAACGCGCCACGAGAGACATGCCGAACGGCGTCAGGATGGCGCCGCCGCCGTTCTTGCCGCCGGTTTGCCGCTCGACCGCGGCATGCCTGCAGATGCGATTGATTTCGTCCACCAGATCCCACGCCCGCTTATAGGACATGTCCATCGCGCGGCCCGCGGCTGAAATCGAGCCGCAGGTATGGATGTTTTCCAATAGCTGGATCTTGCCCGGCCCGATGCGTCCCTCGGCGTCGAGATCGATGCGGACGCTTAGGGAAGGAAGCGGACTGGCACTGGATTTCGGCATGGAAGACCTGCTCTCTCGCCTCGATCCGGCACATTGCCACCGAAGCCTTTTACGAACAAGATGAACCGGTTACATATCCAGATCACAGAAGAAAATCCGGGGCAGGCATGCATTATCCGTCGCTGTTTTCACCACTCAAGATCGGTCCCTACCAGCTCAAGCATCGCCTTGTGATGGCGCCGTTGACGCGGATGCGGGCGGAAAAGCCGAGTCTCGCGCCCCGGCCGCTGAACGTCGAATATTATGCGCAGCGCGCGACACCGGGCGGATTGATCATCGCGGAAGCCTCGCCGGTCATGGCGACCGGTTTCGGAAGTCCCGGCGTGCCCGGCATCTATTCGGAACATCAGATCAGGGGTTGGCGGGAGGTCGTCGATGCCGTTCATGCCAGTGGCGGAGTGATCTTTCTCCAGCTCTGGCATGTCGGGCGGGTCTCGCATTCCTCGTTCCAGCCCGGCGGTATGCTGCCGGTCGCGCCATCGGCGGTGCCGATTTCGACCGACTTCAAGGCCATGACAGCCGATGGCAAGGTCGTCCCCTATGAGACGCCGCGTGCGCTCGAGACAGCCGAGATTCCCGGCGTGATCGACGCTTATCGGCAGGGCGCGCGCAATGCGTTGCAGGCCGGTTTCGACGGTGTCGAGATCCACGGCGCCAACGGCTATCTGATCGAACAATTCCTGCAGTCGCACACCAATCTGCGCACCGACCAGTATGGCGGCGGAATCGAGAATCGCGTGCAATTCCTGATGGAGGTCACGCAAGCCGTCATCAAGGTGTGGGGCGCCGACCGCGTCGGCGTGCGGCTGTCGCCCTATGGCATTGCCAATGGCAGCGGTGAGGCCGACCCGATGCCGCTCTACACCCACGCGATCAAATCGCTCAACCCGCTTGGCCTTGCCTATCTGCATTTCATCGAGCCGCGCTCGAGCGGTGCGGGACGTGCCGAGGTCAACCATCAAAACGTGCCGTCGGCCATGGTGCTGTATCGGCCAATCTGGAGCGGCAAATTGATTACCGCCGGCGGCTTTACCGGCGAGACGGCGGAAGCGGCGATCGCCGCCGGTCACGCCGACGCCATCGCGTTCGGGCGCATCTTCATCTCCAATCCGGACCTGCCGCGCCGCCTGCAGCACGGATTTCCGTTGACGCCGTATAACCGGGCGACGTTCTATGGCGGCGAGGAGACCGGCTATACCGATTATCCTGTTCACGATGAATTGGAGCAGGCCTGAGAACGTGAACGTCATTGCGAGCGCAGCGAAGCAATCCATAAAGCCACAAGAGAAGAATGGATTGCTTCGTCGCATTCGCTCCTCGCAATGACGATGGAGACAAAAAGCGAAAATGCCAAAAGCAGCCATCGCAGTTGGAATCTCCGCGGGGCAATGCCTGTGCGGCAGCGTCTGCTTCGAGATCGACACGCCCGCGCGCTGGGCCTGGCACGATCATTCGCCTGGCAGCCGGCGCGCGCATGGCGCCGCCTACGCCACCTATGTCGGAAGCTGGCGCAAGCGTTTTCGCATTACCAAGGGCAAGGCCGGTATTACCCGCTTCGAGGACAAAGCCTCAAAAACCGTGCGAAGCTTTTGCGCGCGATGCGGCACGCCGCTGTTTTACGAACGCGCGCGCTCGCCGCACATGGTGAACATCCCGCGCGCGCTTTTCACCGGGCGCACCGGACGGCAGCCGCTCTATCACATCGCCATCGAGGAGCTGCAGGAATGGGCCTATACCGGCGAGCCGCTGGTGCCGCTGAAAGGGTTTCCCGGCGTGGTCTGGCAGCGTTCGAAAAAGAGAAAGCGCCTCGATCATGAGGGGATGTTTTAGTCAGGCCGTGAACCGGACGCGCGCGTGGCGTGACGTCCCTATTTTATTCGTTGCTGCTTGCGCACCTTGCGTCGGGTTCCCTTTCGCGACGACGGTGCCGAAGGCATCGTCACCACGAACTCGACGCCGCGCTTCACCCACTTCTTCAGTTCCGCCTCGGTTCGGTAGCCCTCGGGAGCGACGCGAACGAAGCCGGTCATGACGCGCCCGCGCATTTCCATCGGCTCGACGTGTGGTTCGCCAAGCATCAACTGATGCGCGTCCGAACCGACGCGGATCAAGAGGCCGCCTCTTCCACTGACGGAACAGCACATGCGGTCTTTCACCATGAAGCACAGACCGCCCATGATTTTCTTTTCGACCACGTCCGGCCGGATCGACAGTAATTTGCGCACCCGCCCGGCCGTCTTTTCGTCGTATGCCATCGGCGCACTACTCGGGATGAGGTGACAGGATTTCCGAGAGGCGGTCGAAGCTGGTTCGCCAGCCAGCGCCAATATTGCTTCGCTGATCCGGCGCGGCAATGCCCGAGTGATGCACCGTAAGGCGCGTGCCCCCGGCGATCGGCTGCAAGAGGTAGGTCACCGTCGATGGCGTGCCTGGCGCCCCGGCCATATGCCACGTTTGCACCAATTTTCGCGGCGGGTCGACCTCAAGGAATTTTCCCTCAAGCACATAGGAATGGCCCCTCGCAATCCCTGAGGCGCGCCATTGCCCGCCGACCCGGACGTCGGCGCTCCACTCCCTCGTGTCGAACACTCCCGGATTGACCCACCAGTCGATAATCTCTGGCGAGGCCAAGGCCAAAAAGACCCGCTCCGGCGTGGTCGCGAGTTCGACGGAGGCGACAATGCATCCGTCGACTAAATCTGCAACTGCGCGTGCGCGCGTGTTGATCTCACTCATTTTGCCTCCAGGTTACGCTTCAGCTTCGTCAAACTCGCCTGCCAGAATGCGCGATAACCTTCGAGCCAGCCGGCGACGCTTTGCAACGGTACCGGATTGACGGCATAGACCCGTTCGCGCCCGATCCGCGTATCAACCACCAGCCGTGCCTCGCGCAAGACTCTTAAATGTCTGGAAACGGCCGGTCTGCTTGACTGAAAGTCGGACGCAAGCGTACCGGCATTTGCCGGCCCCGCGCGCAGACGATCGAGGATGGCCCGCCGGGTTGGATCCGCGATGGCGCGAAACGCGTCCGTCTTTGCTTGTATCCGTGACATGTAACCGATTGATTACATAAAAAACACGCATCGTCAAGAATCGAAGTTCGATCATGAATCATGGACGCCCAGACACAGTCGCTCGTGCGCTTCCCCACGCAGGGCAGCCATGACTGCCGTCCATTGATCTCACCGCGTCAGATCGGTCATGTTGTCCCCCGACGTTCGCGGTAACGGCCGCGAGGAACGGGAGGACTACATGAATCGCATCACCGGGCGCTCGGCGTTCCTCGCATTGCTCAAGGACGAGGGCATCACGCATCTGTTCGGCAATCCCGGCACCACCGAACTGCCGATCATGCACGCGCTGAAGGACCATCCCGACCTCACTTATGTGATGGCGATGCAGGAAAGCCTGGTGGTCGCCATCGCCGATGGCTTCAGCCGGGCGTCGGGCCGTCTCGTCGCCTGCAATGTCCACGTCGCGCCCGGGCTCGGCAATGCGATGGGGTCGCTCTTCAATGCGAGTTTTACCGGCACGCCGATGATCCTGACCGCCGGCCAGCAGGAGCAGGGCCACGGGCTAACGGAGCCGGTGCTTTACGGCCCGCTGGTCCAGATGGCGGAGCCGCTTGTAAAATGGGCGGTCGAGGTGACACGTCTCGAAGACCTGCCGCGGATCGTGCGCCGCGCCGCCAAGATCGCGACCACGCCGCCGACCGGGCCGGTGTTCATCTCGCTGCCCGGCGATATCCTCAACGCCGAAGCCGGCATCGAACTCGGCCGCTCGACCCGCGTCGATACCCGGGTAAAACCCTCCGACGAAGCCTTGCAGGCGCTGGTGGCGCGCATTCTCAAGGCCGAGCGCCCGGTCATCATCACAGGGGATGAAATCGTCAAGAGCGACGCGCTGCAGGAGGCAGCTCTACTGGCCGCCGCGCTCGGCTGTCCCGCCTATCAGTCGTCGACGCCCTATGGCGCAAGTTTCCTGTCGGAAAGCCCGTGCTTCATGGGCGCGCTGTCGCGTTTGCAGAAGCAGGTGCGCGAGGTCTTGTCGCCCTACGATCTGATGATCGTGCTCGGAGCCGATCCGTTGCGGATGTCGGTTTACAGCGAGGTCGACCCGCTGCCCGAAGGGCTGCCGATCCTGCAGATCGGTCTGGTCGACTGGGATCTCGCCAAGAATTATGGCGCCGAGATCGCGCTCAAGGCCGATGTGAAGGAAACCTTGCGCGTGCTGGTTCCGGCGCTGAAGGCCGCCGGCGGCGCCGCGCTCGAGACCCGCGCCAGGCAGGGCGTAGCCGCGCTTAAGTCGAAGAACTGGACCACGCGGCGCGCACCACTGGTCGAACAGATTTCCAAAGCCAGGGATCGTTCGCCGATCGATCCGGACTGGCTGGCGCTGCAGGTGGTCGAAGCGATGCCGGATAACGCCATTCTGGTCGACGAGGGACTGACGTCGTCGCGCCAGATTCTTGCGTTGCGACCGCATCGCGATCGCTATGGCTATCATGCGCTGGCCTCGGGCGGCATCGGCTGGGGATTGCCGGCCTCGGTCGGCGTTAGCATGGCGAACCCGGACCGGCCGGTGGTGTGCTTCTCCGGCGATGGCAGCGCGATGTATTCGATCCAGGCGCTATGGACCGCGGCGCATCACAAGCTGCCGTTGACGGTCGTGATCATCAACAATGGCGGCTACCGCATCATCAAGCAACGGCTGTTGGCGTTTCACGGCGACGATCACTATGTCGGCATGGATTTCGTCGACCCAAAGGTGGATTTCACGAGTCTCGCAAAATCCTTCGGCCTGGAGGCGATGCGGATCACCGAAGCGAAGGATTTGAAGTCCGTGTTGTCGTCGGCCTTCAGCCGGCCTGGCGCAAAACTGATCGAAGTGATGGTCGACGGCACGGTCTAAGGAGACCCGTCGCCATTCCGGGATGGTGCGAAGCAATCCAGCTTTGTAGCAAAGGCGCGCTTGCGCCGTGCCCACCTCTTCGCTTGAAGATGCTGGTGGGCACGCGGAGTTTATCATCGGGCGCGCGTTCGCGCGACCCGTTGGCTTTGCCCACAGGCTGAAGCCGCAACCTATTCTGCCGCCTTCGCTCGCAGGTGAGGACGATATTGCACAGCCGGATGCGGCGCGGTGAGCCGGGCGCGGCCTGAGCCGAACAGTTTTTCGCGCAGCGTTCCTTGCCGGTAGGCGTCCTTGTAGCGCCCGCGCCGCACCAGTTCCGGCACCAGCATGTCGGTGATGTCCTCAAAATCCCCGGGCGAAATCGCGAAGGGGACGTTCAATCCATCGACGTCCGTCTGCTCGAACCACGCTTCGATACCGTCGGCGACCTTCTCGGGCGTGCCGATCAGCACCGGGCCGATGCCGCCGATGCCGACATGCTCAGCCACCTCGCGCACGGTCCAGATCCGATCCGGATCGGCGCGGGTGATGTTGTCCATCGCGCTGCGGCCGGCGTCGTTCTGGACGTGGCGAACCTGCTGGTCAAGATCGTAGGTCGAGAAATCGACGCCGGTCCAACCGGACATCAAAGCGAGCGCGCCCTCGGGGCTGACGTGGCCGCGGTAGTCGGCGTATTTGGCCGCGGCTTCCGCTTCGGTGCGCCCGAGAATGATGGTCATCATGCTGAACATCAGGATTTCAGCCGGGTTGCGGCCAGCCTCCGCGGCGAGGGCCCGAATGGCCGCCACGCGCGGCGCGATGATCTTGGCCGACGGGCCGGACATGAACACGCATTCGGCGTGTTGGGCTGCGAACTGGCGTCCGCGCGGCGAGGTGCCGGCCTGATAAAGCACCGGCGTGCGTTGCGGCGACGGTTCGCTCAAGTGAATGGCGTCGACCCGATAGTTGTTTCCCTCGTGCTGGACCCGATGCACCTTTGAAGGGTCGGCGAAAATGCTGCGCGCGCGATCGCGCAGCGCCGCGTCGTCCTCCCAGCTTCCTTCCCAGAGCTTGTAGACCACTTCCATATATTCGTCGGCGACATCGTAGCGGTCGTCATGCGCGGTCTGCTTTTGCTTGCCGGCACCGCGGGCGGCGCTGTCGAGATAGCCCGTCACCACGTTCCACCCGATCCGCCCCTCGGTGAGATGGTCGAGCGTCGACATCCGCCGGGCGAAGGTATAGGGCGGTTCGTAGGACAGATTGGATGTCACGCCGAAGCCGAGATTTTCGGTGACGGCGGCCATCACCGGGATCACCAGCAGCGGGTCGTTCGAGGGCGTTTGCGTGGCGTTTCGCAGGGCCGCATCCGGGCTGCCGCCGAACACGTCATAGACGCCGAGCACATCTGCGAGAAACAGACCGTCGAACCGCCCGCGCTCCAGCGTTCGCGCCAGATCGATCCAGTACGGCAGCCGGTTATATTCGGCGGTGCGGTCGCGCGGATGGGTCCATAGCCCCGGCGACTGATGCGCGACGCAGTTCATGGCGAAGGCGTTGAGACGGATCTGTTTTTTCATGATCGAAAGGCCTTGAGGCACGCCTTGCACGGCGGGTTATCCGCAGCCGGTCGAATGCCGGACTGTTGGCGGAAATTGTTGCATTCCGGCGGGTTTTAGCAAGGCCAATTCGTGCACGTGACGGGCGACTGGACGGCCGTTTGCATGGTCCGCCCGGCGGAATGCCATTGAGAAGGCGTCCCTGAAAGCGGCTGTTCGCGAGGCCATGCTTGCTCGCGGCCATCTTGCTATCGCTGATTGAATCACCGTCGCTGGGAAAATGGCAAAAGCAAACGCCCTGCGCAGCGCGCACTTCCGCCTGCCGCCGTATCCCGATACGTTGGCCGGACTCGAACAGGGTTCGCGACCGGGAAACGGAGACATGACCAGAGCCGACGCTATCGACCGCGCGCACCAGCATCTTCATTCCGGCGAGTTTCTCGCCGAACTCGATCGCAGGGTCGGCTATCAGACCGAAAGCCAAAATCCCGACCGGCGCGGTGCGCTGCGCGCCTATCTCGAAGAAGAACTCCAGCCGGCATTCTCGCAACTCGATTTCACGACAAGACTGGTCGAATCTCCGACCGGCAAGGGTCCTTATCTCGTCGCGGAGTATCGCGAGAATTCATCGGCGCCTACCGTTCTGATGTACGGACATGGCGATGTCGTCGACGGCATGACGGGAGAATGGCGGGATAATCTGGATCCGTGGCGGACGACAACGGTTGGCAATCGCGTCTACGGCCGTGGCACCGCCGACAATAAAGGACAGCACAGCATCAATTTGTCGGCCCTTCGCGCCGTTCGTGAAGCGCGCGGCGGCCGGCTCGGTTTCAATGCCAAATTCATCATTGAAACGGGTGAGGAGATCGGGTCGCCGGATTTGCGACAGGTGTGCGAGCAGCTGCGCGATGAGCTGAAGGCCGACCTGTTTCTTGGATCCGACGGACCCCGGCTCTCCGCCGATCGTCCCACGATATTCCTCGGCTGCCGCGGCGGAATTCGGATTCACCTCGACGTGAATCTGCGCGACGGTTCGCATCATTCCGGCAACTGGGGCGGTGTGCTTGCCAATCCGGCAACGATCCTGGCCAGCGCCATCGCCACCCTTGTCGACGGCAAGGGACGTCTGTTGCTGGGCGCATTGAAACCGCCGCGCATTTCAAACCAGATTCGCGCAGCCCTCGCCGACGTGAAGATCGAGCCGATGTCCGACGAGCCGGCCCTCTCGGAAAATTGGGGCGAGGAGGGCTTGTCGGCCGCCGAGCGGCTTTATGCGTGGAATACACTCGAAGTGCTGGCGATGTCTTCCGGCAACATCGAGAAGCCGGCTAACGCCATTCCGGGGCGGGCGCAAGCCGTTCTGCAGCTTCGTTTTGTCGTCGGCACCAGGGCTGATAAAGTCGTCGATGCCGTCAGGGCGCATTTGCACGGCAACGGTTTTGCCATGGTCGAGGTTAAGGCGACGCAGAGCTTTGACGCCTCGCGAACCGATTTCGACAGTCCCTGGGTCAACTGGGCGGCGGAGTCGATCCGGCAGACGACCGGAAAAGTGCCCGCGATCCTGCCGAATTTCGGCGGCTCGCTGCCCAACGATGTGTTTTCCGATGCACTTGGCTTGCCCACGATCTGGGTGCCGCATTCCTATCCGGGCTGCTCGCAGCACGCGCCCGATGAACACATTCTGCTGTCGGTTACCGAAGAAGCGCTCGGCATCATGGCGGGCCTGTTCTGGGATCTGGGTGAGATGCCGCGCGCCTTGTAGAACGCCACGCGGGCAGGGCGATCGCGATCGGCGATACAGGAAATGAAAGGGATTTGGAATGACGGTATCGGCGCCGGCCGAGTTGCCTGGAATGTCGCGAGCAGGTTCGGAACAAAAAGACATCACCAGGTTGATCGTCGCGACCTCGATCGGAAACGCGCTGGAGTGGTACGACATCGCCGTCTACGGCTATTTTGCCGTGTATATTTCGAAGGCATTTTTCCCGAGTGACGATCCAACGACGTCGCTGCTTCTGACCTTCGGAACATTCGGACTGTCATCGGCGATCTTGCGCCGGGCTATTATTTGACACTTGTTTGCGCTGTCAGCCTGTTTGCGCTGGCTGTAATCAGAAAGACTTCCGCAGCCTCGTAAGGCGCGCGGAAGAGCGGTAATTTGGCTGACGGCAGCATGTGCGACAATTAGTCTACGGCCACCATGCGCGGCAGGACGATTATGACGCGGCTGCGGCAGCCGGCATCCCCCAAACGTACCTTGCGACGGCGTGACGTTCGGGCCATAGATATGCCCGATAGGACGGTATTCCGTTCCCTCGCCAATGTCGGCATTGCCGGAAACGCCCGCTTGAAGCGCATAACGTCAGCTCCGAACGCAACCGAATATGATTTTTCCTGCACGCCGGAAGACACGATGCGGACGGCCGCCGCGATCGACGGCGCCAGCGTCACGATCATGGAGCAACTCGGTCATTTTCCGATGAGCGAGAACCCCGAACAGTTTCGCCGCTACATCGCCCCGGTTCTCGGCCGGATCCTCAAGCAGTCGACATTTACCAAGCAAGGAGAACATGCATGAAACACAAGCATATGATTGGCTACGTGCTCGCCGCGACGTTATGCGCCGGGCCGGCATTGGCCGAAGAACTCACGGGGACGCTGAAGAACGTCAAGGAGACCGGTGCGATCACCATCGGCTTCCGCGATTCGTCGATCCCATTTTCGTATCTGGACGACAGCCAGAAGCCGATCGGCTACGCGATGGACATCTGTTACAAGATTGTCGATGCCGTGAAGAAGGAGCTCAAGCTCGACAAGCTCGAGGTCAAGCTCAATCCGGTTACCTCCGCGACGCGCATTCCGTTGATGGCTAACGGCACCGTCGATCTTGAGTGCGGCTCGACCACCAACAATGCCGAACGCCAGAAGCAGGTTTGGTTCACCAACACCCACTTCCTGACCGCGAGCCGCTTCGTCTCGAAGAAATCCAACAAGATCAACTCGATCGACGATCTCAAGGGCAAGTCGGTGGTCTCGACATCAGGCACCACCAATATCAAGCAGCTGACCGAAGCCAATGCCGCCCGCAATCTCGGCATCAATATCATCCCGGCCAAGGATCATGCCGAGGCATTCCTGATGGTCGAGACCGATCGCGCGGTGGCGTTCGTGATGGACGATATCCTGCTCGCCAGTCTCGCCGCCGGTTCGAAAGAGCCTGACGCCTATGTGATCTCGAAGGACGCCTTCTCGAAACCGGAGCCCTACGGCATCATGCTGCGCAAGGATGACACCGCGTTCAAGAAGGTGGTCGATGCGGCCACGGCGGCGCTCTACACGAGCGGCGAGGGTGCCAAGATCTATGGCAAATGGTTCATGCAGAAGGTCCCGCCGAAGGGGCTCAATCTGAACGTGCCTATGGGCGCGGAGCTGAAGAAGGAATTCGCCAAGCCTTCGGATTCCCCGGATCCTGACTCCTACGCGATGTAGGGCTTGCCGGCCTATGCAATGGCCCGGTCATTGCATGGGCCGGAGGGCGTATGACGGCCGGAAGTGACATTCCGGCCCGATTTTTGCTGGCATTCCGGAAGTCATCCAAGGGAGGAGAGCCCGAATGAAACACCTGCGTATGATGGGCCTCGCGCTCGCCGCTGCTTTCTGCGTCGGGCAGGCCAACGCCGAAGAGCTCGAAGGCACGCTGAAAAAAATCAAGGAGACCGGCGCGATCACCATCGGCTTCCGCGACTCGTCGATTCCGTTTTCCTATCTGGACGACAACCAGAAGCCGATCGGCTTTGCGATTGATATCTGTTACCGCATCGTCGACGCCGTCAAGAAAGAGCTCAAGCTCGACAAGCTCGAAGTCCAGTTCAATCCGGTGACGTCATCGACCCGCATTCCATTGCTGGCCAACGGCACCATCGACCTCGAATGCGGATCGACCACCAACAACGCCGACCGTCTGAAGCAGGTTGCCTTCACCAACACCCACTTTCTGACCGCGACCCGCTACGTCTCAAAGAAGTCCAATAAAATCAATTCGATCGATGATCTCAAGGGCAAGTCGGTGGTCTCGACCTCCGGCACCACCAACATCAAGCAACTCACCGAAGCCAATGCCGCCCGCAATCTCGGCATCAATATCATCCCGGCCAAGGAGCATGCCGAATCGTTTCTGATGGTGGAGACCGATCGTGCGGTTGCGGTGGTGCTGGACGATATCCTGCTCGCCAGCTTCGTCGCCGGATCGAAGGATCCGGACGCCTACGTCATCTCTGGGGACGCGTTCTCGAAGCCGGAGCCTTACGGCATCATGCTGCGCAGGGACGATCCCGCCTTCAAGAAGGTGGCCGATGGCGCCACCGCCGCACTCTACCAGAGTACGGATGGTCAGAAGCTGTATGACAAATGGTTCATGCAGAAGATCCCGCCCAAGGGATTGAATCTCAACGCGCCCATCAGCGCGGAGCTGAGGCATGAGTTCGCCATGCCATCCGATTCCCCTGATCCGGATTCCTACAAGGCGATGTAAGCTTTCTCAGCGCATGCAATGGCCCGCCTATTGCATGGGCTGATATCATGGCGCAGGCTCGGCTCGTAGCGGCGCAGCCGTCGTACGGGGGGCCTACGTGAACTATCACTGGAATTGGTGGATCTTCTGGGAGCCGGCTCCCAACGGGACCGGCACCTATCTCGACATGCTGCTGTCGGGGCTGGTTCTGACGATCGAGACCGCGATCTGCGCCTGGATCATTGCGCTGGCCTCCGGGTCGATCGTCGGCGTGCTGCGGACGCTGCCGTCAAAGATGGCATCGTGGGTCGGCTTCGCCTGGGTCGAATTTTTCCGCAACACGCCGCTGCTGGTGCAGCTGTTTCTCTGGTTCTTCGTCTTGCCGGAACTGCTGCCGCCATCGTGGGGACTCTGGCTGAAGCAGATTCCCAACGCGCCGTTCTACACGGCGGCGATCGGGGTCGGACTGTTCATGTCGGCGCGCGTGGCCGAACAATTGCGGGCGGGCATCGGCTCGCTGCCGCGCGGACAAAAGCTGGCCGCGACCGCGCTTGGCCTCACCACCGCGCAGACCTATCGCTATGTGTTGCTGCCGATGGCGTTTCGCATCATCATGCCGCCGCTCACTTCCGAATTTCTCAGCACCATCAAGAATACTTCGGTGGCCATCACCATCGGCCTGATCGAACTGACCGGCGAGGCGCGCGCCATGCAGGAATTTTCCTTTCAGGTGTTCGAAGCCTTCACCGCCGCGACGCTGCTTTATCTCCTGATCAACATCGTGGTCGTCACCGCCATGCGCTTCCTTGAGCGCGGGCTGGCGGTCCCCGGTTACATTGCCGGGAAGTGAGCCGCGCTGATGTTCGCCAATTTCGACTTTGACGTTATCCGCCGCTCGCTCGGATATCTGTTTTTCGACGGCATGACGTTCACGCTGACGCTGACGGGCCTCGCCGCACTGGGAGGGCTGGTCTTCGGCACGCTGATTGCGCTGATGCGGCTGTCCGGATCAAAGCTGCTCGGCCGCATCGCCGGTCTCTATGTTGACCTGATGCGGTCGCTGCCGCTGGTGCTGGTGATCTTCTGGTTCTATTTCCTGGTGCCCTATATCGGGCAGTGGCTGACGGGATCGTCGCGGCCGATTCGCGTCGGCGCGTTCACCTCATCTCTCGTGACCTTCATCATGTTCGAGGCGGCGTATTTCTCCGAGATCATGCGCGCGGGCATTCAGTCGATTTCCAAAGGACAGCCCGCCGCGGCGCAGGCGCTCGGACTGACCTACAGCCAGACCATGCGCTATGTCGTGCTGCCGCAGGCGTTCCGGAACATGCTGCCGGTGTTGCTGACGCAGACCATCGTGCTGTTCCAGGACACCTCATTGGTCTATGTGCTGTCGATCCCGGATTTCCTGGGCGCGGCCAGCAAGGTCGCGCAGCGCGACGGCCGGCTGGTCGAGATGTATCTGTTCGCGGCCGTGGTTTATTTCTCGATTTCATTCGCGGCCTCCCTCGGCATCCGTCGCCTTCAGGCGCGCATCAGCTTTGTCCATTAGCGAGACCATTATGATCGAGATCAGCCACGTCGACAAATGGTACGGGCCGGCGTTCCAGGCGCTGAAGGATTGCACCACCAGCGTCGCCAAGGGCGAGGTGGTGGTGGTGTGCGGCCCGTCGGGATCGGGAAAATCGACGCTGATCAAATGCGTCAACGCGCTGGAGCCATTCCAGAGCGGGGAAATCATCCTCGACGGCATCAAGGTCAACGATCCCAAGACCGATCTGCCGAAACTGCGCGCCCGCGTCGGCATGGTGTTCCAGCATTTCGAGCTATTTCCGCATCTGAAGATCATCGAGAATTTGTGCCTGGCGCAGGAGAAGGTCCTGGGGCGGTCCCACGACGAGGCGATGGCAAAAGGATCAAGACTGCTCGACCGGGTTGGCCTGAAGGACCATGCGCGCAAATATCCCGCCGAATTGTCGGGCGGCCAGCAGCAGCGCGTCGCCATCGCGCGGGCGCTGGCGATGGATCCGATCGCCATGCTGTTCGACGAGCCGACCTCGGCGCTGGATCCCGAAATGATCTCTGAGGTGCTTGACGTCATGGTCGACCTCGCCCGCGAGGGCATGACCATGATGGTCGTCACCCATGAAATGGGTTTTGCCAGCAAGGTCGCGCGCCGGGTCATCTTCATGGACCAGGGCGAAATCGTCGAGGACGCGCTGAAGACCGATTTCTTCGGCAGTCCCCGCAGCGACCGCGCGCAAAAATTCCTGTCGAAGATCTTGTCGCATTAGGGCGCGGCTGCCATCCCGTCATTGCGAGCGAAGCGAAGCAATCCATGGTACCGCAAAGGAAGCATGGATTGCTTCGTCGCTACGCTCCTAGGAAGAAAGTCGCTCAAAAACGGTGTCATACTACCAACATCGAGCCTCAAACTTTCATCCAAGGCGGGTCGGTGCCTTATCCACCGGTCCCAACTCGCAATGACGAATGTAGGAGCGTTCTGGCGCCTGGTGACCCGAAAATTCGTCGATCAAGCTTTAACAATTCGCGTATAGTGCCTTGCGCAACTGCTTCGTTGCCGGACAGGAGAACTCGCTTGGATAAGATCGCTTACGTCAACGGTTCGTTCGTGCCAATGGCTGACGCCAAGGTGTCGGTGCTGGACCGCGGCTTCCTGTTCGCCGACGGCATCTACGAAGTCGCGGCCGTGCTGGAAGGCAAGCTGATCGACAATGCCTCGCATCTGGCGCGGCTGCAGCGCTCGGTTGGCGAGATCGCGCTGGCTTTGCCGGAAACGCTCGATCGCATTCAGGAGATCCAGCGAGAGCTGATCGCGCGCAACAATCTCGTCAACGGCATGGTTTATCTCGAGGTGACGCGCGGCGCTGCGCCGGAGCGCGATTTCGCGTTTCCGAAGGAGGTCAAGCCGACATTGGTGATGTTCACTTCCGTGAAGGACATCGTCAACGCGCCGTCAGCCAAATCAGGTATTGCCGTGATCACTGTGCCTGATATCCGCTGGGAGCGGCGCGACATCAAGAGCGTGGCGCTGCTGGCGCAGGTACTTGCAAAACAGGCGGCGGCGGAAGTCGGCGCCGGCGAGGCCTGGATGATCGAGGACGGCATGGTGACGGAAGGCGGGTCGTCGTCGGCTTTCATCCTGACCCAGGACGATGTGTTGGTGACGCGGCAGAATTCATCCGCGATTCTGCCGGGCTGCACCCGCAAGGCGGTGGTCGCGCTCGCCGAGGAGCGTCAGCTTCGGGTCGAGGAGCGGGCGTTTTCGGTTGAGGAAGCGTTGGCGGCGAAGGAAGCCTTCATCACCAGCGCCACCGTGTTCGTGCAGGCGGTGGTGTCGATCGACGGCAAGCCCGTTGCCAACGGCAAGCCTGGCCCGATGACGGACCGCTTGCGCGAAATCTACGTGGATTTCGCCCGCGCCACCGCGGTGTGAATTTGCACGCTGCTGCGCCGCGATTACGCCACCGCGGCCTTGGCCCTCACTGGAGGAACGAAGCGGAAGCCGATCGCAATCCGGTTCCAGGCGTTGATTGTCGCAATCAGCATGGTCAGATTGACGGTCTCGGCTTCCGAAAATTGCGAGCGAACTTCTTCGTAGACGTCATCGGGCGCGCGGGTTTCCGAGACCAGCGTCACCGCCTCGGTCCACGCCAGTGCGGCGCGTTCGCGGTCGGTATAAACAGGCGATTCCCGCCACGCATTCAGCAGGTACAGGCGTTGTTCGGTCTCGCCGTGCTTGCGCGCGTCCTGGGTGTGCATGTTGATGCAGAACGCGCAGCCGTTGATCTGCGACGCCCGGGTCTTGACCAGTTCGATCAGCGATTGTTCGAGGCCGCTGCCTTGCACCTGGGCTTCAAGCGCGCTGAGCGCCTTGATGGTGTCGGGCGCGACCTGATAGGGGTTCAACCGGGGTTTCATGCGGTCCTCCTTCGATTCATCCTCTCGGACATGGCGAAAGCCCTGCATCGTGACAAATGACGTGCTGGTGAACAAGGGGAGGGAATGCCAACGCCGTGCGTTTCGGCAATGCACGATCTGGATCAGATTGCAGCAATGCAATAAACTCGGTTCTGTCAGTTCGCTTCGTCCGTCAGGTCAACACATGTCTCCGCGCCAGTTCACGTCAAGCCCCCCTGCGCCACACGGTTTGCGGCGTTGGTCGCGGCCGTGCCCTTCGCCTACGGCGCCTATCTCCTGCACTACATCTTCATCATCTGGCTGCAATACGCCGTCTATGACTATTCGCTGTCGGCCGGCGTCAAGTTCGCGATCGTGTTCGCGGGCACCCTTGCGATGAGCTGGGCGCTCACCGTGATGTTGCGAAGAATTTCTGTGGTGGCGGGGATGATTTGAAATCCGATTCCCGCCCATCTGCTCGTCACCTCCCCCGCAAGCCGGAGAGGGAGCCGACCACTGCGGTCGCTACGGCTTCAGGATCAGCTTCTGCACGCGCCAGTTCAACAGTTCGGCGGCGTAGATCACGTTCTCCGAGGGACACGCCATCGCATGGATCCAGCCGAACTGTTTTAATTGCTTGCCGGATTGGCCGAGCATGCCGAGCACCTTGCCCTCGAGGCTGAGCTTGTAGATGCGGCCGGGCCAAGCGTCCGAACTATAGAGCACCTGATTGGGCGGCGGCGTGATGCACAGCGACCATGGCGAGCCCGGCGCAAAGGTCCCGCCTGCTATCATCGCCTCGTCGGGAATTCTGCCGATCGCGGGCTTGGCGTCCGGCGGTACCGGCACCTCGATCCTGAACTGGCGCAGGAATTTTCCGTCACCGTCGAATACCTGAATTCGCCGGTTGCCGCGATCGGCGACATAGACATTGCCCTTGGCGTCGGTCGCGATGGAATGCGGAGTATTGAACTGGCCGGGCTCCTTGCCGCGGTCGCCCCATGATTTCAGCCAGTTGCCGTTCTTGTCGACCTTGGCGACGCGCGAGTTGATATAGCCGTCGCTGATGAAGGTGTTGCCGGCTTTGTCCCATGCCACGTCGGTGACCTGGCGAAACCGGCCATCCTCGGCGGGTAGCGGCGGCTTTGGATGCTTGACCGGGCCGGTCTCTTCGTCGGATGCCTCCTGCTTGCGGCCGAACACCATGACGACGCGGCCCTCGGGATCGAACTTGATCACCATGTCGGAGCCCTTGTCGGTCACCCAGATGTTGTCGGCGGGATCGACCTTCACGGTGTGGCCGAACGACCAGGCATAGAGGTTCTTGCCGATTTCTCGGACGTACGCGCCCTTCGCATCGAATTCCAATAGCTGGGTCGCCGCCGCGGCGTAGGCGGGTCCGGTGGTGTTGCCGCGCGACAATACGAAAACATGTCCCTTGGAATTAACCGATACGCCCGACACTTCGCCGAAATAAAGGTTGGGCGGCAGCCGGAGCGGATTGGGGATCGAGTCGAATCCGATTGTTGGCACCGCCTGCTGCGCGAAGGCCGATGGCCCGGTCAACAGCAACAGTCCGATCAGCCAGTGCTTCATGATGTCCTCCCCGAAAACGCTCGTTTGCTTTTTATTTGGAATCGATGCTAGTCGATCGTTGTTCCCGGCGTCCATCGCCAGGCGCGCATCCCGCGTCATATCCGCTAGCCGCCCGGCGCATGGCGCTGCGCCCGCAGGCATGATCTGCTGGTGCATTCCCGGAACTCCAGTCGCGAGCGGTCCCCATGCTTCCTGAACGCAGCGCCAAAACAGCGCCTTTCCTGCTCGCACTTGCCGTATTGTCGCTAACGGCATTTTCGACGGACGATGCCTCGGCGTTGTATCCGGACAGGATCGTCAGGATCGTCGTGCCGTTTGCGCCGGGCGGCGGCACCGACGTGATCGCGCGCACGCTGGCGCAGGAAATGGCGAAGGATCTCGGCGCCACGGTCATTATCGAGAACAAACCGGGCGCGGGGACCATCATCGGGACCCAGGCCGTCGCAACCAGCGAACCGGATGGCTACACGCTCCTGATGGGGACGTTCGCCAATGCGGTCAATCCAAGCCTGAATGCCAAGCTGCCCTACGACCCGCACAGGGATTTCGCGCCCGTCGCGCTGATTGCGCGTTCCTTCAATATCGTCGTGGTCAATCCCAAATCGCCTTTTCAATCGATTGCAGACCTGATCGCGGCGGCGAAAGCCGATCCCGACAAATTGTCCTATGGTACGTTCGGCACCGGCACCTCGGCGCACCTCGCGGGCGAGCTGTTCAAGGATATGGCAAAGGTCAATCTGACCATGGTGCCCTACAAGGGCATTTCAAGCCTCCATAGCGCTGCATAGTGCTGCATAGTGATTGCAGGAAGTGCCTGCAGCCGTGGGATGTTGTGTAACATAGTGATGCAAAGTGCTGCAAAGAGGTGTACGCTCATGTTCGGGACACTTACGGGACACGATGAGTTAGGAATACCATGGCTCGCAAGATACGCTCGCCGTCGCTAGAAAATCGGACATCACGGCTGAAGCTGGCAGTTCGGAAGAAGCCATTTTTCGTTGTGGTCTCGCCTGGTGTCAGTTTGGGCTATCGCAGGAATGCCGGCGCCGGATCATGGAGCGTCCGCGCGTCCGATGGTGCCGGCAGCAATTGGTTGAAGGGCTTCGCGATCGCTGATGATTTCGAGGAGGCGAACACCGAAACCGTCCTGACGTTCTGGGAGGCGCAGGATCGCGCGCGCAAGATCGCCCGTGCTGGTGAGGGATCTGGCGAACGGCCCGCTACCGTCGCCGAGGCGCTGGACGCTTACGAGGCCGATCTGAAGGCCCGCGGCGCCGCGGTAGGCAACGTCACCCGAGTCCGTCACAACCTGCCCAGCACGTTGGCAGCGCGTCCGGTAAGCCTTCTGGGCGCGAAAGAGTTGCGCAACTGGCGCGATGGGCTGGTGAAAGCCGGGAAAGCCGGGAAAGCCGGTATGGCGCCGGCATCTGCGGATCGGACGGCGCGCGCGCTTAAGGCGGCACTATCGTTGGCACAAAAGGATGATCCGCGGATCACCAATGGCGCGGCGTGGAAGCTTGCCCGGCTACCCGATAGCGAAAACGCGCGCAACGTCATCTTGCCGGACGAAACTGTCCGCGCTGTTGTCGCTGCAGCCTACGCGATCGATCGGGCGTATGGGCTGTTCGTCGAACTCGCCGCGGTCACCGGTAGCCGCGAGTCACAATTGTTGCGGGTTGAAGTGCACGACCTGCAGGACGATGGCCCGGCGCCGCGGTTGATGGTGCCAAGTTCGCGCAAGGGCCGGCACCGGAAGGTAGAGCGCAAGCCGATCCCGATCCCGGTGGGGTTGGCACTGAAGCTGCGGGAAGCGGTAGGCGATCGGCCTGGAGGCGACCCGTTGCTGTTGTGCAGTGAT